>ERZ1645192.3508-NODE-3508-length-12726-cov-4.434614_pt1 | contig 12726 bp, 15 predicted proteins | sample MGYA00575354_ERZ1645192 | MGnify/ENA primary metagenome ERZ1645192 (study PRJEB40844, sample SAMN11349763) | freshwater sediment metagenome | isolation source: river sediment | host: Sediment | place: India: Faizupur Khadar , New Delhi | collected 2017-02-21 ... | reverse complement strand
ACCCAGGGCGACGTTGTACTCGAGCACGCCGATGTTTTCGGCTTTTGCCACTATGAAATGCCCACCTTCATGAATCACGATGGCTAAGCAAAGCGTTATGATGAAGATGGCAATCGTTTTAACCTTTTTCACGCGGCCTCCTGGGGTATCACTTCTTTTGCTGGTTCCGGTAATTCTCGATAACCGTCCCGGTCTTGTTCATTCGTGAAGGGTCGTAGCTTACAACGACGAACCCTGCCTGGAAGAGCCTCGACCCCCCATCTGCAGTCACTGCCTGAGCGGACAAGGTGCATTCACCCGCATCGGAGGCAACCCCTTCGATCACGAGAGGGCTCTTCGCCCTCTGGCCGATTCGTATCCTGCCGCATCCGGAGCCCTCGGCTTCGTAGAGCTGCACATAGTCCGAGTCAGACACGGTGATCACCACGCGATATTGCCCGTTGGCTAAAGGGGATCTTGGCTGAACAGCGAGAGGAACGGTTCTCCCCACAGCCTTGGCATGCTGGTTAACCTGCTCGAGCACCATCTGATAGTCTACCTCCTCCGCGTGGACCGTGCCCACGAGAAGGGAAAAGATCAAAGAAAAGCCTACGTATATCTGTCTCATTCGCTCCCGCCCTAAAATTGAACTGCGGCTTCGCCGTCTGTAATTTCTATTGCATACGTCTTCGCTTGCCGGATCTGGCCCTCTTCCAAGCCGTTCATGAGCTTTTCCTTGAGCGTCTCGTCGGTCTTTCCGGTCCTCTGCGCGATGAAGTAGCATGTGAGGCCCATCACCCTGTCCTGTGGAACGCCCTGCCCGTTCAGATAGAGATAGGCCAACCAGAGATTTGCGATCGAGTCCTTCTCGTCCGCGGCCTTCATAAACCACACGGCCGCCTCACTTTCGCTCTGCTCGCATCCGAGTCCCAAGAAGCGCATCTCCCCCAGCTTTCGCTTTGCTACGACATGGCCCCGCTGAGCGGCATCGAGCATCCACTGATATGCCTCATACAGCGACTCCTTCTTTTTCCTATCGCATTCATTGATTTCGATTTGGGTATCGGCAAGTAAGATGTCGGTGAGCCTGAGCTGTGATGATAGATCACCCTGACGGGCAGCCATGGTCAGCCAGTTGATCCCGATCTGGATGTTATGGCTGGGGTTCTCATTGTCGAGGAAGATATCAGCCATGCACATCTGGGAATAAAGATCTCCATCGAATCCTTTCTTTGCGAGGCCCTGTAAAAACTTCAGCTCTTTGCGCTTAGATCTGATGGAGATGCTATAGTACCAGAAACGTATTACATAAGCGCTGACGACCCCTGCGATGGGAACCGTCGCAATGATCCGAACAGGACTGCTATAGGAAGAGAGACACCAGTAGATGAGCGCCCCGACCAGAAACGCCAGGATGCAGAAAGAGCTAAGCCCTCTCCACATGGCAGGCTGTCTCTCTTTATCGGCGCATGCCTGTGATGACCCCATCTCGCTCTCTTTCATATCATGAGGGTGTTGCTGAAACCTGCCGTGACTTTTAAATCTCGACGCAGTCGTCGGCAGGTTTGACTTCCTGGATGTCCTCTTTCTCTCGCCTCATGCTCAGGATATGACCCGAAGCTGTTCCGGCTGCCAAACCAGCACCCACCGAAGCTAAGATGACTAAGGCGGCAGTGGTGATCATTTTACGCTCCCTTCGCGACCTTGGGCTCGGGTGTTTCCTCTGTGAACCGGTTCGCCCTGATCTTCTTGACGGACTCGGGCTCGCGGTTTTCGTAGTCGAATTCTTTGCACAGTTCGCTGAACTGGTCCTGAACTGAGACGATGAAGTCCTGGATGGCCTTGGTCATCCTGAATCCCTTGGCAGGGTTTCTCCATACCTGCCTCTTGCAGGAGGTTCCGCTTCTGTCAACCTGGAGGGTCAGGTCGCTGAACGCCTGGCCGGCTTCCGAGCTCAGCTCAAGCACCCGGGCGTTGGCGGACTGCGCGCGTATCAGGTTCATGTAGATGTTCTCGCGCGCGAACTGCGGCAGCCTGGCCGGGATCTTAATCGTGATCTCCTCGGGGATGATGTCAGGGACATTCTTGTTTTTGCTGGTAGCCTTTGTATTTTTTGCCATAAGTTTCCTCCTTGTTCTGCTCTTACTTTGTATATACGCAACCCTGGGAGCGATTAGGTTGCCTCTACTCGCTTGATGTTACTTATGACCGCCGTTCCTTTTTTCCGGGCAACGAAATTGGCTTCGGTGTCGGGAAATTTATGAGCGTAGATCGTCGTATAGAACCCATCTATATCTTTTTGATTACTGACGAACTTGATCTTGAATTTATTGGCCGTGTAGCCCTGCTTGACGTGGGGTGTAATCTGTTCCTTCTGTCTCATGCGTTCGATGATCGCACGCTCGAGCTGCCGGCGCGTACCGATGTCTTGCTGGTACTTCGCCAGGTCTCCCTGCCCCGCCTTCTTGGCCATGGCAACCACCGTTTCCGATATCTGCCCGAGCTGGCAGTAGACGATATCATCTCCACCGAGGGTGAAAGCCTGAAATTTTCTGTCGATCTCCATGTTGACGAGAGGAGAAAGCTCCTTCAGCAGCTGATCAGGGTCCAGCCAGTCTAGGTCGGGTGTAGCAAGGCCCGTGGGCTGATCCCTGTAGTCCTTTGCTGTCTGCTTTGGAGCCTCCTTCTGTTTACTCACCGTTTCCCTGCGATCCATGTCGATCTTGGTCTGCATGTACTCTATACCAAGACTCCTTCCCTCCTTGACCCGCGCATCAGCATCCGCACGCCTGAGCATGAGATAGATGTCGCTCTCATTGGTCTTCACGTAGAAGTGGTGGTCCTGAACAGCCTTAAGGACCTCTTCCTTGGAGGCATATGTGCTCGGGATCAGGTCGTCCAACACCCGGTTAGACACAATCGAGTGCTTCTTGTGAGACTTGCCGTCGTACATCTCGAAATATTCCGGGATCTTGCCCAAGTCGTGGCCGAGGGCCGCCATCATAAGCCTCGCCATGCCTGCTCCGGCGGGCACCTTCGGACTTTGCGCGGTCTTTAACGAGATAATCTCCTCGCAGGTGTTGAGGGAATGATCGAGCAGGGTTATCTTGAAGAGAGGCTCTAGTTCCATTTTGGATTCCTCCCATTCCTCCATATCCAGCCCGCGGGGCTGCAGGGATGGGCAATTACCCTTCTCGTCCAGAAGTTTGAGTATCGAGATGAGAGGATCGAGCGCCTTACAGGTGGTGAGGATGCTCTGCCTTGGCACAATATGGGTCGCGCAGAAGTCCCTCACCCGTTCGGATGTGAACAGCTCCTGGGGTACCAGTGCGGCCGGCTGTGTTTTGTCGAGCGGCTCCCGGTCGCTGTATGGCTCGTCCATGATGACAACGGAGGCCGTATCAGGGATGAATCCTACGTCTATTGTTTCATACCTATCGCTTACGTTGGACATTCCCTGCATGCGAAGGAGCTCCCGGGCTTCTTCAAGGTCTTCAGGAGACATCCATATTCTTGCGAGGTCCTCGATGTAAACGATGCGCTTCTGCTTCGCCTTCTTCTTCTCGCGCAACAGGAATACGATAAGAAAAATCGTCATTGTGAGCGCGAGAGCATAAAATATATTTGAAAGCATCATGGCGCCTTCCTCCTAACCCTCGGGGAACTTTACGATCAGGTTCGGCTCGGGAATCTTCTCGACACGGCCCTTGTAAAGGGCTCCTTTCCTATTGAACAAGAAGAACTCCCTCTCGAGGAGCTCCAGTGGTTCGTGAGGCAGTACGACCGGCTCCTCGACCTCCCTTGTCATGATGTGGCCATCTGAGCCGTACATGTGAGAGCCCCAGACCCTCATCCCGGAACGGCGTGAGATGTATTCCCCCGTCTCCAGGTCATTGACTCTCATGTAGATCTGCGTGTTGCAGTTATCCTTGATGGCTGTCGCAATATTCGGCCCCACTTTTTCCTCGAGATCAGCCAGGGACTGTGTGAAGAAGTGGCAGTAGATGCCCGCGGATGCACTCTTCGCGGGGATGTCTTCGACGCCTCTATAGAGAAGACTTCCCGCTTCGTCCATGTAGATCGACAGGGGGTGGGCCAAGGGTGTGTTGTCAGCATTGAGGCGGCCGGCGAGGGACTGGATCATCGAAAGGACCATGCGCCCAATCATGTGACCCACGCGCCGGGTGAGCATGGAGCCGGTCTGAACCACCAGGATGGTCTGACCACCCTGCTCGATCTGGGAGAGGAAGCGGTTTGCGTTTGCCCTACCGAGGATAAGGCCTGCCGCGCCACTCGTGAGTGCCGTGAGCACTGTTCTCAGTGATGAGGAAACCTTGGCGAAGAAGTCCTGAGGAGAGTTGACGATGTGCTCGATGTTGAGGTTGAGAGACTCCTTAAGGGGGGAGTCCGGCCAGTCCTTGATCTCGTCGGAAATCTCTTTGAAGTTGGCGTGGGATGCCCATCTTTTCACAGCCTGGATGTTGATCTGTGGCTCTACCCCGTGGTACACTGCATTTGCAATCAACCAGTCGATGATGACCTGTGTCGTTTCCTGGGCGACCGTAATGTAATAGTCGTCCTTGGCCTGGATGGTACTGACGATGTGCGAGGTGATCTCCTCCTTCATCCTGTAGAACTTGAGGGGATCGATCCGGGCCGAGATCGTTGGGTGGACGGGGGAAACAAAGACAACTTCCTGCAATCTCCCACATTTTTCTGCGGTCTCAAAGATTGCATTTACCAAACGAAAATCACCCTTTGGGTCGAGAACTACGACGCTGTAATTTCTTTTTATATCGTCGCAGACTAGCTTTTCTATGAGGCGGCTCTTACCCGATCCCGTTGTTCCTATCACCAACATGTGCCGGCTGCGCTCTTCGATGGGCATGTAATATTTCTGCGTGATGCGCTTTGAGGGGTTCAGGCGCCAGTCCCGCACTACGCCCAGGTACATGGCGGATTTGTCCGCACTCTTCTTGCCGCCTAACCAGTTCATCCCTCCCATAAGGCTTGCTCCTTCCGCGTTTTGTAGTTTCTTGCCCACGATCCGACCCAAACAGTGAAGATTGGGATGAAGAGGGCTATGGTAAAAATAAAGACCAGCTCAAAGGCCGTCCCGAGCAGGGTCGGCTGTAGACGCATGATGAAGTAGTACAGGTGGATTCTTAAATCGGCCGGAGAATCTGCTACGCGCTGGAATATCGTTGTGAGAAATCCTGCCGTGCTCCAGGCATTGTACTGATTGATATTTTTCCCCAGCCACATGAATATCCAGAAGAACAGTATCCCCTTGAACACGAACAGCATGATCCGGCCGGCAAGAAGAGCTCGCACGCATTTGCGGCAGGCGGTCCCGATGTTGTACTTCGAAAGCAGCGTGCAGATTGCAACGGAGCTGATAATCGGCAGCATATTAATAAACCACAGGACCATGTCCGACTTCACGATGGGTATGACCCTCGCCACTTCCTGTCGAAGCCATGGGTCGGACAAGAGAGGAAGGGTGAACAGCATGAAGATGCCCAGGAAAAACCCTTCGTAGAACCCTGCCCCCAGACCGGTCTTCACCAGGGCCAGCTGCTCGGCCGCTGTCACAGCGTCATCCCTTAGGTCCTCACCCTGCGATTCCTGAACGTAATATCTTTGAATGATTGAAAACGCATCGACAATGTGTGGGATTGCAGCAGACTTGTGCTGTTCTCCAGTAACGAACGCTCCGCCCCCGCGAGACCCACCTCCACCTCTATCCTGCATACCCTCCTCCTCTCCTTATTGTTTCCTGACAGGAGTGAAACGCACCTTACCGGAGGCGTCCCTGCCTATGGTCACACGCTGCCCATTCTCGGAAGCCTGATCTTTCACTGATTTTGGCCCTGAAGCCTTGTATGAGGACTGGGCCGCTTCGGGCGCCTTGACGGGAGGTTGCTGTTCGCTGGTATCCCGGAGGCCTGTGGCGCTGCCAGGCTGGCCGTGGGGATCCGGCTGGCTTGGTCCAGCTGTGACCGGTACGGCTTCCTTTTCCTCGACTCGCGGTTCGCCCTCCTGGGCCTCCCTGGGCGCTTGCAGTGAGACGGAGTCATGCAGTTTCTCAACTAGGGCATACATCCCGTGCAACACGATCAGCAGGCTTGATCCCCCCACGTCCGTTATGGCAGGCTCGAGGTCGATTATGGCGTTCGCCCCGATGGACAGAGCATAGTCAGCAGCTTGCTTTGTCGCTAATCCCACCATTGCCTTGTAGGCCAGCTCGTAGTCTCGGGTCGTTCCGCCGCCAATCATCTTCGAGAAGTTGGCTTTGATGTCACTGAAATTGGAGGTCGTGCCGGAAACGCATACATAGACAGGTTCCAGATACTCCCGAATCCTGTATCCCTCGAGGGTCGGAGTCGATGAGATGATGAACCCAGGGCGCGCTGCCCTGGCTTCTTTTAAAATTTCACTGATTGTTGGTGCCTTTGCCATGAAATTCTCCTCACATCAGAATGCTTTTCATAAACTTCAGTATTGGGACCGTGTTCATTGCCCAGGGCCAGTATACCGAGAACCAAACTTTTGCGTACGGCAGGGCGATAATTGATGCGATCGTCAGCAGGCCTGCGAAGAGATGCCTGCCTATCAGTGAATAGGACATCCCAAAGATGAAGATCAGCCCCGATATGAACAGCGTCCCGTCAAAGGCGGGATAAATAATCTGGATGTATCTCTCCCAGACGGTCCCGCACAGGACCGCGAGCAGCAGCAATACAACACATATTGCCGCAAGATGTTTCCTTGGTTTGATCATTCCCGCCCCTTTGTTTGTATTTATACAAAGAGAGGGGAATCATTTTGGAAATTGGTGCTGTCGACAGGTCGCGTATGGTGTTTGAGGCGATCGACATGTTTTCGGCTCGGTATGGCCTACCGAGGGATGCCGTGGCCGACCGGCTCGTGGAGTGCCTGAGGCAGCACTTTGAAGTGTTTTTCGATACCACCGTGGCTGTAACCCTGTCGGCTGATACTATCGACGCATGCTATTATAAAGGCGCCCAGGCTGTTGACATCGACTGGGAACTGCTCCCGCGGAACATGCTCTCCAGGATGCGGAAGAGTTTCGCAGAATCCCTCGAGGGCTCCAAGGCTGAACAGCTCTATTCGATCTGGTCTGCATATAGACACACCGCCCGCGAGGGCGTTGTCATCCGAGAGAGGCCAATCTCCCACACCAGGTACCCGGGTCTGGGCCGATATGCCTCGTCGAACGAGGTTTTCATTGAGGTCGACGGGATGGAGTGCGTCATGGATAAATCGCAATTTGCGAGACACGAGACGTATCGGGTCGGCGACAAGATGTTCTTTTACATCCTCAAGGTCGTAAGGCCCTGCGACGTATACCTCAGCCGGGGGTCGCGTTCTCTTCCCGAGGCCCTCCTGCGGTTATATGTGCCGGAGGGTCAGTTCACCTGCATCAGGCGGATCCCGGGAACGCGGAGTGTCGTAATAGGTGATAAGCATGTCCACCGGGACATCATCCGAAAAGTGTCGCGGGAACTCGGTGAGGTGCTAATTCTCAGGTGTCCAAAGAGATCAAAATCGCGGTAGGAATTCTGGTAGGGGTAATAGAACCAAGCGCGGGGTTGTTGCGGCGCCGGTAAAGCCACCCTGTCCTGGGGTGGATGGGCGTAAGAAATGGCTCCTAGTTGCTGCTCGGATTGACGGCCTTGCGAATGACGCTGTAAAGGAGGTCCTCCTGTGCTTCGAGCGGCGTGGTTGCTGCCATTCTGATGAGATGGGCTTTCAGAACGGTCTCGTCGAGAATATCTTTATCGCCATCGAGAACAACGACTGTGGGTTTTCTCTGCTGAAGCAATATTTCCAGCTATCGGATGCGGCGAGAGAGTTCTGTGATCGTATCGAGATGCTGCTGTTCAGTCCTCCTGATGAAATCCTGCAATCCCTGCATCTTACCCTTCATGGTGTAAAACCTCCCTAATGTGATCTCGAATATTCAGTAGCCCGCAAAGCGAGCATGCTCTGCATTTTTGAAATCGCTCTCTCGTAGATCGACTTGATCGTCTTCTTGTCCTTTCCAAGAATCTTTGCCAGGTCACTCCTCTTGAGTTTCTGGTACTTCATCACGCCCGCGAGGGACCCGACCACCTGCTGCTCGATCTCATCCAGAGAGAAGAAGAGATCGGCGACCAGGTCAACCACTTCGCCGCTGGTTGGCATAACGAACTCTTCCGGCTCATCCGCGATCTGCTGGTCCTCGCCCTCCTCAAAAAGGAGAAGATCGTCCTGCTGATAGGTGTAGACGGTTATCTTCAGGCTCAACTCACCCTTCGCCCGCTCGAATAATGTGACCGGCCTGCAGGCGATGAAGCCATGGAATCCCATGATGTTGAGCAAGTGGGCCAGGTTCCGGCGCTCCTTCTCTTTAAGCCGCACGGGGGTATTCTTTTCCTGCTTGGCGAAGATCTCCACGAGATGCTGTCTGTGTTCAGGCGCGATGGCGATCTCGATTGTTTCCTGCTTGCGCTTGTCCTGGAGTTCCTCGTTGATCATTTTCTTCACCCAGAATGTGATGTAGCTCTCAGGGTGCTCGGTCTTTGATGGATCGAGCCGCTCGACAGCGTTGATGACCCCAATGGCGATCAGGCTGTCCACTGTTTCACGATCATAGCGGCGGTAGGCTTTTGCGATCCTATGCCCGGTTGGGCTCAACTTTTTGATATAATGCATAACGAGCTCGTCTCTCATTAGTACCCACTCCTCTGGATGTTCTGGAGCTCGTTGCGGACCCTTGCGATGTAGCGGTACGCCTTCCATGCGGTGCGATAGTTACGTTTCTTCATGAGCTGGCTGTAGCTGCGGCCCGTGTTGTAGCAGCTCAGGACCTCGGAGAGGTTGTCGCCGTGATCCATGCGGCACTGGGCCAAGATCCAGGCCCCAATGTAGGCATTATAGCAGGGAGACTGAACCGTCATAGCCCACCGCTGGGGGCCAAGGGCTTTTCTCCATACCGTGTTAATCTGGCAAATTCCGATATCATATGACTTTACCGTGCCGTCCGGGGCGCGGTTGATACCGATGGCATTAGGCTTCTCTTGGCTCTCGGCCCTGGCGATGGCTTTCAGTAGGACAGGGGATATGCCATAGTACGAACCGGCATCCTCGTAACAGAACCCGCTGAGAAGCAGGTAGAGGATAAGGCAGGGGATGATCGCCTTGAGCCGACTCATGACCACCTCAGGCGTGTGATGATGCTACCGAAAGTACGGGTTTCGAGGACTGTGTCTTGATCGCTCTCTCGACCGCATCCCGCGTGATCCGCTCCTTGAACCCATGAATCCGGTCTGCAGCCGGCGAAATCGCGGCGAGCAGCTCCTTCCGGCGTTCGCCGGTTGCTACCCGGGCGTATGCCTGGATTTTGTCCAGCAGTTCCTCAGTGGCGGCGGCAAGAATCGCATCATTCATGGCTTGGGCGGCGTTCAACACCTCCTCGAAGGCTTCCTGGCTCAAGCCGTGAGACTCGATGTCGACCACCTTGTCATTGATGGCGTCATGAACCAATTCATGGAAGCTCTGGATGCTTTCATTGAGGGTTGTATTCGGGGTCTCGGCCGCCTCCTTGACCGCGCTGAGCGTCGCATCGGCCTGCTGCCTAGTCTGGGGGGCGGTGTCCAGCTCCATGGATTTTACCACGGGCTCGTCCGGGTCAGGCTGGTTATGCTGTGTATTTCCTACTCCCACCTGGGACAAGGAAATTTTCTTTGCCTTAATTTTGTGGGCATAGCTAGTAGATATGCCCATGCTCTCCGCGTTCTCTTTCAAGGATTTCCCCAGATCGTAGTACGGAGTCTTATCTTCGATCTTCCCCTTAGGTTTTAAGAGGGGAGATATGTATCTAAAAAACGCGGTGCGGGAGCTTCCGATCTCGCGGGCCAACTCGATGATGTCGCTCTCAACGGGTTTGTTCTCCCCAGGCCATGTTGTGTACAAAAAGATTGCCTGCTGCTGCCTGTCCTTATTCGTGTACGGCAGGCCGTGTTTGGAGTTCAACCTGGTTGCTATGCGAAATGCTTCATGCTCATTGGCTGTATGGATAACGATAACCTTGATGGTTTTGATGCTAAGCTTCTCATAGGCGGCAAGCCGATGGTCTCCGTCGAGGAGTTCATAGTTCTGGTTGATTATTATGGGTTCGATATCGATACCAGCTTGAATTAAATCAACAAATAGGGCGACTCGGGTTTCATCGCGACGAAGCCGCGGCATGAGCTTTGGGTTCCGGGTTATCGAGTCGAAATTGACATTTTTGGGAGTCCGTTCTGTGTTGTTTTCGCCCTGCATGATACCCTCCAATAACCTCAACTGGTTACTTAATTGCTTAAATATGACTAATTAACTGTTATATGTCAACCAATTTTCAGAAAAAAGCTATATAGTGAACTTTTGAAATGAAGAGCGGATCATTATTAGCCTTTGAAAATGCTGTGTGATTTAGCTATATTATAGGTGTTATATATTATGTGTTTTATTTGGACGACAGCTGCTTTTTCCAAAACGAGGGAGACAATGTTTCGAGACACTGAAGAGTTAATGTGCTAACTCTTTCCAGCCTCTTACTCAAATCGTCGGGGTCAATTTCTCCATTTGGGGTAATCTGCCTGCAAAGGCGGCGGATCGCGAAGCCATTCGCTCCGAAAATAGATTTCGGGCCATAATGCTCGACCCTCTTTTCAATCAAGGCTAAGATGCCGGGCACCCCTATGGCTTCTTTTGCCTCCTGGACGCTTTGATCAGCCAAAGGTGGCACCATTCCGAGGAGATAGTCTACAAGCTTGGGAACTTTCATATCGAAATATCCCGCAAGTAAATTTGCGTTCTTTCGGCTTACTGGGGTGTATATCTGCATCACCCCTGCCTTCTTATTATAAAGCCCTGCGTAGATCTCCAGGCAGGCTCGTTGAAACACAGAGAGATTGGACATCCCCTCAGTTTTCGACATGATGAGGTGGCATCCGAGCGCGCTCGGATGTGGACGCTCGCTGACGTACAGTGACAACAGGCCCTGTACAGCCTTTTCCTTTACCTCATCGGGGATATGCTTGATCGTATAATTATAAAACAGGGGAAACCTTTCGATTCCCCAGGAGTACCCTGATGTGGCGCTACGGAAGAAATCAGCGTAGAAGGCCTTTGTGGCCGGAGACACATTGATCTGCACCCGTTCGCCTTTCGCTGCCGGAGCGTTAATCGGCCCTTTCTCCCTGCACACATGCATCTCAAGCATAGCCTTGGAAAACATGGGCATCTCGCTGATGATCTTCTGTATGCCTTCAGGCATTTCCTTGGCCAGATTATCTGTATCGAAGGGTTCCGGGTATGGCTTCCTATAAAACTCGGCTCTCAGGGCGCGCACCAATATATCGTACTGGTTGGAGCGAAACAATGCCTGAACTTCAGAGATCGTTTCATAGTATATGTATATAAAATTCCTAAGAGAGGCCCCTATCGCAGCGCCGGGATTTAGAAAGTGTTCAGCGAAAAAATCTTTCGCCGCGGCGCTCATTTTAACGGTGGTAGTGGTGGCTCTCGAACCCTTCATGCCTTTGTCCCTACTGATGTTTGTCTAGAAATAAGTAGTTATTGCCTCTACTATATGCCTTTGAAAAGACCCAAACAATATAAATATTTTTCGCCATCTTATGTAGCCTTTATGCCTGTCTGGACCTATTTTCAATCATATTTAGGCTTCGTTTGATATGCATATGGGTGTGGGGTTTCTTTTTAAATATCGGCATGAATGTCATTTACCAAAGATGTGACCTGCTAATATCAAAAAAAGAAAGCGGTGATCACCCAGAAGCCCCTCGGTACGCCGGCGCACATCAGCTGCAGCAGGAAACGACAGACGTATGTCGCATCCCCCTACCCTTGAGAGCTATCATGAGATGCGGCAGACATCCTTCCTCAGATTCCGTTATCATTTTTTATCCTTCAAGTTGGATTTTTCATTGCTAGTTTCTTTAATTCATTTGCGTTTTCTATTAGCTTTTGCTGAAGGCTAATAGAAACTTGGAATGGCGAAGTAATAATATCTGTTACTTGACATGGGTTGATGAGCTAAAAGAAACTTGGAATGGAGATATTCAAAATCTATCTATAATCTTCTAGGTTTCCAGATAACCTCACGAGAGCATAACTTCCTATGATATAGATTTACCAGGACATTCTGATGGATATCTTAATTCAAAAGGAGAGGATTACATTTATCGATTTCGCTAAGATACCACAAGCATCTACGACCAATCATAGCAGATACCACAACACAGTGATCATATCATTATCCTATGACTCATCCCCTAAAAAACATATTATATTAATTGTATTGCAGCTCGGATTTACACCATAAATTTGTTTATACCAAACAGAAACTACCGGTGTTGTCACCTCTAAGTATGCCGACTCTTAACAACCTTATCAATTATACCATATTCAACGGCAGATTCAGCAGTCAGGAAAAAATCTCTATCAGTATCCTTTTTAATTATCTCCATTGGCTGACCGGTGTGATCCACTAAGATCTCGTTTAATCTCTGCTTAATTCTGAGCATTTCATAAGCCTGTATTTCAACGTCAGATGCCTGTCCTTGAACGCCCCCTAAAGGTTGATGAATCATGACCCGGGCATTAGGCAGGGCCATCAGCTTGCACTTCTTTCCAGCTGCCAACAAGACAGCGCCCATGGATGCTGCCTGGCCC
>ERZ1645192.3507-NODE-3507-length-12726-cov-6.838608_pt1 | contig 12726 bp, 11 predicted proteins | sample MGYA00575354_ERZ1645192 | MGnify/ENA primary metagenome ERZ1645192 (study PRJEB40844, sample SAMN11349763) | freshwater sediment metagenome | isolation source: river sediment | host: Sediment | place: India: Faizupur Khadar , New Delhi | collected 2017-02-21 ... | reverse complement strand
ACCACCCATTTCCCAATATTTCTCTCTGCCGGATCAAACGCCACTCCTACAGATAGTTACACACCGACCCGTTCCTTGTCAAGGTTACTGTATGAATCTATGAGATATGCACCAAAAGCCTGTTCCACCTCCCGATTTGGAAACCCAAGCTGATAAAGCCGTGTATCCCCTACACATTCACTCCTGATAATGGTGAGGTATCCGGTCTGGATGAGTAATGGAGTAGGGGAGATCCGATCAACATCATATGCTGAGAACGATAACTCGGTAACCGGTTCCTGGAGACAGGCTGCGATATCATACTCCTGGTTCCGCATCATGTCAAGAAGAAATGCTGGTGTTCCCGTCTCGAACCAGTAATTAGAAAATTTTTGTGCAGAAAGACAATTCATTACAGATACCGGATTATATACCGTGTCAGAATTTTCTTCAAACCGGTACCCATTATACCAGGATTTTAAATTCCCAAGGATTTCTTCATAACCTACACCTTCCCTTATTGCTAACTCATGTATCCGAGGAGCAAAGTATGACTCTAATTCTTCCTGAGTATATCCAAGTGCAGTCGCAAATGGTGCAGCCATGGTTATGTCTGTAAGATTATTTAAATCGGAAAAGAGGGAAATTTTTGAAAATTTACTCACACCAGTGAGAAGAACAAATCGCTGATATGGTTCAGTGGCCTTGATGACTGCATAAAATGCCTTCAGTGCATTGAGAATTTCTCCGACATGTGGGTTCCCAATATTATTCAGGATTGGTTTGTCGTATTCATCAATGAGAATGACGACTTTCTCCCCGCCTTTGGTAAGAGACAGGATCAACTCCCGAAACCGTGACGTAGCATCCTGGCCAGATAACCGGACATTATGAATCGCTGCCTGTTCATCAATTGCCTCACAGAGGGCACGATCAAATTGCAGTGCTGATTCTGCTTTTCGGTCACCTAAGTCAATATGGATGATCACGTGGCTTTTCCATTCTACCGGTTGAGAGGAGAGGAAGAGCCCTTTGAAAAGATCACGGTTCCCGAGAAAATATGATTTTAACGTTGATAGTAGGAGTGATTTCCCAAATCTGCGAGGTCTTGAGAGAAAATACAGGCCTTTTGGATAACGGACGAGTTCATACACGTATTGAGTTTTATCAACATACAAAAACCCCCCTTCAATGAGATCCTGGAATGTGTAGATACTGGTACTCGTCGGTTTCATGTATCCCTCTCCTATGATATATTGCGTCGACAGCGGATAAACACGGCTCTCTTATATTCTATGCTCTTCGTCTCTCATACATTTCCAAAAAAAATCAAAACCTAAATGGAATGAAAGGAGCCTATATCATAACCCGGGTCACCGGGTCTGCACATATCTCCCCGGCGGGACCGTTATCTCAAACATAGCCCCTTCACCATATATCCCGGTCTCCCGAATCTTCATCCCGGTAATACTCAGAATCTCCCGAACCAGAAATAAACCAAGACCGGTCCCTTTGCCATACCCTTTCGAAAAGATCAGTTCTTTCTCCTCATCAGGAATCCCGGGCCCATTGTCACGTATCGCAATAATTAGACCCTCGGCGGATTCATAACATCGGATTTGAATACAGGGAGTCCCGGTAACATTTTTAATGGAATTATCAACAATATTAAAAAAAACCTTTTCCAGGAGAGGATCAGCATACACCAGAACATTACCACAGTTATAGGTACATTCGCCAAATGCCACGGTGCAGTTCATCGTCGCTGTCACATCAAGGAAGGTCTGTAATACCGGTTTCCACACCGGCTTTCTAATGCCGATCTCCTGGTATTCTCTGGCAAGATCTATGAAGTTTTTTATCCGCAATGATGCTGACTCAATCCGCTCCACCTGACTGGTTACGCGATCAGATTCCTGGTGGCCGGACAGGGTATCAATCGCCAGGAAGATGAGACTGAGCTGATTCCTGATATCATGACGGGTTATGGAACTGAAGAGATTGAGTTTTTGATTCACTACCAGCAGGTCCTCTTCAATCTTCTTTCGATCAGTTATATCACGAATGGATTCAATCGCTCCAATAACCTCACCCTTCGGATTATACAGGTGAGTTGCTTTCCCCCAGAGGTATTGGATGCCCCCTTCCGGTGTGGATATCATCACATCGGCGATGATCATATCACGTTCCCGTGAATGAATCAGATAATTATCAGGAACCGGAATATCAGGGTTATCCAGAAGATCCACGAGCAATGGTCGCTCCACCCCATAGAGCAGACGGGCAACCTCTGCCCGTGACCTGCCAAGCACCCTATCTGCCGGAGTATGGAGGAACTGTTCAATTGCCTGGTTCCACACCATCACATCCCCGTCACTGCTGACTGCAAAGGTGGGATCAGGAAGAAAACTCAGTATGGATGATAACCGGCTTTCAGATTCTGCAAGTGCTTCCTGTGCCTCAATAAGACCGGTTATCTCACTGAGCATGTTCAGAGTGGCAGGCCTTCCTTCCCACATTATCCTGATTGCATGTGTTTTGACCCAGTGAACCCCACCATCCCGGTCAATAAACCGAAACAGGTAATCTTCCTGAAATCCAGGATCTGAAAGCCGCCGTATATAGTTATCATATACCAGTTTCTGATCATCAGGGTGAACAAACTGGGAAAATGACCGGTCCAGAAGTTCTTCCGGAGAGTATTTAGTGACCTGGGCGCCAAGCGGATTGATGAACTTTAATTTTCCGTCCTGTGAGACGATGATGATCTCGCGGGCATTCTCAATAAGTGTCCGGTACTTCTCTTCAAGTTCCTGCTTCTCCTGCTCTTTCTTCCGAATCTCGGTCAGATCAATTACAATCCCCCGGATACCTGAGATAGTATCTTTCTCCCAGATGGGGATAGTCTGAATAAAAGCGGGAAAAATCTCTCCGTTCATACGGACCAGTTCAACTTCCAGAGGAGAACCACCCTTACCGGAAAAGGCATCAGAAAACTTTGAATTGAGAAATTCTTTCCATGTTTCAGGGATAAAGACACCATATGAGACCTTTTGAGAGAGATAATCGCCCTTTACCCTGAACACAGATTGCGCATGAGGATTCAGATACACCACCCGGCCGTCCTTGTCAAGCTCAAATAATGACTGGGGAAGAAACTCAGTAAACTGGCGGTATCGTTCTCTACTCGCCTCCAGCTCCTCGGTAATCTTCTGAATCGAGGTGATATCACGACAAAAGAGAACAAACCTTCCCTCATAGGATTTGGTCCCCATAATCGGATGAATTGTCCATTCATAGGTCCGGTTGGATCTGGTGGTGATGATGAACTGGTCCTTCCCGGTTTTTCTTGCGGTGATAAGTCCGGTCTTCAGGAGATTTCGGTTCGGTTCATACAAAACCTGACAGAGATTAAAGGGACCGGCATTATCCGATAAACCCAGAAATTCCCCTGCCGCCTGATTATAATAGAGGATTGATCCTGATAGATCCAGGAGCAGCCCGCTGTCAGGGATCGCATTCAGGACGGCACGGATGCTGGTCTCATGTTCGGCAACAACAGTCCAGCTCTCAACCAGCTCATCATACCGCTCTTTTAATTCATGCTCTGCATTAATATTGCTAATCAGAACACTGTATCCAGTGATACTGTCGGCCTCGAAAACAGGAGATATGGCGATACGAAGGGAATTACGGGTGCCATCACGGGTATGAAATATCGTGTCAAACTGGCAGTTCTTAAAAAGTGGAAATTGGAAATATTCTTCATCAGTTTTTAAGCAGACTCCAGGCTGGACAATGTCTGTCCAGTATGCTCCGGTCAGGTCTTCCTGATCCAGTCCCAGCATGTCACATGCATAATCATTGACCTCAAGAATCCGGGTATCGGCACCAAGAATTGCACTTCCAAGCAGGGTATGGGTAAAAAAACTTCTGAACCTTTGTTCACTTTCTATCAGTTTCTTTCTGGTTCTGTCACGGTCCACTGCAATTCTTATCTTATGGATGAGTTCCTGGAACTGTACCATGACCGGCGTCCCTTTCTGGACATAAAAGGTTGCACCCAGGTTAAAAGCCTCAATAGCCACCTCTTCTCTTCCGCGCCCGGTGAAAAGAATGACAGGAATGTCCTTATTCAGGGCAGAAAGTTCCCTCAGAAGGTCAAGCCCATCCTGCTCAGGCATCTGGTAATCGGTTACGATAACATCATATACGCCAGTATTAAGCTCTTCCAATGCCTCGGTTACTGATGATACACAAAAACACCTGATATCCTGAAATTTTTGGAGAAATTTTCCAGCCAGATCACGCAGATTTTCTTCGTCATCCACGTACAGAACCGATATGTCCATCTATCTGATAAAACAATGATCTTTGAGATCATAATACCTCTCGAATGCCTATAATAATACCATTACCACATAGAATACTATAAGCCGCATATTCTTCAGAATGTTTTCTCAATGAGGGAAAAAACTCCCATGAAGAAAATATCGGGACCACATGTTTTACTCCCCTACAGAGGTCATGATCCGATCTCTGATTTCCTGATAAATGATCATCAGCTGACAATCACATCCGAACATTTATTTACTTTCTCATATATTATTCACATAATAGAATAGTGAGGGATTGATGGGGGGCGAATATGGCCTGCACTTCTCCGCCGGGGATGAGGAGATTGCAGATTTATTTTGGGATATCGGGCTGAGGCGGAACAGTGCCCGGGTGCTGACGCTCTTGATAAAAGATGTGGATATGACCTCCCGTGAAATTGAGCGGGTGGTTGATCTTCGCCAGCCTGAAGTGAGTATTGCAATAACTGACCTTATGAAAAAAAGATGGGTACGCATCGATCATCAGATAACCGAGAATAAAGGAAGGCCAATGAAGGTGTACCACATTGCAAAAACACTTGATGAGATTCTTGATGAACTGAGAGAGACGATAATCGGGTCATATGAACAGAAATTTGAAGAGATTGAGCGGGTCAGGAACATGTTGCATAACAAACCTGCATAGAATAACAGAACACGGATAAACACTACTGATAGAATATGTTTGAATCACTCTCCCGCAGCTTTGCACTGGCAAAGGAAAGCTTTGCGGTTATTCAAAAGGATAAAGAGATACTTCTTTTTCCCATCCTCTCAGGAATTGCATGCATCCTTTTTGTCGGGGCACTCATCATTCCCTTTGCGATTACCGGATTATTGTATGGAGAATCATTGAATAACCCGGTTATCATCTATGGGGGGTTGTTCCTCTTTTATCTGATCACGAGCTTTATCGTGGTATTTTTCAATACCGCCCTGGTTACCTGTGCCCATATCAGGCTGACCGGAGGAGATCCAACCTTTCATGATGGTATCAGGATGGCCCTGGGTCACCTGAAAAAGATCTTTTTCTGGGCAGTTATTTCTGCAACGGTTGGGCTGATCCTCTCCCTGATTCGGGATAATAACAATATTATCGGGCAGATTATCATCAGTATGATTGGGCTTGCATGGAGTCTGCTCACCTACTTTGTTGTACCGGTCATGATCCTGGAAGATCTGGGCATCGGTGCATCGATAAAAGAGTCTGCAGCACTCTTTCGGAAAACCTGGGGTGAGGCAATCGTCGGTCCCGGGTCAATCTCACTCATCTTTGTGATCATCGGGATTGGTGCACTTGCCCCGGTTGTTCTTGCAGTAGTAATTGGGAACGGGACACTCATTCTGGCCGCGATTGCAGGGTATATCCTTCTTGTTGTGGTTCTTGGAATTATTGCATCCGCCCTGCAGGGAGTGTATAATACAGCATTATACCTGTATGCAAAGACCGGAACTGTTCCATCGGCATTCACCTCGGATCTTATCACCAACGCATTTATCTCAAAAAACAGCCGGATGGGTCCGGGAAATATCTGACCCTTTTTTACTGAATCATACGGAATTCCCAGGTCATCGTTGATGTCTCTCCGAAGATGACCGCAATCGGGCAGAGGAGAGTCATGGTTTTTTTCAGGGTATCTCCGATGGTTGCTTCGTCACAACTGCATTTCAGGGAGATGACATGATGAACGGTTTCGAAGGTAGCAGGGAGATCCTGTTTCCTGGTAGCAGTTGTCTCGATCAAGAGCTGTTCAGGTTTCATCCCCTTATCACCAAGGTCCAGAAGAATTTTAATCCCGATACAACCCCCAAGAGATGCAAACAGGTAATCAATGGGATTCGGGATGGCCCCCCCGCCACCAAGATGGACATGGGCATCGATCGGTATGGTAAGTCCGGTGCTGGTATGGGCGGAAAAACTCATCTCACCGGTATGCCTGACCGTCATGGTAACCGGTTTAAATTCCATCCTGGCAGGATCCCAGGAGATGTCAGTGCTCATACATACACTTTTTTAAGGAAGAATAAAAAAAGGTGGCGCTGAAAATTTGGTTTTCATGCAAAAACAGATAATTATTTTTCAGGCTCTTCCTGAACCGACCCGATTATCGTTGCCAGTGGCCGGGTCTCCGGATAACTCTCCAAAATCATCTTCAGGAGCACGGTTAAGGGAACTGCAACGATTACTCCCGCACCTCCAAGAAAATATCCCCAGAATATCATGGAGACAAAAACCACCGTTGGAGATAGTTCCATTCCCCTGCCGGCCAGTTCAGGGAAGAGAACATTTTCAGCAAAGAGATTAACAATACTTGCAACAATGACAACCAGGAGTGCTGCATAGGGGTTGATTTCTATAAGGGCCAGTACCATCGGAGGAAGAAGAGCGATAATAAATCCGATATAAGGGACAAAATTCAGCACAAACATCAAAAGTCCCCAGAGCCAGGGATCCTGAACTCCGATAATAAAGAGTGCTATACCAAATCCTGCCCCGGTCACAAAATTCACTTTTGTCCTGATTATCACATATTCGATGACAACAGAGCCAAATTCAGTCATCCGGTTGGCAAGTTCCTGGCGATAGGAACCTAGGATGGTATTTATCTTTTGAGAGAATACGGTTGCCTCCAAAAGCAGGAACAGGGTAGTAAAGAGCACGATGAATAGAGCGGATATCTGCCCGATAAAGGATGTGACCATTTCCGGAGATATAACCCCGAGCGAACCAGTCATCTGGCTGGCCGGGATAAGAGTAGAGACTTTTATTCCGAATTTTGAGAGGGTTGCATCAATCTCATCCATATTCGAATGTATCCCTTCTTCTATCCGGGGAATATGCTCGACAAGAGGTGATACCGAGAGCACCACCATCGCCGCAACCCCAAACAGGCACCCAAGAAATATGAGAAAAGCAAGATATCCGGACATACGGGGAGCGAATCCTCGTTTTTGAAACCACAGCGAGACGACAGAGAAGATAACCGCAGCAAATACCGATAATAAAAACGGTCCGATAAATCCCCCGGCCATTTTCAGCCCGGCGAGGATGATAAAACAACAGGCGGTCAGAAAGATTATCCGATCGCTCTGGTGAAGATTTTCAAGAGAAACCATAGTATAGAGGCGATTAGGAGCGGTATAGTTCTTTTCGTATGAAAAGGGTTATGAGCTGGGAAGGAGATTAATTGATTTACATAGTCATCATCGGTTGTTTGCCTGGTGGGGTCGGGCATGGAACCGGATGCTCTTCTGATTGGTGAATTATGGGGGGATTCACATGGATGGTATCGCCATACTTGGACTGTTCTGTCTTATTTCAGCAGTAATCACGTATGGTCTTGGCATTTTTGTCTATGCCAAAAATCCGGATTCCAGAGTGAACCGCCTCTTTCTCATGGTGACCGTTGGTGCATCATACTGGGCCGTTGGTGAATACCTGATATGGAGTATCAACAGCTATGAAAATGTTCTGTTCTGGCTGAAAGCAAGCTCATGCTGGACAGTTGTCATTGTGATGTGCATTCATTTCATCCTCTGTTTTGCCGATCATCCGGTATCACGCAGGGAAAATCGTGTATACCTTCTCATGCTCCTCTATGTACCGGCAATCATCCTGGCCGGGGTGAATTTTTTCACGGATCATATCTTTACTGTCGGATACTCACCCAATTTCAGGTATTATTACACCCCCTCAATCGGGGACCCGATTTACACCGTCGCCACAATCTATTTCCTTGCCGTTCTCTTCTGGGCGATCTACGTTGGGTTGCAGGCACGAAGATCAGCAGGAAATGATACCTTAAAGCGGCAGTCAAGTTCTGTCAGCATCGGACTTCTTATTCTATTAGGATTTGGGTCGCAATCTGTTGTCATCCTCCCGCTCTTTGGAATATTTGCACCTAACCTGGTGTTCATCGGCATTGTTCTCTTTTCCATGGCAATCACCTATGCAATCCTGAAGTTTGGATTGTTCATTTTAACCCCTGAAACGGTTGCAACGAATATTATCCAGACCATGCCGGACGGACTTATCCTCACCGATATGGACGGGCGGGTAATTACCACCAACAGTTCTGCAAAGAAACTTCTTGCCGGAACATTTCAGACAAATCCGGGAACATTCACCGGTCCCCCTCTCCCTGAACCACTTTTTTCTACTATCCGAAACGATATCGTGCAGAAGGGCATGGTCTCCGATTATGAACTGACCCCGGACCCTGATACCAGAAAAACGGTGAGTGTATCAGGATCACTGGTCACTGATCCTGACCGTGGACCGGCCGGGCTGATTCTTATCATTCATGACATCACCGAGCGGAAGAAAGCAGAAAAAGCGCTCAAACTTGCGAATGAAAAGATATCCCTCCTGACTCACCTTACCAGGCATGATATCAGTAATCTTGTCATGGCCGTTTCAGGGTACCTGGAGATTTTGGAGAGTGAACATGATGAACTGAGGCGAAAAGAGATCCTTGCTGTCTGCAGTGACATCATGGAGAAAATTACCCGCCATCTGCATTTTTCCCGGGAATACCAGAGTATCGGACTTCATGAACCGGTATGGCAGGATTGTGAGCGGCTGATCATGCGGGCAATTGATGATTTTCAGCATGACCGGGTTGTTCTGACCATTGACCTCATTCCTGCAGACATTTTTGCAGACCCCCTCTCGGTGAAAGTCATATATAATCTGCTAGAAAATGCCATGCGTCATGCGACCGGGATTTCCCGGATACGCATTCAATCCCTGGAGCAGGATGATGGATCACTGGCAGTCATTATAGAAGATGACGGTCCGGGTGTCAGACCTGATGAAAAAGAGCGTATCTTCAAGCAGGGGTATGGAAAGAATACCGGTCTTGGGCTCACACTTGCACGGGAGATCCTGCTTGTCACCGATATCCGGATTTCTGAAAATGGTGAATATGGAAAGGGAGCACGGTTTGAGATTTGTATCCCACCAGAATCGTGGAGGAAGAAATCCCAGGGAATATCCGGAAAGGAATAAAGATCGGATACACAAGTCTCTTATTCTGAACCGAGGGAATGGGGAGGGGAACATCTGATCGACCCGGCTTTCATTGATGGCATGAGACTCATTTTTCCAGGATATCGCCATTTTTAATATGACCCGCGAAGACCCGTCTTTTGAGGCTTTTTATTACCCCTTCGTTCCATATGGATTATAATAAAACCTCCTGGAGCAACTATTCTGTATAATTTATGAAAGATATCATCGTAGAAGTCACCGGTTCAATCACCATCGTCCAGATGGGCCAGCGGATCGATTTTTCAAATGCAAAGGAATACGAAGAGATGCTTCTCAACGTTCTGGCCGAGGGAACACAAAACCTTCTGCTGGATCTATCACATACCAACTACATGGGAAGTGCCGGACTTCGTGTTTTACTTATACTAGCAAAGAAATTATCAAAAAATAACGGGTTTTTTGCACTCTGCGAAATACATCCTTCAGTATTTGAAGTATTCGAAGCTGGAGGATTTCATAAAATATTCCGGATTTATAAAAAAAGGGAAGAGGCCATCCTTGATCACCTGTCCCCTGACATATAACCTGTCAATTTTCCTCATCCTTGTAAAAATCAACCCAGGCCTGAGTTGCCTCTTTGGAAACCAGGGTCTTTCGAAGATAAAGGAACAGTGCCCAGACAACCAGCAGGTATGCACACATTCTGATAATGATGAGGGGAATGGTAAGATAATCCTTCAGGCCAAGAAGGGTTGCTGCATGGGACACACCAAAAAGACCAAAGGCTGCACCAATATAGAGAGGAAGTACCTCCCCACTCCGTTTGGTGCATAAAATTCCAAGGATTAAGATAATGATACACAGAATCAGGTTCATCAGCAGGATCGGATCATACACAAACGATATCATGGCTTTCAAAGAAGGAATAGCAATCAGAACTACAAAATTATTTCGATAATGATATTTCTATCCTGCGTATCGGTATATATCAAATATTCACACAACAATTATCTACTGTTTTCAGCTTTCCGGAGTCACCTGATATATCCACAGGAATTATACCATGAATCAGTCACCACTTTTTGTTGATTTTCAAAATATCACGGTTGCACACAATACGACGATCCTGTTACATGCACTCTCGGTTCAGATTCCTGACGGAGAGCACGTTGCTATTCTCGGACCAAACGGTTCAGGAAAATCCACCTTTATCAGGACAATCATCAGGGAGCATTATCCGGTTTATTCAGAATCAGGCTCAGTCTTTCGAATCTGGGGTCAGGATACGTGGGATGTCTTTACCCTTCGATCCCATTTCGGCTATGTATCCCAGGATCTGCAGGTTACATTCACACGAAATATTTCAGGGAGAGAGGTAATTCTATCCGGATTTTTCAGCAGCATCGGGCTCTTTTTTCACACCATCACACCGGAGATGGAGCACAAGGCAGATGAGATCCTCTCATTTCTCGAAATTTCTCATCTTGCTGATCGGTCATTTTCTGATATGTCTACCGGGGAGGCCAGGAGATTTCTTATCGGGCGGGCACTGGTCCACAATCCCCGGGTCCTTATCCTTGATGAACCTTCAAACAGTCTTGACCTTCATGCCCTGCATATGCTCCGCTCTACCATGAGAAAAGTTGCGGGAAAAACAGTCATCATCCTGGTCACCCATTCCCTTCCGGATATCATCCCGGAGATAAAACGGGTTCTGTTGTTTAAAGGAGGTACCATCTACCAGGACGGGCCGAAAGAAGAGGTACTGTCAGATGCGTCAATTCGTGCAGTCTTTGATGTCCCGGTCAGGATCCTTCACGATGAAGGGTTTTACTATACCACGGGATATTAACGGGCGGATAACGATACAATGCAATGAACTGAATGTAAAAAAAAGAGAAATATTGGTGTGTTTAGAAGCGTCTTCTGTTAAAGCCGCCGCTGCTGGAGCCACCGAATCCGCCGCTCCGGTTTCCACCAAAGTCACGGCGTGGCTGCATTGGACGTGCTTCATCGATACGCATGGTTCTTCCGTCAAATTCGGTATCGTTCAGGGCATCGAGTGCTGCCTGGGCTTCCTCTGAAGTTCCCATCTCGACAAATCCAAAACCTTTGTTCTCAATGATTTTGGCGCTGACAACCTCTCCATAGGCTGAGAAAAGTTCGCTGAGCTGGCTTTCGTTAGTGGAGTAGGGCAGGTTGCCTACGTATAATTTCTTTCCTTCCATGATAGTCCCTTATGGGCTTTTGCATAACTGTTGGGCCGCAGTGATCAAATCACATTGCGCCAGAGAATTACCAAAAATAGCAGTGAGATACCCTTTCGAACTGAACGAGAACTTTCAATAACTATTGTCAGAATTTACTCTTTCGTCTGCACATACACGTTGCCGCGTGAACATATAAGGTTTTTCGTGGTTTTTGGAAAACACAACGCATAATTTTCAGAAGGTGCGGTCATTTGTTGTTTTTATAGTGACAGACAATGATCTGTGATGCTGCAATTGCTCCCTCACCTGATAATTCTGCACTCGCCCGGCATATCATAAATTCGGTCAGGGTTTATCCTGACCCTCCGATCTGGTGCTTCCATATGACCGGATATGATCCCAGGCATCATGGTACTTTTTCCATGGACCGGTGTCCTCATACATCCTGATATCAGCCCGGCCAAATAATTCACGGTCGGCTCCTACCGGACACACTTTGATACATATCCCGCATGGGGATCTGTACTCTTCATTCAGACCAGCACTCCGATCTGCACAGGCTTTTTTATTTGTACGTGAATCAGGGTAGTCCTCCTCTTCCAGGGCATGGACCGGACAGGCATGAACACAGGCATCACACCGGATGCAGAGGGATGATTCCATCAGGGGAGAAGATTCAATCCGGGCACTGGTGAGAATCGTGCCAAACCTGACCCTCGGCCCCCATGATCTGGTCAGGACCATGTTATTTCTCCCAAAGGTGCCAAGACCAGCAAGGACAGCTGCATGACGGTGCGAAAAGAACGATACCGGATTCTTCTGCAGTACCTTGATGCTTCCATACCCGTCACGGGGGATTGAAACCGATGAATACCCCTGATCATTCAGAACTGACGCAATCCGCCAGGTATATTGATCAAGCAGGCTGTTTACCGTCTTGTACTCCTCGCGGTACCAGATAGACGGAGCAGACTCAAGGACAGGAAGATGGACAGGAAGGCCGATGACAACAGCAGTCCGAGATTGTGGAAAAATAGAGTCGGGATGAAATGGTTCAGGAACCCAAGGCTCAAAAAGGGGCTGTTTCCATCGGTCTACACCTGCAAACCCGACACATGAGATGCCCATGTCTTTGCATGCTCGGATTATGAGATCCCTGATGCTCATA
>ERZ1645192.3506-NODE-3506-length-12728-cov-3.571372_pt1 | contig 12728 bp, 9 predicted proteins | sample MGYA00575354_ERZ1645192 | MGnify/ENA primary metagenome ERZ1645192 (study PRJEB40844, sample SAMN11349763) | freshwater sediment metagenome | isolation source: river sediment | host: Sediment | place: India: Faizupur Khadar , New Delhi | collected 2017-02-21 ... | reverse complement strand
GATTATTGTTCATAGTGGTGGAGGATTCCATTGCTACTGGCTGCTGAATGTACCTATCAAGGTAAGCAATGTCGGGCTCAATGTCCTGGAAGGAATCAATAAAGAATTGTGTGCCCAGCTTGGCGGTGACCAGGGAACACACTATATCAACATGCTGCTCAGGCCGCCTGCTACGTTTAACAATAAGATTGCCGGTAACCCAAGACCTGTCACGCTCGTATCCAATACACATCTGAGATATGCCTATGAAGATTTTAAAGGGTTCATTCCCGCTGATGTCAAGGACCCTAAAAAAGTCTCTACACAGGCTATTTCAATACCTGTTGATATGAACCCCGTAGATATAGATATGCTGCCCGTGTCTGACAGGATAAAGAACCTTATCAAGAAAGGAAACGATGAAAGCTATCAATCAAGAAGCGAGGCGGACATGGCGGTCGTTTGTGCCCTGGTCAACAAAGGTGTGAGTGAGGCAGAGATAAAGAAGATATTCCGGACCCAGGTTATAGGTGACAAATACCGCAATCACAAATCGCCTGATGCATACCTGAAACACACCATAGAGAACGCGAGGAAACTCTCAGACCTCACAGAAGAAGAGATGGCCGACCCGATGTTCCTGTCTGGGGCAATTACCAAAAGCGACAAAGGGTACAAGCTAAATATCCTCAAGCTTGAGGAGGACATTGTAAGGAACCATAGAATAAGAATACTCGACCAGGAACGTGCATTAATCACCTATACCGGACAATGTTATAAAAGAATGACCACACAGCGTCTGAACTGGCTCTGTCAGAATGCATTAAAAGACCACCGTGAGTTGTTTACCAAGAAATCCCTGTCAGAGTTTCTTCATTTCGCCGTTGCAGATGCACTAGTGGACAGTGATGAAGCTAATCTGGATCAGTTGAAGTACCTCAACTTCAACAATGGCCTTTTTGACCTAGATTCAAAACAGTTGATACCCCACTCGCCTGATATATTCACAAGTAACATCCTGCCTTTTGACTTTGATCCTGATGCTAAGTGTCCACGATTCATGAAATTTCTTGATGAGGTAATGGTAGGTGATCAAGGGAAGATCAGTTTCCTGCAGGAATCAGCCGGGTACATCCTCCACAAAGCACTGCCTACACCATTTGCATTACTCCTCATTGGAGAAGGAGATAATGGCAAGTCGGTTTATTTGAATACGCTGACCAGCATGATCGGCGATGAAAATGCCTGCACAGTGAATTTTAGCGCCATGTCGAAAGAGTTGTACGTTATTAAGCTGTACCAAATGATGCTGAACGTTACGACTGAGACCCCGAATACACAGATCATCAACACTGATGTAGTGAAGGCCGTGACTGCCGGGGACTGGGTAACAGGAAGAGAAATATACGAACCGCCCATCAAGTTCCGTCCCTATGCGAAACATTTTCTCGCCATGAACATCCCTCCGGTCATAAAGGACACCACCCATGGTATGTGGCGGAGGTTATGGGTTATCAACTTTACCAGGAAATTTGAACCTCATGAGATTGACAAATTACTGGAAGGCAAGCTCAAGCTCGAATTGTCTGGGATCTTCAACTGGGCACTTGAAGGGTATTGGAGACTTAGAAACAGAGGCTTTGTATTCGAGGAATCAGCTTCCATGAGGCTCGACAAGAAGGATTATCGCGACAGCACTGATTCTGTAAGGAGCTTTGTGAACGACAACCTGAAGTACTCTGACAATCCCAATGACCGGTACAAGTTAAGCGACCTGTATGACAAGTATACGGCATATTGCTACTCAGAAAGAAAAAAGGACATCGAGTCAAAGGCTGAATTCAAGAAGATCCTTATCAGCTTGAATTTCAAGGTTGATAACTCAACAAAGGATGCTAACCAAGTGTTCGTATTCAATGTATGTCTCATTTCTTAGGATAGAGCATAGAAGAGTATGCTTTCCCCTTCCCCAAAAAATAAAAAGAAATAATCTATAGTGATGGTCTATTGTGATCATGGATTAAGGAATGCTTAATGAAATCTAATGCTGGTTAATCTGAGCAGGACAACTGATAGAAACGCTCTATGAGAAAAGATTAATAGATTAATGAAATATACTTACTGATAAAATTATAAGATAAATTATGAATATATATAATATTATATTAGATGCCAGTAATTCTCATTAATCTTAATTTTTAGCTATAGATTGTTTCCTATAGTGGATCTATCAGATTAACACAGTTTTTATCAGTTAATCTTATTTTATCTGAGCCGTTCTAGTTGAGTTGTTAGCATGGATATCAGTCATAGAACATATATGATTATTTCTTTTTATTTTTTGGGGAAGGGGAAGAGATCAACAAATCTATAATTTCTGTTAGTTGGGCAATATCCTTACTTATGAGAAGTCATGCTTTCAGACTTTTCGTGAGATAAGCTCTACAAAAGACAACATTCTTAAAAGTTAAAACAACAGTCATACGGAGACGGGCTATCTGAGTCTTTCTCCGAGCCATAGGTAAATCAAAAATAAAATTCCAGGAGGAAATAGTAATGAAGAGCTACGAATGTTTAGATTTTGAAAAGATTAAGGCATTGGCAACAAGGGTTAAAACAGGTGAGGAATTGGTAGAGAAGCTACAGCATGAATTAAAGGATTACACTTTAATGAGAAGCATCCCAGCAAATTTTCATAACATTAGGAATATAGCAATGATGTCAGAGACCATCGAGGATTTAATCAAGTGCCTCAAGATGGACATAGAGTTGCTGGAAGAGATGAAGGCGGATGAGGTTATACTCTTGGATGCCCGTCATAATAAAAACGAAATGTTTTGCTACATGTGTACAATCAATCATGAGACCAGCAAGAAATACTGTTTTCGATTAGACACATGGGATGACGAGGATGAAGAATATATGGAATATATTATAACAGATATCGAGGAGAAGTTAGGTCGCACACTCAAAGATAACGAAGATTTCTACACCTATGAGTTCGAAATGAACCTTCCTAAAAATATTGGTACCATGGACGGTTTGATCGCATATATTCAATGTAAAATAGATCTTTTAACAAGTATGATGAATGATGGCGTATATCTTCCTGATGATTTTCTTTGCGATTTTTCATATGGGCACTTAATGGAGTTCCGCACAAATGATCCCGAAGTTGTAAAGTAGTATGGATTCATGACGCCCGATGATATCATTACAAAGAAAGAAAAGGATGCAGATTATTATATGTATGTGTTTGAACTCGAAGACTTTTTTATATATGTATAAAGATATCTAGCAGAGGAGCTTGTCATGCATATCTCATATGAATTGCCGGACAGGCTCCTCCTATCCGCTACAATCCAATAACAAGACTATATTCGTCCTGAGCACTCATTCACACACGACCCCATCCACTTGGACAACCAACCCACTGAAATCCCGTCCTGCGCGAATGAGGCGGTATTATGAATATCCAGAGCGGACACTGAGCAGACATATCCATTGACACGATTTCCTCAAGTGTTACCCTATTCAGCATTCCAATTACATGAGGTGTTCAGTTATGAAAAACGTAGAAATGTTCACAGAAGGCTCCATCCTGACTATCAAGCTCGATCTCACCAAGGAATTCGGGCCATCATCGTCGGGAAAGACCATTATCATTGCATCTACTGAGGGAAATGTATCCATAGAAGGACATGAGGAAATCAAGGTTGGGTTGAACGTGTATAAGAAGAAGTAGACAGGGAGAGCATATGACAAGATATCAAAGAGCATCTCAAATCTGGTCATTGTTAATATGCGCTGCGAGGGATCGTAAATCTTACACATACGGGGAAGTTGCAGATATTCTTGGTTTCGGTGGAGCTGGTGTTTTTGCTCAGATACTTGGTTGTATTATGTGGTTCTGTGAAGAACAGGGACTGCCACCACTTACAGTGCTTGTAGTAAACCAAGCAACAAGGATACCAGGAGAAGGATTGTCCACGCTAGAAGAAGTAAATAGCGATAGAGAAAAGGTATTCAGCTTTAATTGGTTCAGCATAGAACCTCCTCAAAATACAGACTTCGAGCGGGTTGATAAGAATAAAAAGAATCATTACATTTGAGGAGGTACTTATTCTATGGCTAAGGGTTCCCAGAAATGGATTCGTCTATGCTGTAATGACAAAACAGACTACTTCAATCAAGAGATACATGAACAAACAGGTCTTCCATCAGATATAAAATGGCTCTCTCCGCTGTCTGAAAAATACACTGAATATCGGGACAATGCTTTTCTTAAAACGCTTGGACTCAAGACAACAACGCCTTTACATGATTTCTGGCCAACAGGCGGACCAGTTTGGGACGCCCTGGGTAAAGCTGATGGGATGCCATTATTGGTTGAAGCTAAAGCACATATAGCCGAAGCGATAAGCACACCGTCGAGAGCAAGCTCTGGATCTCTCAAGACTATTCAATCGTCTCTTAATGCCGTTAAAACCTATCTCAGAGTCAATCCGGATATCCCATGGCATCTGTCGTTTTATCAATATACAAACCGGATCGCTCACCTCTATTACCTGCGGGTATTGAACAAGATCCCCGCGCATATGCTATTCATAAACTATATCAACGATACGGAGATGAACGGTCCCAGGAATAAGGAAACATGGGATGCATGTTATAAAACACTGGAAGCCGCATTAGGTCTGAAGCCGAATTATGCATTATTCAAGTATGTTCATCATGTGGTTATTGATGTAAGAAAGCTATGAGTTGATCTAGTTCACTTCCCATTTCTTCTTTATTACCTTCTGGCCAGAGTCCTATATCAAATGACATCTTAGGTGTTTAGGCATAAATCAGAGGCAGTATACGGGGTGTTTGTAGTGTATCAAAGCTTGTTGATTATGAAAATATCAATGGTTAAAATCATTGCAGTGGCCATATTGACATTTAAATATGACAACCTGTGTTTTTTTACTATGGTTTACTGTTTACCCTCAAATCCAAACCACATCCGGGAATAACACCTCAATTGGCTTCAATGTAAAATTAATTAGTGTAAAGAGGCCCCGGATAGTATCACCTGCAATATATCAGAAATAATCTGTAGCGGCTCCGATTTGATCTAACAGAGGTGGTTGCCAATAATCATTACTCATGGTTATCCACTGAAAAGTATTTCAATTACTTGTTTTTTTCATATTTATATGCTCAGCAACTGGATGAATATATATGTATGCATTAAAAGCTGACATTGCGATTAACTCAAACTGATAGGCTTTATTCTCCTCATATTTCATATTCTTATAATGAGGTGATTGAAGATGTCCCAATTCGTGTGCTATTATACCAATAATTTCAGTTATTGATGTTTTTTTAAAGTCTATCCATAGATGAATTTTTTTCTCAATTTTCCTGTCAGGTTTTCCTCCCTTAAAACCTTGAACGCTTGATGCGAAGTGCCCTTTTTTTTTAAAAAAATTGATTGCATCTCCGATCGTATTGAAATACCAACCCCATTCGTCAAATTGTTCTTTGGTATACTTATCACCACTATTTCGAAATGGAGCACTTTCATTAAAATCTTTGCCAAAAGTAGCTTTTATTGCTGATCTGAGAGTCTTGTACAAGATTATTTTTCCCTCGGTGAATATAAATCCACTAGTATTGATGGATGGGATACTTAGCGGAAGAACAACAGGCCATTTTAATTTCTTATTCATAATAAACCCTAGGTTATCGCATATAAAAATATTCAATTGATCAATAACATTAATGTATTGGTCAAGTCCCCAAATTTTTTGTAAATTGGCTTCACCTATATAAGCATCATATTGTCAGAAGACCTTTAATTTCATAAGGGATACTTTATCTTTTATAATAAGAGGTATCTTCAGCCAAGCCATTTCATTACTTTTCATGATAATCACTTCTTTCAGATTAGATCTGAGCTGTGTAGACAAATTCATCTGCCTCCATTGATCTAGAGTTTAGAAAAACACAGAAATTCAATCTAGTAAGCTCCTTCTTTTACCAGAGCCTCCAAATCAAAAAATTGTGTCTTTTTCAATGCGCGGTATCGCTCTGGGTGGCAAGTCAAAACAAGAATCTGAAGCTGCTCGGCAGATTCTTCAAGAATGCCCATAACCCTAGCAAGACGTCTAGCATCAGTAGCGGTTAGCACATCATCTAGAACGACCATCTGTCGCTCATCTTTACCTAAGACCTCGGCCAAGGCCAATCGGGTTGCAAGATATAACTGTTCTTGTTCACCTCCGGATAAGTTATCCAGGGCGACTGATTCCTCGATGGATTCAGGCATGACAGAAGTTGGGATAAATGCATCACCGATCTCTATCTTGCCTAATCTTCGGCCAGCGATTCGTTGAAGTTTCCTGCTGGCATTTTCTTCGACAGGCTTTGATACGGCAGCTATCGCATTGGACCGACATTTTGACACAGTGTCATGGAGTAGTCTGATTGCCTCGATGCGTAATTCTTCATGCTTGATCTCTTGCTCAAGCTGGTTTACCCTCTCTTCAGCAACTACCAATGATGAGTAGGGGCCTTGGGCCGTAAGGTTTTCAAGTCGTGCTTCTTCCCTAATTTCCTGTTCCCTTGCCTGATCTGAATCCTTTCTTGCTGACTCGAGTTGTGTTTCCAGCCGTTCGGCAATTGCAACAGGGTTGTCTTCATATTTCTGGATTAGATCATCGATTTCCTTATAACGAGCCCGGGCAGCATCCCATGCCATAGTCACCCGCTGCAGATCGGCCTCCATCTTCTTCAGAGATTTGCTTTCAGCGATGAGCTCATCTCTTCTTTCTGTTAGGGAGTTGACTTTTTTCTTTACATCCTCAAGTCTTCGCGACAGGGTCTCTTTTTGGCTTGCAACTGCTGATAGAGCATTCTGTGCTTTCTCCCACTCAGATTCACATTGTTCCACTTGTGAGATGAATGCATACTTCGTATCTTGTGCTTGTGCATCGAGAGTATCGGTATCAGGCGGGATCTTGTCCCAATCAGATTGGGCTTCCAAAAAACCTCGATACTTTGTTTCAAGAACACTTCGTTCCTGCAACACTTCATCCGAAGACTGCCCCAACAGAAGGGTGTGCAACTTTGTTTCAGCTTCCTTTCTACTATTTTCAAGTTTTATTGCCTTCTCTAAGAGCAACTCAAGCTCTTCAATATCTGATGTGCCAAAGGGTTCGGTAAGTTCCATAAGCTTGTGTTCAGCCTTCAATTTCAACTCTCTATATTTCTCAACAGACTCAAGGGGCCCCCATGCACGTATTCTGGCAATTGTTTGCAGTTCTGCCACGACTTCAGGTGAGCCTTGGATCTGTGTGGGAACTCCAGCTTTTGCAGTCAGAATACCTGTTGATTCGCCAGTTATGACATCTACCAAGCTGTCTTTATTCGGTACGATCTCCAGGGTGATGAGGGACGCCTCGATTCGCACCTGCGCGTCATCACGATCTTTTGCAAGCTTCTGAATCATCCGGAGTGTCTTGGAGTCAGGGGCAACGTGTTTATTGCGTTTCTGCCAGCAATCGTCCAATGCCTTTTCAGCCTTCTTGATCTTCGAGATCCGATCATCCAGTTTCTGTAATTCTTTTCTGCATTCATTGAACCGACGAGCTCTGTCTGCAAGCTGCGCCAATGTATCAACAGCCTCTCGACCCTTTCGTGCGTTTTCAAGGTCAGTTTTTCGCTGTGCTGTCTCCTTTTCTCGAATCTGTACTTCCTTTTCCTGTAATGGGACATCCTTTTCCAGAGACTGCAATGCCTTTTGAGATTCATCCAATTCCTTTTCTGTTGCTTTTATCAGATCAATTCTCTGTTTCAGTTCCTTGTACTGGGCTTCGGTTGAGGAGACCTGTTCAGATCTCTGGTCTCTTTCCCCGATCAGTTTTCGATAGCTTTCTGCAATAATACGGGCATCTTTTAGAGCTTTTGATATCTCCTCGGTATCATGGCGAGCTTGTGTCCGCCTGGACCTGAAGTCCTCCACTCGACGGGAGGATTCTTCGAAAGCAAGGTATAGTTCATATGCTCTCTGCTTATTTTTAATGGCCTCATCGATCTGATCTCTTAAATGAGTCAGGAGAGGAGCGTCCTTGCCAGCCTTCAGCTTTCCTTTAGAAGTGAATAGTTGCAGGTAAAGATCCTCTATCCGCCTTTCAATAGGACCCGACGGCGTGCTGGAGATCTGTGCGCTGAGCATTTGCTGAATATCTATTATTACGTCGCCTGATAGAGATCCAATGGCCAAGTTTCCCTGAGATGCCCAGAGTATTTGAGCAAGGCCCCAATGCTCTTGTCTGGATAAACCTCTGCCGGGTGGATTTTTCGTTATTATCTCTCGTGTCTTCTCATCGGCGGCTATCCCCTCTGCTAAACGACGATAACTCCCATTCTCTTTTCTTTCTAATAAAGCAATGGGGCTGTCTAGAAACTGCTTTGTAATCCGGTATTCTTGACCATTATGCACGAATTCAACGATCACTCTTGGAGCAAGAGCTCTTCCCCATGGACGAATAGCTTCCACATCTTTTCCGCTCACCTTATGTCCATCGATAAGTGCACGTTGAAGAGCCTCGAAGAGCCTTGATTTCCCAGTGCCATTTGGGGCGTGAATTATATTGATACCATCCGTGAAAGGGCCGATCTCCACATGATCCAGAAGACATCGCCAACTAGAGACCTCAATGGATCGTACAATCATCTTACACCCTCCTCGACGATTGCATAAAGTTCCATAAGAGCGCGGGCACTTATCTCTGGAGAGCTCCCAGGGTTGTCACGTAGTATCATCGCTGCATCTTGAATAATTCCTGGTGGAAGATCTCTTATCCAGGTGTCATCTTCAGGCGATGGCCGTAAGTTAGATATGTCAAGATTTCCCCAGAGGAATCTTGTATGCAGTATCTGCTCGATATGATCAAGCTCTGCTTGTTCTTTAACCATAAGAAGGCCTGACAGATTAATTTCTATAAGAGTATTACTAGGATCCTCTAATGTCTCGATGTTTTTCCGAATGGATTCGAGTTCCTTTTCAGTGCGGACTTCCTTGCTTAATGTTATCCAGTTAAGCCCTCCTGTTCTGATACACGTAATAGTCGGAGATGCCTTAGGCGAGGGTATTTCTACTATCAGCACATTCCCGCTTTCTCTCTCTCCAAATTTAGTTGTTTCATGTGTTCCTGAGTATGCCATACTTTGATTATTGTCAGATCCAGTATAACTCGCATACGAATGCCAATGCCCAAGAGCCAAGTAGTTCAAATTCAATCTTTGTGCAGCATCCCTGGGTATTGGATAATCAGGTTCATCTTGTCTTATTCCTTCAACAGTACCATGGGCTAGACCTATTCGGATCTGATCCTTTGGTTCAGGTGGTATCCAAGCAGTAGGATTTCGACCTGAGTGTTTCTCAAGTATTGGACAAAGGAATAGAACTCCCCCAGGTATTTCAATGTGGTTTTCTTCTCTCGCGATGTGGATATTCTTAGCTGATTTCCATGCGGGATGATCCCAGACAGAGCCTGGTACAAGTGGATCATGGTTTCCAGGAATGATAAAAACAGGATTAGTGAATGAACCAATAATGTTAACAACCTGTTGTATCATTGTCCTATCAACCGCATTATCTTCGAAAACATCCCCAGCAACCAATATAAATTCTACGTTATGGTTTTTTGCAACTTCAAAAGTCCGTTTGACAGAAATCAAACGTTCTTCCCGCACTCGCATGCCTGCATCCCCGAGTTTGGTCGCTTTCATTCCAATTTGCCAATCAGCAGTATGAAGAAATTTCATATGGTTATCCTCTACCCCAGCAAATTCAAAGTTTTATAAATTTATCGAAGTTGCATCTTAAACCTTTTTTTTTCAATTAATTCGGATAACTCCTACCTGACGTGATGCATTATAATGTATTTAAAGTATTATTTCCAGCTTATATATTTAATAATTAATGATAACATAACCCTTTAATGGATTCTTAAGAAATAAGCCTTGAAATCATAGCAGATATCTGGAAGACATTAATATATAGAATAATGTTGAGAGCCATCTTGTTTTTGGAGGTATTGAGCTAATGTTTGCTTGTCATCTTTATACTTCAATTCGTTATAATGAATTCTCGGAGATATCATATGGCAAACATGTTTCCTGCCCAGAATGAAACCTTTCCAAATGACGGGGAGAAGCTCTTTTACTGTTTCATCGAAAATGCGGCGAAGCCTGATTCGAAGTACATGTGCTGGTACCTGCCGGATGTAAAAGGCGAAGAGCCTGACTTTATCCTATACTGCGAGGATATCGGCCTGTTGATCGTCGAGGTCAAACAATGGATGCTCAATCAGATCCAGGAAATGAATTCGCACGTTGTAAGGGTGGAGGGATTCAGGGAACACTTGAAAAATCCGCTTAAGCAGGCAAGGGATTACTCTATCACACTCAGGAATAAACTTAAAAGTGATGGGCGCCTTGTCTCCAAGGAAAGGCAGTATGCCGGCAAGTTGAAAGTGCCGGTCAGTTACGGTGTTGCCTTCCCGAACATCGAGCGCCATGAATACGAGCAATCCCCGTTCGCCAAGGTCATTGAACCAACCTTGGTTTTTCTGTGGGACGACATCAATCCGGATTCAGAGCTGACCCATGACACCTCCGGAAGAAAACTCTTAGACCTGCTCAGGAAACGTTTCCCCCCACTTTTTGATTTCAAGCTGGAACGTGCAGACAGGGAGTGCCTTCGGGAGATATTGTTCCCCGAGGTCCGGGTCGAGCTTCCGAAGCGCAAGATTGATAAAGCCTTTGACGATGAGAGACATCATATCAAGTTGCTTGATTATCACCAGGAGTCCATTGCCAGACAGATCGATGCAGGGCACAGAATTATCATAGGCCCATCGGGCAGCGGGAAGACACTTATTCTGATCCACAGAGCCTTATTTCTCTTCAAGTACAACCCTGACGTGAAACATGCCCTGTTTGTTTGCTTCAATATAACCTTAGTCAATTATATCAGACGGCTACTAGCGGGCAAGGGTGTCCCTATCGGGCCAGACGGGATCGAGGTAATGCACTTCTTCGAACTCTGCTCGAAAATAACAAGAGATACCATCCACTACGAAAAGGAGGACATGGATTATTATAACCTGGTTGTCTCAGAGGCATCTGATAAGGTCGCAATGTGTGGCTTGAAGTATGACCTGATCCTGGTAGATGAAGGGCAGGATTTCTCGAATGAGATGTTCAAGGTTATCACCTCTCTCATGAACAAAAAGACTAACCACCTGATGATTGCAATCGATGAAAATCAGGACATCTATAAGCCTAAACGATCTTGGAAAGACGCTGGCATAGATGCAAAGGGCAGGTTAAAAACCCTGACAGCGGTATACCGCAATACAAAACAGATATCCCGTTTGGCCGGCAGCCTTATCGGACTGAAGAATTCCAAATCTATAAGTAAGGACTGTCAGGAAAGAATATTTGATGACACCTGCACAATGGACGGACCGAACCCAGAAATAATCCGTTTTGAAGATTATTCTGCCATGGCACAGGCTGTTGCCAAGCTAATTGGAATGACCATTGAGAAGGATAATATTGTACTGTCAGATATCGCTGTGCTTTATACTCATAAAGACCTCACAGGAATAACCGGCACTACAATGCCTGAACTCATTAAAGATGCATTGGAAAACCTTGGTATTCTGTCAAACTGGGTCTCTGAAGATTACAGATCAAAGAGGTCCTATGACATAACCACCAACAGCATAGCCATCTCAACGATCCATAGCGTCAAGGGAATGGATTTTCACTTCGTTATCCTTGCCGGTCTTGATCTGCTTGAACCTAATGAAAATTGGACTGAACAGCAAGTCAATAGCCTTGCCTATGTAGGCATAACCAGGGCAAGATACCGGCTGGTGATCCCGTATGTCAAAGAGAACGCATTAATTTCACGCCTCTTTTAAGACAGGTAAGCTTGCATTTTATTGATGTTAGATACACTTAGACGGTGGAGTAAAGCTGAAGATATCATGAAAGAATCGATAGCGATATTCCTTTGTCACAAATCAATCCAAAGCAAAAGAGACCCCTTTCGGGAGTCCCTTCTACCTTCTGAGATCAGCATCGTTAGCCGTTCTACTAATATTCCATATCAAACAGACTGAGTTCTATATTAAATGACACATCTAGCAATAGGGACCAGCTGAGGCAATTTATGAGATGTTGATAGCGAGCCTCAGTTTTATATAAATATTGCACGGTCAAGGATAATCAAACTGTCTCTCCTTTCCGTCTCTCTGTTTCAGTTAAAGCATCACTGACTGTATCACTTGTGAGAAGGGTATCTAACATACACCACACTCTGGCAGCCCGATGGACACGAGGTCCACTGCGAACAGTATGAGAAAGCTCTATACGGGGACCCAGCTTAAGCAGATAATAAGATCCATTCCAAAATGAACATGTTTTTTTTGACTGACCAAAATGAGCAGGTAGGTTCGTGACGACTTTAAAACTTTCAACGTGGCAAATTGATTGGAGTCGTCCATTATATCGGAATCCGATATAGTTCGGAGGTGGCGGCCAGTTTTTATCTAATGGATAAAAATAGCTGTTATGCTTTTCTACAACGTCAATCCAACTTACGTCCCAACCGTTAGGGTTTCCTTTTGCAAGGGCAACGATATAAACCATATTTGAAAATACCCGGTCATGACCCATAAAAC
>ERZ1645192.3502-NODE-3502-length-12741-cov-9.954044_pt1 | contig 12741 bp, 9 predicted proteins | sample MGYA00575354_ERZ1645192 | MGnify/ENA primary metagenome ERZ1645192 (study PRJEB40844, sample SAMN11349763) | freshwater sediment metagenome | isolation source: river sediment | host: Sediment | place: India: Faizupur Khadar , New Delhi | collected 2017-02-21 ... | reverse complement strand
AAAAGGACAACTGTGCTGAACCTTCCCGGAACATATCCGGCGAGGGAACACAACGGGATCCTGGTTTCTGGTTTCGTCGCCATAGATTTGAAAAGGGCGGTCCATCCGGCGTCCCTTTACGAACGGCTCAATGCGATGGACTACCGGATAGATGTCGACACCCAGAAAGCAGGCGACAAGGAATATTTTTACAAAGACCTTTTCGACACTCTCGCGGCGAGGGTGAAGGCGTTCACCGAGCTCTGGAAAGAGGAGTGCGACCTCTTCATCGCCGTGATAACAGACACGGACAGGCTCCAACACTTCGAGTGGGACGCCATAGAGGATGAGGCGCACCCACGTCACGGCAGGGCGATGGAGTTCTACTCGAAGGTGGACTCGCTTGTCGGGAAGCTTCTGGAGATGCACGGGAGCGACGAATTCCTGATAATGAGCGACCACGGTTTCTGCGCGATCGAGGAGGAGGTCTACCTCAACAGGATACTGAAAGATAACGGTTTCCTCGAATGGGAAAAGGATCCGCCGGAAGGAATCGGTATGCTGGCCGGGGAGACGAGGGCCTTCGCTCTTGACCCTTCGAGGATCTATGTCCACAGTGCGGGCCGCTATCCCAAAGGCAGGATCGACGAAGCGGCATCGGATAAGGTCCGAGACGAACTGAAAGAATTTTTCTCGGGCCTCGAAAGGAACGGGAAAAAAGTGATAAGGCAGATCTTCTTCAAGGAGGAGATCTACGACGGCCCCCATATTAGCAAAGCTCCCGACATGGTCCTTCTTTCGGAGCGCGGCTTCGACCTCAAGGGCAATATCAGGAGCGCTGTCACTTACGCGAAGACCCACTTCTCGGGCATGCACACGAGGGACGACGCGTTCCTGATCTCGGGGAAAGGGGCGCTTTCGAAGAGGCCTCACATCGAGGACGTGAGCGAGATGATCCTCGAGGCCGTCAGAGGCGCGTAAAGATCTTCCGTTCGAAATAATAATATGATAATCATACTCATAACCCTGGACTGCCTGAGAAAGGACCATTTCGGGAACGAGCTGACGCCCGTATTCAACGGGGGCCTCGCCGATTGGGCCTCCTTCACCAACGGTTTTTCTCAGAGCCAGAACACGCTCTCTTCGCACTTCACTATGCTCACCTCGAGTTATCTCTTCCAGCACGGCGTCTACTCGAACTTCAGGGGGAAGAAACTGCCTTCCCACTCGATGGACAAGCGCCTGAAGGAAGCGGGTTTCGGGACAAAGGCCGTGTGCGGAGTCTCTTTCCTTTCGGACCTTTTGGGGAACCAGATCGGCGGGAAGGACGATTACTTCGAACTCTCCGGAGGAAGGATCATGAACGCCTTCAAACGGAGGATCAGGGGCGAGAGACGGCCCGCGGAAAAGGTTGTGGCCTCGGGGCTTAAGTGGCTGCTTGAATCCCCGCCGGGAGAGGGCAAGTTCCTCTGGATGCATTTCTTCGACGCGCACATGGCGTATTCCGCCCCGCGCCGCTTCATGAAGAAGTTCGTCCCCCGGGAAAGATCGTCCAAGAGCGTCAGGGAGCAGTTAACCGACAGGGGATGGTTCTCGCCGTATTTCAAGGAGTACGGAAAGAAGGTTCCGCTGGATCATTTCCCGAGATCCTACAAGGCGGCTGTCAGCTATATCGACCACACCCTGGGGTTATTCTTCTCGATGCTGAAACAGTTCGGCCTTTTCGACGACGCGCTGATCTTCCTGACATCCGATCACGGTGAATGCCTGAACGGAGACCACGACATCTACTGCGCGCACAAGAAGCTCTTCGACGAAACGATCAACGTGCCCTTCTTCGTGAAATTTCCCGGTTCCGAGTTCGGCGGGCGAAGTTCCGACCTGATCGTCGAGCATACAGACATCGCGCCGACGGCGGTCGGATATGTTACCGGAAGGACCCCCGAATACATGGGAACGGACCTGAGAGAATTGCTCTCGGGCCGGGCTGCTCCCAGGAAGTATGCTTTCTCGGAGCATGTCGACAACTACATGAGGTCCGTAAGGGACGGGGATAACATTTTCGTCGAGATCGTCGAGGGTATGGAGAACAAGTGGGGAATGAAAGTGGAGCGGGAGAAGCTTTTCCGCAGGAACGGAGATCCCCTCGCCGACGCAGGACTCGAATCCGCGATGCTTGCCGAGATGTCGTCGTTCATGAGTAAGAACGCTTCTTCTTCGGAAGGAGACGACCTCGGGCGCGACGATAAGATAGAAGAACAGCTCCGATCGCTGGGTTACCTGTGACGATCCGCGAAGAGCACAAGAGAGTTGCCAAGGAAGGCGGGTACGCCTGGGTCTTCAGCCTGATAGGAGCGCTCGTCAGGTACGGCAACAGCGTGATCCTCACGAGGATGCTGGGGGCGAGGAACTTCGGGTTCTACGCCCTCGCCAACACTATCGTGACAGTAACGGCCATCGCGACATCGTTCGGGTTCCCGACTTCGCTGGTCCATTTCGTTGCCAAGGACAACGAGACGAAACGGTTCGGCGACCTGAAATGGTTCGTAAGGTCGGCAGTGAGGGTGACGATGGTCGTGAGCCTGGTCATCCTGATGTCGCTTCTCCTGCTGGTCCCATTCATTTCGGACACCGTCTACAAGAAAAGCGAACTGAACCTGCCGCTTTTCGGCCTGGCGCTCAGCATTCCTTTCCTGGCTCTTTACAACGTGAAGAGCAGTGTCCTGCAGGGCCTCAGGAGGATCAGGAAGAGGGTCTTCATCGAGAGGATCGCCCACCCTCTCCTGTACTCGGTCCTGTTGCTGCTGGGGGCCTACCATTTCAGGAGAATGGAGTTCGTCCTCGCGTGCTTCTTCGTATCGGCGGTCTCGGTGTTCGCGCTCTCGCATTTCTGGACGGCCAGGGAACTGAGGTTAGTTCCCGACGAGGCGCCTTCTTCCGGTCCGCGCTGGAAGGAACTTTTCTCCTTCTCCACGCCGATCCTGTTCCTTAATTTCCTGAATTTCCTGATACTGCAGTCGGACATAATGATCATGGGATTCTTCACCACCGCGAAGGAAGTGGGTATCTACGCGATAGCCAGCCGTCTCGCGCAGGGAGTCGGGATGCCGGCGGACTCCCTCGGTGCGTCGCTCGCGCCCTCCTTCTCCGCCATGACCGGGAAGAACGACCACGACGGGCTCGCAAACATGTACAAGACCTCGACCAGATGGATCTTCATGGCGGCCTCCTTCGTGTCCCTCCTTTTGGTGTTCGGCTCCGACCTCATCCTGTCGATATTCGGAAAGGATTTCCGGAACGGCGTGGTGGTCCTTTGCATACTTACCGCGGGACAGCTTTTCAGCGCCGCGTTCGGCACCAACGGGACCCTGATAACGCAGACGGGACACCCCAAGGTCAACCTCGTCAACGCGATACTGATGGGCGCGGGCAACATCCTGCTCCTCCTTTTCCTGGTGCCCAGGTACGGCGCGGCGGGCGCGGCGGCGGCGTCGGCGATCAGCCTCATGCTCCTTAATATAGCGAGGTCCGTGGAGATCGAAGTGATCCTCAAGATATCCCCCTGGAACAGGACCATCCTGAAACCGCTTTTCGCCCTGTCCGCGGGCATCGGAGCAGGGTACCTGGCGTTGAAACATTCGAACGCGGCGGCGTTGTGCTGCTCCGCCGCATCTTTCGGCCTCGCGCTGGCGGCGCTGGGATTCGAAAAGGAAGACAGCGAGATGTGGAAGAGGCTCATGGCGAAATTATCGGGAGCCCGGAATGGGTAGAGTGATCGTGATCGGATGGGACGGGGCCACCTGGGACCTCCTCATGCCGCTCATCGAAAGAGGGGTTTGTCCGGTACTGGGGCAGCTTCTCGGAGAGTCTGCGTACGGCCCCCTCAGGTCAACGATCCCTCCCGTCACCGCTCCCAGTTGGATCACCATAGCGACGGGGGTGAACCCGGGAAGGCACGGCTGCTTCGATTTCAACAAGGCGGACGGCGCCCTTTCAAGGATAAGGCCGCTCCAGTCCTGGGACATCAAGGCGAAGACCTTCTACGAGGTCCTCGAGGAGCGGAAAAGGCCTTTCGTCCTGATAAACCTGCCGGGAACATATCCTCCGCTGACCAGGGGGATCACCCTCACTTCCCTCCTTACCAGGGGAGAGAACGCGGTTTTCCCCGAGGAGCTGAAAGAAAAGTCCGATGTGCTGAAGAATTACCGCATATTCCCCGACTCCGGTCTGCTCAGGAAAGGAAGGCTCTCCGAGTACATTCTGGACATAATGGATGTCGAGATAAGGCGTTTCGAAGCCCTCAAGGAGCTGTGGGAAAGGGATTGGGACGTTTTCTTTACCGTGTTCTCCGGAGGAGACTGGGTGAGCCACGAACTTTTCGGGGAACTGCTCGAAGGGACCGCCCCCAAGGAAGCGGAGGGCGTTTTCAGGCTCATGGACGAGGCCCTGGCTCACATCCTCAGGAGGATGAGACCGGACGATTCGCTCCTGATGGTCAGCGATCACGGTTTCCAGAAGGCCCGGGGGGTGGTGCACCTGAACGAGGTCCTCATGGAAAGGGGCCTGCTCTCCCCCGATTTTTCGCGGCCCTCGCCTCCTCCCAGCCACAGGATGGAAGAAGGCTCTTTCGCTGACGGCGACTTCGGGAAGCCTCCCGAATGGCTCCTGAGAAGGGGCATGGAGAGCGGCCTGTTCCGTTACGCCATCAAGGCGTTCAGGAAGGCGGGAGGGAAGTATCCGCTGTTCCTCCGCCCCGACAACCGGAACAGCAGGGCTTCCCTTTTCACCTCGGAGTCTTACGGAATAACCATCCACGAAAAAAGCATGTTCAGCGACGGCGCCGTGGAGCCTGAAGAAGCGGCCGGGCTTAGGGCGTCTGTCATCGAAGAGCTGAAGAACCTCATTCACGACGGGGAACATGTTTTCAGGCGTATCCTGTCTCGCGAAGAAGCTTATTCGGGCGAGTACGCCGCGGATGCCCCCCACATACTGATAGGCGACACGGACTGGGCGCTTTCCTCCGCCGTGAGGACCCTCGAAAGTGACCCGTTCGCAGCCTGTCCCAGGGGGATCCACAGCATGAACGGCATCTTCCTCGGCTACGGGCGCGCCTTCAGGAGAGCGGTCATTCCGCTGAACGACATGAAAGTCGAGGACATCACTCCCGCGATCCTTCATCTTCTGGGAGAACCGGTCCCGGAAGGGCTCGACGGTTCGGTCCCGTCCAGGTGGTTCGAAAGCGATTTCGCTCAGAGGAATCCGGTCCGGTTCCGCAGGTATGAGCCTCCCCGCAGGGAGCCGGGCGAAGTGGAGGGGGACGAGATCCAGAAAAGGCTTAAGGGCCTCGGGTACATGTCCTGATGATGCCCCGACTTTTTGCGATATCCGGCAGAAGCTCCGTTCATTCCCGTGTTTCAGGAGATAGAAAATGGCCGAACTGACGAAAGGCGTATCCGTTGTCGTTCCGTGCCACAATTCGTCCGGCACGATCGGGGAACTTGCCCGAAGGATCAAAAGCGTCCTCGACGCGAAAGGAACTGCCCACGAAATAATACTCGTCAACGACGGAAGCGCCGACGAAACATGGTCGGTCATCAGGAAGATAGCTGAAGGGCAGGAAGGTGTTCGGGCTGTCAACCTGATGAGGAACTACGGCCAGCACAACGCGCTCCTCTGCGGCATCAGGCGTGCGGGGTTCGAGCTGGTGGCGACCATGGACGACGACCTCCAGCATCCTCCCGAAGCCCTGCCCCTGCTTCTCGATTCCCTCGACGAGGGGACCGACCTCCTTTACGGGGCCGCGTCTGAAAGGGTGCACGGCCTCTTCAGGAATTTCGCTTCTTTCTGCATCAAGGCAGTCCTCGCCCTCATCATGAACAACAGGGTGGCTTCGAAGGTGAGCGCTTTCAGGCTTTTCAGGACGGAACTGAGAAGGTCCTTCGAGGATTACAATTCGCATTACGTTTCGATCGACGTTCTTCTTTCGTGGGGGACAAAAAAGATATCCTTCGTTGAAACGCCTCACCAGGAACGGAAGGTCGGCCGCTCCACATACAGCATCTCCAAGCTTGTTTCGCACGCGTTCGACATGTTGACCGGGTTCAGCGCGATCCCCCTCAGGATCGCGAACTTCACCGGCTTCGCGTGCATGCTCTTCGGCGCGGGCGTCCTCATCTATGTCCTGGCGAGGTTCATCATAGCGGGTGGAAGCATACCGGGCTTCCCTTTCCTCGCTTCGATAATCAGCATTTTCGCCGGAGTCCAGCTCTTCGCCCTCGGCATAATTGGCGAATACATCGCGCGGATACATTTCAGGTCCATGAACCATCCGGCCTACAGCGTCAAGGAGGAATGCGGGGCGCGTGGGGACAAGGGCGAAGGCCGTGGCTGATCTTCGGCTGGCAGGCGCCGGAGATATGACCGGTATCGCCGGCATGGCGGTAAGATCGGCGTTCATCCCCTGCAGGTACCTGAAGGGTTTCGGAGGAAATCCCGGGGACCTCCGGCTGGAACAGATCCGATCGAAGCTCGATGGAGGTTCAAGGACCATCATCCTCGAGGAAAGAGGCGTCATAAAAGGGTTCGCGGTGCTGGAAGACCTGCCCTGGGATTCGGCCGTCTTCGGGAAGCACATGGGGACAATATGGTGCCTTGAACTTGACCCCGAGGTCTCCCCGGGCGACGGCCGCGGCTTTTCGTCGTTCATCATCGAAACCGCGGCGAAGGACGGATATGAATTCCTCCTCGCGAAGGCGCACACGGACAACGTGAGAACGGTCCATCTTTTGGAGGGATGCGGGTTCATGCTCGTCGACACGCTCCTAGACTACGTCTGGGACAGGGAAGGATCACCCGCTGCCGGCCTGTCGGGAGCGGCGGAGATCGACGGCCTGGAACTGGGTGAAGCCTGCCCCGGAGACGAAGAGAAGCTGAGGCAGGTCGCGGGAAAAGCCTTCCTGCATCATTTCGGAAGGTACCATTCCGACCCCCGCATCCCGCGAGACCTGGCGTGTGGTTTTTACCGGGAGTGGGTCTCCGCCTCTCTGAAGGGGTACGCCGATCATTTCGTCGTGGCGAGGATCAAAGGCGAGATAGCTGGCTACTCGATCTGGAAAAAACAGGCGAACCTCGAGAAAAGGCACGGCCTGAGCCTGGGCCATTACAGCATCGCGGGGATCGATCCAGGGTTCAGCGGCAGGGGGTTGTTCTCTGTCCTGACGATGAAGGGGATGTCCCTCCTCCGGGACGAGGTCAGGTTCATCGAGGGGCCGACGCACATAAACAACTACCCGGTGCAGAGAGGGTACGCGAAGCTGGGATGGAAGATCGCCGACGCCCGTCATTCGTTCCATAAATGGCTGGGAGAGTGAAATGAATTACAGGATACCGTTCAACAGGCCGGGGTTCCTCGGGCCGGAGACCGGTTACATCGAGGATGCCATAAGGAGAGGATGCATCTCAGGGGACGGCTACTATTCGAAAAAATGCGAGGCGATGATAAGTGAAGCCGTCGGTTCCCGCAGGGTCCTGCTCACCACATCCTGCACCCACGCGCTGGAAATGTCGGCGCTGCTCCTCGACCTCAAACCCGGGGACGAAGTGGTCATGCCTTCGTTCACCTTCGTCTCGACCGTCAACGCGTTCGTCCTGAGAGGAGCCAGGCCCGTTTTCGCGGATATCCGCAGGGACACTCTCAACATCGACGAGGAAAGACTGGAACCCCTTCTTACCGAAAGGACTAAGGCGGTGGCAGTCGTCCATTACGCGGGCGTAGGCTGCGAGATGGACAGGATAATGGAGATAGCGGGAAGACGCGGGGTGGCGGTCGTCGAGGACAACGCCCACGGCCTGTTCGGAAAGTTTAACGGCAAATATCTCGGGACCTTCGGATCGATGGCGACACAGAGCTTCCACGAGACCAAGAACTTCAACTGCGGGGAAGGCGGAGCCCTGCTCCTGAACGATCCGAGCCTGGCGCAGAGGGCGGAGATCATAAGAGAAAAGGGGACCAACCGCAGCCGGTTCTTCCGGGGAGAGGTCGACAGGTACACCTGGGTCGACGTCGGCTCGAGCTACTGCCCTTCGGACCTTTTGGCCGCCTACCTATGCCTCCAGCTCGAGAACAGGGAAAAGATCCAGGAGTCAAGGCGAAAAATATGGGAATACTACATGTCGTCGCTTCGGGATTGGGCCGCGGAACATTCCGTCGGATTGCCCGTTGTTCCTGCGCACTGCGACCAGAGCTATCACATGTTCTATCTTGTCATGCCCGACCTGGCATCCCGGCAGGCTCTCATCTCGAGCCTCAAGGAGAAAGGGATACTTGCGGTCTTCCACTATCTTCCCCTCCATCTTTCCGAAATGGGGGCGAAGTTCGGGGGAAAACAGGGCGATTGTCCTGTGACCGAGGATGTCAGCGACAGGCTTCTGAGGCTGCCTTTCTTCAATTCCATGACAGAAGCGGAGATGACGGAAGTTTCCGGTTCCGTGAGGGCCTTCAGGTTCTGAGCCCATGGATGGAACGAACTACGATACAGGTTTTTACGCTGACATAGCTGAGGCCGAGAACAGCCATTTCTGGTTCAGACACCGGGCGGCCGCCGCGAGACATGTTCTTGAAAAGCACATCGCGGGAAAAAAGTGCCGAAGGCTGCTCGAGGTGGGAGCAGGGACTTGTTACATGGCAAGGTACATTAGCAAAAGCGCGCGCGGGGCCGAAATAGTATGCACCGACCTCAACGCGCAGGGGCTCAGGATCGGCAAGAGCGCCGGAAACATAATGGCCGCAGTCGCCGACCTGGCATCGAACCCTTTCAAAGTCAAATTCGACGTGATATGCATGTTCGACGTCCTCGAGCACATCGGGGATGACATGGCGATGCTCTCCTCTGCGCGTCAATGCCTCGCCGAGGACGGGGCTTTGTTGTTGACTGTTCCCGCGGGGCCGTCCCTCTGGTCCGATTTCGATGTCGCGTCAGGCCATAAGCGCCGTTATACCGGGAAAGAACTGGAGAAAAAGCTGGAGCTCGCGGGTTTAAGGAAGGTTTTCGCCAGCCATCTTTTCTCTTTCCTGGTCCCGCTCATGAGAGTTTCAAGAAGAAAGAAGGCGTCCGGGGCGGAGGAGACGGCGGCCCGCGCGAGGAGACAGCTTCATCCCCCTGCGGTCCTCAACTTCATGCTTTCGCTTGCCTCGGGAATGGAAATGATGATGATGAAAGCGGGAGCAAGAATCCCTTTCGGCACTTCCATTATCGCCGCGGCGGTTCCGCGGGAGAAACCGATCTGACATGAAAAGGAAGATACTGGTCATAGGGCTCGACGGCGCCACCTGGGACATCCTCCATCCGCTGATGGAGAGCGGGGATCTCCCCCTATTCGAGAAATTGGTGGGCGGAGGCTGTTCGGGGGTCCTTAAAAGTACTGTCCCCGCGCTGACGCCTCCCGGCTGGACGAGCGCCTTCACGGGCGTCAATCCGGGGAAGCACAACATCTACGATTTCTTCTCGCTGGACAAGGTGACAATGAAGCAGAGGCTCGCGACATCTCGCGACAGGCGTTACCCTGCATTCTGGGAGGCCGCTTCCCGTGAGGGAGCCAGGGTCGGCCTCTTCAACGTTCCCTGCGCTTACCCCGCCGACAAGGTCGACGGTTTCATGGTGACGGGGATGGCCACTCCCGAGGGTTCCCGCGATTTCGCGTATCCGGGCGAAGCCGCCCTTCTGATAAAGGAAAAATTCCCCGGATACAGGTTCGGCGCGAGAGCTTCCCTTCTCGAATCGGGGAGGAAGAGTGATTTCCTGAAGGACATCTACAGAGTGACGGACACGCAGGAAAAAGCCGCGCTCGAACTGCTCAAGAGGAACGATGTGGACCTCTTCCTTTTCGTCTACGACGAGACCGACAGGGTGATGCATTTCTTCTGGCACGATTTCGATCCTTCCCATCCCGCGCACGAGAAAGGCGGCGAGTTCCGAAACGCCGTCAGGGATTACTACCGGAGGGTCGAGGAGGGCGTGGAAAGGTTCATCTCGGCGATGGGCGGCGATGTCGATCTCGTCGTCTTCTCCGACCACGGGTTCGGCCCTCTCGAGACGGACATCCACGTCAACAGGCTTCTTTACGAGTGGGGATTCCTCGCCGTGAAGCCGGTCGCGGAAGAGATGATTAAAAAGCCGCTCTGGAAAAGGGCTCTCAAAAGGATCGTTCCGCCCGGCGCCAGGAAGGTTTTCAGGGAGAAGGTCAGGCCCTCGCCTCTCGCCGATCCGCTCGGCTACATAGACTTCGAAAAAAGCAGGGCGTTTTACGCGAGCGTGTCGGGCAGGTCGATATACGTTTTGGACAAGGATGAGAGGGAGAGGACGATCTCAGAGCTCGTATCTAGGCTCGAGGGCTTCGTCGATGGAAGATCGGGCCGCAATCCATTCGCGAAGGTTTTCAGGAAAGAGGAGATATACACCGGGCCCTTCCTGGAGAACGCCCCCGACCTTGTGATCCAGGAGGACGGGAGGTTCGCCTTCAAGGTCGAATGGTCGGGATCGGTCTCATCGGAAGCCACCCAGCACGGATGCCTCAAGAGCGGCTCGCACAGGCCGGAAGGCATGTTTTTCCTGAGCGGCCCCTCGTTCCGGGAAAACAGGAAGATGGAAAGCGCGGGAGTGTGCGACATGGCTCCGACTCTGCTCGCCATGATGGGGCTCCCCGTGGGCGCGGAAATGGACGGCAGGCCGTTGTCCTGGGCTTTCAAGGAATACAGGGATACCGGCGCCCGGGAGTATTCGGGCCTCAGGATAGATGTCGAAGAAGGGCCCCTCGGCGACGACGCCCAGGTCAGGGAAAAGCTCAAAAGCCTGGGATACATGTGACATGGCGGAAAAAACGGACCTCGCCATAGTCGTCCTCCACTACGGCGACCCTTCGCTCACGGTCAACTGCCTGAGGTCGCTGGACGGCTGCGGCGCAAGTATCTATCTCGTCGAGAACGGCCCGGAAGGTTCGCCGGGCGGAGAACAACCGGATCTCGGCCCCGGCGTCAGGAAAATAAGGACCGGCGCCAACCTCGGATTCGCGGGAGGAATGAACGCAGGGATCCGCCAGGCGCTATCGGATGGATCCCGTTTTATAGCGATAATGAACAACGACACGGAGGCGGAACCCGGCTTCGCTGAAAAGATAATGGAAAAATTTCTCGGGCGCGAAGGAGGAAAGGTCTGCTTTTCTCCGCTGATCACCGACGCGTCCGGAGATAGCGTATGGTTCGGAGGAGGCCGCATGTCGTGGATCGGAGCGAGGGCGAAGCATTTCGGCTTCGGGTCCCGGCAGATGCCCGCGGAAGAGGCGGAAAGCGGCTTCCTGACCGGATGCGTCCTCTGCTTCCCCGGGGAGGCGGCGGAAAAGACAGGCCTCATGAAAGAAGACTACTTCCTTTACTGGGAAGACATAGACTGGTCGGCAAGGCTCAGGAGGAAGGGATTCAGGCTGATGGTCTTTCCGGACGTTCGTGTCAGGCATCTCGGATCCGCCTCGTCGGGCCTCGAGTCTGACAGTTATCTTTACTATTATCACAGGAACCAGTTGATTTTTCTCGCCCGCAACTGCCCGTTTATCCTTCTTCCCTTTGCGTTCGGAGGAGTTTGCCTGAACCTGGTCCGGGTTTGCGCCGCGTGGCTGCTCAGGCACGGCGCTGACGGCAGAAGGAAGGCGAAGGCGAGCCTCAGGGGATTTGCGGATTTCTTCCTGGGGCGCAGAGGCAGGATGCCCTCTCCCGCGGGAGCTTCCTGATCCCGATGCGGCCCGTGGTGATGGTCTCCCATTTCTTCCCGTTCCCGACAAGGTCGGGCGCCGAGATCAGGACGGCGCTCAACCTGAAGATACTGTCGGAACTCGCCGAGGTTGTTCTCGTAGCGAACCAGCCGGGAGACGGAGATACTGCCGAGGCGGGGAAATACGCCCGGGAAATTTTTACGGTAAGCCCTATGGGACGGGGAAAGATGCGGTCCGTCCTGAGGAGGCTAAGGGAACCTTTCTCCGCTCTTCCCTCCGCCGGGAGCTGGCTCGATGTCCGCGGCTTCAGGGAAGTCCTGAAAGATCTCAGCCGAAAATACCCGGACGCGGTTTATTGGCTGGAAGCTTCGTGGCTGCTTCCCGCGCTCCCTGAAGGAAAAAAAGCTGTCGTCATGGACCAGCACAACCTTGATTCCGAGGTCCTCAGGAAAAGGGCGGAAAACGCCTATTTTCCCCTGTCGATACTTTACGGCCACGATTTCCGCAAGCAGAGGGCTTTCGAAAAGAAGGAATTGAAAAAGGCGGCGGCGGTCCTCGCCGTTTCGGAAGAAGAGAAAACTCTGCATGAACGGATATTCGGCCTTGAAAACGTGGAAGTCCTGCCCAACCTCGTCGATCTCGATCGGTATCCTGTCTCGGAACCGGGAAAAACCGGCGGTGCCGTCCTGATGACCGGCGATTTCGGATACGAACCAAATGCCTCCGGGGCGAAGTATTTAGTAAAGGATGTGATGCCCCTCGTCCGTGAAAAGATACCCGAAGCGAAACTTGTGATCGCCGGGAAAGGCAGCGGATCGCTTCCTTTCCGCGAAGGGTTCGTCGAACTGATGGGGCAGTTCGAAAGACCCGAAGACGCTTTTTCGAAGGCATCCGTCGCCGCGGTCCCGATCTTCGTGGGCGGGGGAAGCAGGTACAAGATCATCGAAGCCCTCGCCAGCGGAGTTCCGGCTGTTTCAACTTCCGCGGGCGCGGAGGGGCTGG
>ERZ1645192.3501-NODE-3501-length-12742-cov-42.380705_pt1 | contig 12742 bp, 8 predicted proteins | sample MGYA00575354_ERZ1645192 | MGnify/ENA primary metagenome ERZ1645192 (study PRJEB40844, sample SAMN11349763) | freshwater sediment metagenome | isolation source: river sediment | host: Sediment | place: India: Faizupur Khadar , New Delhi | collected 2017-02-21 ... | reverse complement strand
TCGACCTGAGCCGCAGGCACTGGCCCAAGGCGGGCGACCAGGAGGGGGTGTCGGCCGCTGCCGTACTCGACCTCGCGGGCGCCGTTCATCACCCCACGGCCGTTTCCCGGGGGACCGACGCGGGCGATCCCGCCGTGCTCTGGTACCCGCCCGCCGGTGCCGCCCTGGACAGGGTGCCGTCGGACCCGTACAGCGTAGCCTCGGTCATGGCGTCGTGCGACGGGTATGAAACGCTGCCGAACCAGTTCCTGAACATCGTTTTGCAGAAGATCAGGGAGGTGTACGGGAGCACCCTCGGCGCGGACTTCGGTTCGGACATGGGGGACATGTCGGGAGTCACCTGGTATCTCACCCCCGTCGCGTGGCCGTCCGACCCGCTGAACGCCCCATGGATCGCGTTCTGGCACGACATCGACGCGAGAATAGGGAGCGGGCTCGGCATGGAGATCCTCGGGGACGAATTCTGGGGAACCTTCGAGAGCGGGCCGCTGGCCGACGGCCTCGAGATGTCCCTGGTCACCGAGCGCCACACCGTGGAGCCGGCGGCCGTGGACCAGCTGAGCGCCCCCAGGCCGGCGGGGGCGCTGGCCGACATCGGGGCCATCGAGGAGTGACCGCGGGGTCTGCCCCCTGCCCCGCACCATTCTCTCACGGAAACGCATTTAAAGAGTTTCAGTGAAACCGGTTGTAAGCTATAATGCCGGTATCAAATAACATAGTCTGGAGGAAGAGATGAGGAGCAGTTCCACGAAGGGCAATTCACAGGAAATCGTTCGCAACGGCAACTGGCCAGGCGTGATTCTCGCCGCGGCCGCAGTCATCTGCCTGCTTCTGCCCCAGGCATCTTTTGCCGCCTGGAGCACCAGTGCAGACGAGAACATCGCGGTGACCTCGGCACTGGGCTTCCAGGGCAGGCCGCAGGTGATCTACGACGGGGACGGCGGCTACTTTGCCACCTGGCGGGATTACGAGACGCCGGGCGTCTTCGCGCAGCACTACGACGTGCTGGGGGATGCCATGTGGGGTGAAGCGGGCGCGCTGGTCTGCAGCGAGAACAACTCCCAGGTGGAAGGTGTGAGCGACGGCGCAGGCGGGGTCATCGTCACCTGGTCGGAGAACTCCGACACCTATGCCCAGCATCTCGACGCCGACGGCGCCCCCCTGTGGGAGGTCGACGGCATACCCGTCCTCCTGGGCGATAGCGACACCTGGATAGCCCCCGACGGGCAGGGCGGGGTCATCGTCATGGGGTACTACGGGCATGTCAACCGGGTCGACTACAACGGGAACCTTCTCTGGGGAGCTGCGGACGATGCCCCCCTCTACACGGAAACCGGCAACGCCTGGGCCCCCAAGATCGTGTCCGACGGCCGGGGCGGAGCGGTCCTCGCATGGATGGACGATGACAGCGATGGAAACGACGTCGTGTGCGTCCAGCGCGTGGATGCGGACGGAGACTTTCTGTGGAACGGAGGCGAGCCGCTTGTCATCTCCACGGGCAGCGGCAATTATGCAGGATGCCCAAGGCTCACCTCCTCGGGGAACGGCGGCGCGTTCGTCGTGTGGTACGAAGAGCCTGACGGGTATGAAATCCGCGGCCAGGGCATCGATGCGGACGGTGACATCCAGTGGGCGGACGGCGGAGTCGTCGTCGCCTCTGCAGGCAGCATCTACACCGATTCCCTCGACCTCGCCGGCAACGGCCGGGGCGGCGCCTTCTTCACCTGGGCGGACAGCGACGATTACACCCTCTATGCTCAGTACGTCGACGCTTCGGGCGATCCCGTCTGGGACGACCCCCTGGCCATGAGCGTCGAGGGCGAGTTCTCCGACGTCGCCCAGCACACCCGCAAGACGGTCGAGGACGGCCGCGGCGGGTTCATCACGGCGTGGTACAACGACAGCGACCAGGTCAAGGCCCAGCGCTGCGGCGCAGACGGCATTGCCCTCTGGGGCGACGGCGGCGCCGTGCTTTCCAACGGCACGAGCATCTACTACGGTCCCAAGCTCGCGTCCAACGGCCAGGGCGGCGCGGTGGCCATCTGGGTCGACGACCGCAGCGATGACCCGGACACGGGTCAGAATATCTACCTGCAGGGCATCGACGCAGACGGCAAGCTGGGCGACCCGGGCTACACGGATCAGGGCAGAGATGTGCATCACCACAGCTGCCTGATCGACGCTTCGCAGTCTCCGGCGAACCCCTGGGCAGGCTTCCTGCTGCTCGCGGCCGCCTGCGCCTGCGTGCTTTCCTTCGTGCGCAGGGAAGCACGGTAGCACAGAAAACCGGTTGAACGAGGAAAGGGGAAGGCCGAAAGCCTTCCCCTTTCTTGTTTCATGCGTCCCGCGCCTTTCCTGACGGCCGGGGGCTCTTATGCCGGTTTCGCGGCGTTCCGCTCCATGAGCTTCGAAAGGGCTTTCTTGATGAGCCTGGTGGAGAAGGGCTTCTCGATGTACTCGTTCACCCCGACCTCGGCCGCGGTGATGAGCATGTCGTACCCGCCGTAGGCCGTGATGAGGACTTTGAATGAGGAGGGGGACAGGTCCCGGATGTGCCGGAGAAAGGTCAGGCCGTCCATGCCCGGCAGGCGGTGGTCGGAGATGATGATGTCGTAATGGCGGTCTTTCACCGCCTCGAGTCCTTCCTCGGCGGTCTCGAGCGTGTCGATGTGGATGCCCTCGCTCGTGAAGAACATGCTCAACGAGTCCCTGATGGACTCGTCGTCGTCCACGAGCAGGATCTTCATATCCCGTATCGCCTCGAACATGCCGTGACCCCCGCTTTGCCCCGGAACGATGGGACTCGTCCCGGCAGCGCCTGAAGCCTTTCAAACCAGCTCCCTCAGGCCGTCGTTCCGCCCCTGCTGCGAAGATACCAAAGCATAGGGCATGCCAGGCGCGGATGTGTTCCGGGTGAGTCAAGAAATACGGATGCTTAGGAGATAAGCTCGATGCGGGGCGGCCGGAAGGGCCGGACGTGTTCTTTGAGAAAATGGCAAACGCAGTGATAAATTTGTCAAAAGAACACTCAGGGGTCCTGCAGGAGCTTTTTCCGCCGGTAGCGGAAGGTGTAGTGGTTCATGTTGAGCAGGCGCGCCGCCTGGCTCTCGTTTCCCCCGGCAAGGGCGAGGGCCTCCCGCAGGTAGCGGGCCTCGTACTCCTCGAGGGCCAGGGGGAGGTCGAAGCCCTCGGGCGGGACGAGGGGGTCGCCCGGCTTCTGGACGGTAGAAACCGGCTTTGCGCTCGGCCTCCTGAGCAGCCCCATGTCCTCCACCGTGAGCTCGGGGCCTTCGCCGATGAGCACGCCCCGCTCCACGAGGTTCTTGAGTTCCCGCACGTTGCCCACCCAGTGGTGTGCCTTGAGCGCCTTTTCCGCCGCGTCGGAGATGCGGGTGAACTTCTTGCGGAATTTCCCGGAAAAGGTGACCAGGAAGTGGTTCGCCAGGGGCATGATGTCGTCTTTGCGCTCGTTGAGTGACGGCACGTGCACCTCGACCACGCCGAGCCGGTAGTAGAGGTCCCTCCTGAACAGGCCCTGGTCCATCATCTCTTCGAGGTCTTTGTTCGTGGCGGATACCACCCGGGTGCGGATGTGCCTCTTCTGGGTGGAGCCAACGCGGTAAAACTCGCCCTCCTCGAGGAAGCGCAGGAGCTTCGCCTGGGACTGGAGGCTCAGGTCGCCCACCTCGTCCAGGAAGAGGGTGCCGTCGGCAGCCTCCTCTATGAGGCCGCGCTTGCCCGCCTGGCCCGCGCCGGAGAAGGCGCCCTTCTCGTAGCCGAAGAGCTCGCTTTCGATGAGGTCTTTGGGGATGGTGGCGCAGTTGAGCGTCACGTAGGGGCCCTTGAAGTTGGGGCTCCGGTAGTGGATGGCGCTGGCGATGAGCTCCTTGCCCGTGCCCGTCTCGCCGAGTATGAGCACCGGGGTGTCCGAACTGCCCGCGGCCTTGGCGATGAAGTCCATGACCTCCTGGATGCGGTCGCTTTCCGCGATGAAGAAGGGGAGCTGGTCCTTCAGGGAGCTTTCCTGGAGGAGCCTCACCTCCTTGCGGAGCCGGATGGACTCCAGGGCGTTGCGGATGGAGATCAGGAGGCCGCCCATGATGATGGGCTTGACCACGTAGTCGTAGGCGCCGAGCTTCATGGCGGAGATCACCGTGTCGCTGTCCTCGTAGGCCGTGATCATGATGACGAGCATCTCCGGGTGCATCTCCCGGATGGCGCGCAGGGCCTCGATGCCGTTCATGCCCGGCAGGCCCACGTCCAGGAGGACGAGGTCGGGCGGTTCGGCCTCGATGGCGGCAAGTCCGTCCTCGGCGGTCTCGAAGGTCCGGAGGTGGTACGCGGACTCCAGGGCGAAGCTGATGCCTTCCCTGATGGTCGGTTCGTCGTCGATGAGCACGAGGGAGAACTTCATCGCTTCTGCGCCCCCCCCTTCCGGACGGGTATGGTGAAGGTGAACCGGGCGCCCCCGAGGGGGCCGGTGGCCACGCTCAGAGTCCCGCCGTGGTCGTGAACGATGCGCTGGCAGAGGCTCAGGCCGATGCCCGTGGAGGAGCTCTTGGTGGTGAAGAAGGGGTCGAAGATCTTGGTGGCCACGGTGGGCGGCACACCCGGCCCGGAATCGGCCACGGACACGAGGATCTTGTCGCCCTTGAGGGCGGTGGAGACGAGGATCCTCTTGCCTTGCACCATGTCCTTCATGGCTTCGGAGGCGTTGGTGATGAGGTTCAGGATCACGTGCTCGACCAGCTGGGCGTCCGCGATGCAGGGGGGGAGGTCACCGGAGAGGTCGGTCTCGATGACGATGCCCGTCTTGCGCAGGGTGACCGAGGACAGCGCCAGGGCGTCCTCGATGGGCTTGCCGATGTCAATGGGCACGAGCTTGGGCTCCATGGGCTTGGAGAAGTCCATGACGCGCTTGATGACCGACTCGATCTTCAGCGATGCTGACTGGATCTTGTCGAAGACCTCCCCGATCTTGTCGATGTCCCAGCCCTTCTCGAGGATGTTCTTGCCCGCGTCGAGGTAGATGTTGATGCCCGAGAGCGGGTTGCGGATCTCGTGGGCGATGCCCGCGGCCATGTGCCCGAGTGAGGCCATCCGGTCCTTGATGCCCAGGAGTCGCTGAACCTCCCGGGCCTTGGAGACGTCCATCATGTTGATGAGCACGGCCTTGCCGCCCCGGTACTCGATGAGGTTCGTGTTGCAGTGGAACCACTTCATGGCCTGCTCGCCCGTGGTCTCCCCGTAGAGGTGGATGAACCTGAGCACCAGCCCGGCCGCCGGGGGAGTGCCGGCCATGGTCTTCAGGTAGATCTCCGTGAGGAGGTCTTTGTCTTCGGGATGGATCTTGCCCCACATGGACGGGAACTTCCCTTCCTCGAGGGGGCCGAAGGTCTTCACCTGCTCGGGGTTGCGGTAGACGATCTTCTCGTCCTGGACGATGGAGATGCCCGTGGGCGAGTTCTCCACGAGGTCGCGGAAGTGCTCCTCGCTCTTCCTGAGGGACTCCTCGGCGATCCTCCGCTCCGTGACGTCCTGGCCCACGGAGATGATGGCCCCGTTGGGCAGCCGGAAGTTCGCCCAGAGCTGGATGCGCTTTTCGCCGCCCTTGCGCGTCACCGGGTACTGCTGGAACGTGCCGTCTGCGCGGATCTTGTCCCTGAGGATGCGGTCCCTCAGCTCTGGCTCGGGGTAGAGCATCGACAGCGGGTCCGGGGTGGTGAGCATGTCCTCCTTGGACCACCCGAGCACCTTCTCGCACTCCCGGTTCCAGAGCACGCCCTTGCCCTGCTCGTCGAAGGCGTCGATCATGACGGGGATGTTCTCGATGATGGCCCGGAAAAGGCTCTCGTTCTCGCGCTGCAAGATCGCGAAGGCCTCTATGGCCGTCTCCCGGGTCTCGAGCTCCTGGATCTGCTTCTGGAGCTCGGCGTACAGCGATTCCTCTGGCATCGTGGCTGCCCCTGTAGGGTTGGGGATGTATTTCCCGAAGTCTACCACACTCGGGACGCCCACGGGAAGCACAAGCTGGGCGCCGTAAGGGCGGATGCGAGGCACGCTTTGAAAATTCCTCAATACAGGATTTGATAAATTGTGAAAATCACTCGGCTGCTGGCGGGCGGGAGGGGCAACGTTCAGAAAATAGCACATGATATCAATCAAGAAGCTGCCTAACGTTCCTTTGGCATGGAACATGCTCAACAGGGGGGGAAGCCCGGGCGGGCCGGGAGAAAAGAAAGGCCGCCTGCAGGAACGGCCGTGAAGGAGGAAGGACATGGGCGTTATCAATGAAGGGACTCATTGCTGTTATAAGGTGAACGAGGCGGGAGTGGCGCTGATGGAGATAAACAACCCGCCCATGAACGCGCTCAGCGTCAAGGTGCTCGGCGAGATCCGCGACACCCTCGAGAAGGCCCTCGCCGACAAGGACGTGAGGGTCATCGTGTTCACCGGCGCGGGGAAGGCCTTCATCGCCGGCGCGGACATCTCCGAGCTGAACCTGTACGATAAGGCCCAGGAAGGCGCGGACTGGCTCAAGACGGGCCAGTGCCTGACCCATATCTTCATGAACGCGGACAAGCCGGTCATCGCCGCCATCAACGGCTTCTGCCTCGGCGGGGGCATGGAGATGGCCCTGGCGTGCCATATCAGGATTGCCGACGAGGATGCGGTGCTCGGCCTGCCGGAGATCAAGCTGGGCATCATCCCGGGCTACGGGGGCACCCAGAGGACGCCGCGGCTCATCGGCACGGGCCGGGCGCTGGAGCTCATCCTCTCCGGCAACTTCATCAAGGGGAGGCAGGCCGAGGCCTGGGGGCTCGTGAACAGGGCCGTGCCAAAGGGCACGGTGGTGGAGGAGGCCATGAAGCTCGGGGCGACCATCGCCGCCAAGAGCCGCGTGAACGTCCAGGCCGCCATCCGGGCGGTCATGGAGGGGATGACCATGGACCTCTACACGGGCATGAAGCTCGAGAGGGAGCTGTTCGGCATCTGCTACGCGAGCGAAGACAAGAAAGAAGGGACGGCTGCCTTCGCCCAGAAGCGGGAGCCAAAGTTCCGGGACAGATAAAGAGCAGGAAAGGGGGGTACGACCATGACCGCAGTTGAAGCTGCACGCATCAGCTACAAAGAGAAGCTCCGCACGGCCGACGAGGTGGTGTCCCTGATAAAATCGGGCGACAGGATCTTTTTCTCAGAGTTCATCCTCTATCCCGAGGCCATCGACGAGGCCCTGGCCAAGAGGGCCAAAGAGCTCAAGGACGTGATCATCGAGGCGGTGACCATCACCCGGGTGCCGCACTTCATCAAGGCCGACCCCAAGCGCGAGCACTTCATCTACCTCGACTGGCACCTCTCCGGTGTGGGCAGGAAGCTCTACGAGCAGGGGCTGTGCAACTACGTCCCGTTCACCTACCACCAGGGCCCCAGGGTGGTGCGGAAATACAAGGACTACGACTACGTGATCGTGAACGCGTGTCCCATGGATTCCCGGGGATACTTCAACTTCGGTCTCTGCAACTCCATCACCTCGGCGGTCATCACCAAGGCCAGGAAGGTCATCGTCGAGGTGAACGAGAACCAGCCCCACTGCCTGGGCGGCAACCAGGAGTCGGTGCACATCTCCCGGGTGGACTACGTGGTGCAGGGCAAGAACTGCCCCATGCAGGAAATCCCCCCCGCGACGCCCACGGAAATCGATTTCAGGATCGCCGAGCACATCATGCCCGAGATCGAGGACGGCTGCTGCCTGCAGCTGGGCATCGGCGGCCTGCCCAACGTCATCGGCAAGCTCATCGCGGACAGCAAGCTCCAGGACCTGGGCATCCACACCGAGATGCTCGTGGATTCCATGGTGGACCTCTACGAGGGGGGCAAGCTCACGGGCAATTTCAAGACCATCGACCGGTTCAAGATGGTCTACACCTTTGCCATGGGTACGAAGAAGCTCTACGAGTTCCTGGACAACAACCCCGCCTGCGCGTCGTATCCCGTGAACTATACGAACGACCCCCGGGCCATCGCCATCAACAGCAAGGTCTTCGGCATCAACAACGCCATCGAGGTCGACCTCTTCGGGCAGGTCTGCTCCGAGTCATCGGGGGTGCGCCAGATCACGGGCACCGGCGGCCAGCTCGACTTTATCTTCGGGGCGTTCAACTCCAAGGGCGGCAAGGGCATCATCGCGCTGAGCTCCACCTACAAGGAAAAGGACGGCACGGCCAAGACCCGCATCGTGCCCACGCTCACACCCGGGGCCATCGTCACCGTGCCCAGGTCCATCACCCAGTTCGTCTCCACCGAGTACGGCATGGTGCAGCTCAAGGGGCTGTCCACCTGGGACAGGGCCAAGGCGCTCATCAGCATCGCCCATCCGGACTTCCGTGATGAACTCACCAGGCAGGCGCACGAAATGAAGATCTGGAACTACTAGCGCTTGCCTGCGGGAGAAAAGGGCCGGCCCCGGCATGACAGCGAGCCCGCCGGGAGACATGCCGGGGCCGGCCCGTCATAAGAAGAGAAGCACGACCTCCATCACGGGCGGGCTGCGGTTTTGCACCGCAGCCCGCCAGATTCATCTCCCTTCGCCCGGAAGGACCCCGCCCGGGGCAGCTCGCCGATCCTCAGACCCCCTACGGCCTGTCGGGCCACGCCACGTACGACTCTACCCGCATGCGGCTCTACGTAACCGGCGCTGAAAACAAAGACAGCGAAGACGATTACGACTCCGTCTGGTACTACCAGTACTTGCCTCTGCTGAGAACCCCGGAGGCCGCCCCTGGGGGCGGCCTCTTCTTCCCTGAACGACGTTCTCAGGCTCAATGCCCGGACTGTCACGCCTCCCGGTACATCCCCTCGATGACCTCCGCGTAGTCCTTCAGGATGACCTTCTTCCTGGTCTTCTGGGTCGGGGTGAGGCGTCCGTTCGTTTCCGTGAAGCGCTGTGCGAGGACGGTGTAGCGCCTGATCTTCTCGAAGCTCTCGAGACGGTCGTTGGCCTGCTGCACCTCCCTGTCGATCAGCTCCCTGAGCAGGGGCTGGGAGATGAAGTCTTCCCCCGCGCCCGTGCAGACCTTCGCCCCCGAGGCCCCGGAGAACTCGAGCAGGCTCTCGTCGTACGCGATCCCCTCCCTGTCGAAAAGGTCCGCGAACCAGGCGAAGTTCGGGACGATGAGCGCGGTGATGCAGCTGCGCTCGTCGCCGATGCAGAAGACCTGCTCGATGGCGTGGCTGAGCGAGAACAGGGACTCGATCTTCAGGGGAGCGATGTTCTTGCCCACGGCGGTGCAGATGATGGCCTTCTTCCGGTCGAGCATCCGGTAGTAGCCCTGCTCGTCCATCTCCACCACGTCGCCCGTCTTGAACCAGCCGTCGGGGGTGAAGCTCTCCGCCGTGTCGCCGGGCAGGTTGAGATAGCCGGTGAAGATCCCGGCCCCCGCGATCTCGAGCTCGCCGTCAGGGGCGACCCGCGTGAGCGAGCCGTCCGTCTCGACGCCCATGAAACCGGGCTTGCAGGCATCGAGGGGGTTGAGCAGGCAGGCGCTGGCGCTCTCCGTTGACCCGTAGCCCTCGACCACGGCGATGCCCAGGGTGTAGTAGAAGAGCAGGAGATCAGGGGCGATGCCCGCGCTCGCGGAGAAGGCGAAACGGAACCGGGAGCCGAAGAGGGCGCGGACCTTCGCGAAGAGCTTGTCCGCCCACAGGTAGGGCAGCAGCAGCCGCAGCGGGAGGCGGTCGGCGAGGTCGAAGTCCCGGGTCATGTCGTAGCACCCGAAGCGGTCCTTCCGGTACGCCAGCGCCTTTTCCCCCACGAAGAGCGCCAGGTCGAAGAGCTTTCTCTTCACGGGGCTCGCGGACATCTTTTCCTGGAGGGTGACAAAGATCTTCTCGTAGAGGCGGGGCACGCAGTTGATCCACGTGGGGTTGTACCTCTGCATGTCCTGGAGCAGGGTGCCCGGGCTGTCCGCGTAGGCGATGCACGCCCCCTGCATGAGGGCCAGGAGCTGGCAGGAACCCCGCTCGAAGATGTGGGACAGCGGCAGGAAGCACAGCGTGACGTCATGCTCCGTGATGCCCATGCCGTGCCGGGCGAGGAAGTCGAGGCTCTTTTCGAGGCGGGAAGCTGCGCACCAGTGGGTCAGGATCACGCCCTTGCCCTTTCCCGTGGTGCCCGAGGTGTACAGGATGGTGAACCGGTCCTCGAGCCTCACGCTTTTCCACCGCTCCTCGAACCCGTGGGGGCTGCCCTTCTTCCACTCCCTGCCCAGGGCCATGAGCCCCTGGAAGCCGATGGTCCTGGCGTCCGAGCCCGAGTAGGCGAGGTCCATCACGATGATCTTTTCCAGGTGCGGCAGCTCCCTGATGCGCGAGAGGATCGCCAGCATCTCCCTTTCGCCCTCCACGAACACGAACCGGCAAGCCGAGTCGTTCAATATATAGGAGACCTCGCCCATGGAGAGTGTCGAGTAGATGGCGACGCTTACCCCCGCGCAGTGGGAGATTGCCAGGTCCGCGTGGGTCCAGTAGGGCGAGCTCCGGGACATGATCCCCGCCCGGTCGCCGCGGGCGAAACCCAGGCTCAGAAGCCCGCAGGAGAGGTCCTCCACCCGGGCGAGCATCTCCCGGTAGGTGAATCTCCCGTCGTGGTCCCCGTGGTGGAGCTCCCGGTTGAACACCTGGGCCGTGCGGTCCGGGAATCTCCCGCAGGTGTCCTGTATGCGCCGGTTCATGGTCCTCAGTTCGCCGCTCGACATGCGTCACCCCTTTGAAAGTTACTTCGAGCACGTATTCAAGAAGAATCCAGCATAGGGCATGCCAGAGGGAGGGGGCGTGGAATAGATAACATAATCAGCGTATTGAAAAGTCGTACGGGGAAGCGTGTGGTTTTGAGGGCATGCTTTCGCAAAATTATGAACGAAGGTTTTGATAAATTGTGAAAAGCCTGTCCATCGAATGCACACGAGCTGGCGGGGAAACTGAATAAGGTAGTCAAATCAGCTTGATGGACAATCAGCACGACTTGGCACGCTTCGTGATATCCCTGGTGTCATGAACAGGAAAGCCGCCGGGACAAGAGGCCGTTCATCCGGACTGAGAGAACCGGGCGGGCATGAATGATCAAGCGAAAGAGAAGGAGACCATGATGAAAGACGTCGTCATCGTATCAGCGTGCCGGACAGCGGTGGGAAGTTTCGGAGGGTCCCTCAAGGATCTGCACGTGGTTCACCTCGCGAGCACGGTCATGAAGGAAGCGGTCAAGAGGGCGGGCATCGACCCGGTGGTCATCGACGACGTGCGGTTCGGGAACATGTTCGAGCACCATACGTCCATGAACCTGGCCAGGGTGGCAGCCATCCAGGCGGGCATACCTTACACGACGAATGCCACGACCATCAACCGGGTGTGCGTGTCGGGCATGGAAGCGACCGTTTCCGGCATGGCCATGATCCAGGCGGGTATGGTCGACGTGGTCCTGTCGGGCGGCGCCGAGCACATGTCCGGCATCGCCTACGCGCTGCCGGGTGCACGGTGGGGCTACCGGCTCCAGAACGGCATCCTGGACGACATCCTCATGGAAGGCCTCCTGTGCGGCTCCCGGTTCAACCAGGCACCCGCGGACAACGAACTGGCGAACGCGGAGCCCTACCGGCAGTTCATCGGAAAACACTACATCATGGGCCACACCGCGGAGTTCCTCGCCCAGAAGTACGGCATCACCCGCGAGGAGATGGACGTCGTTGCGTTGAGGAGCCACAACAACGTGGAGCGCGCCACGAAGGAAGGCGATTTCGCCGACGAGATCGTGGGCGTGGAAGTCCCGCAGAAGAAGGGCAAACCGCCCAAAGTGTTCGACAAGGACGAGCACTTCAGGCCGGGCATCACTCTCGAAGACCTCGCGAAGCTGCCCCCGGCGTTCGTCCCGAAGATCGGCAAGGTCACCGCGGGCAACGCGTCGGGCCTCAACGACGGAGCCAGCGCCCTGATCATCATGGGCGCGGACAAGGCGAAGGCTTTGGGCCTCAAACCCATTGCGAAGATCAAGGCGGTGGGCTACGGCGGGTGCGACCCCACCATCATGGGAATCTCCCCTGCGCCGGCCATCCGCAACCTCATGGACCGCTCGGGCATCAAGATCAAAGACTTCGAGATCATGGAGCTCAACGAGGCCTTCGCCGCCCAGTACCTCAGCTGCGAGAAGGAGCTCGGGCTCGACCGCGAGATCTGCAACGTGAACGGTTCCGGGATCGGCATGGGCCACCCAATCGGGTCAACGGGCAGCAGGATCATGGTGACCCTCATTCACGCCATGATGAAGCGGGGCAAGACGCTGGGCCTGGCCTCCCTGTGCGGCGGCGGCGGCGTATCCATGGCAACGGCAATCGAGATGCTTTAGCCGTCATCGGCGCGGCAGAAGAATAAAACCCCCACAAGGAGGACAGGACGATGGATTACATGCTCACGGAAGAAATGCAGATGCTCAAGGACATGGCGTACAAGTTTGCCATGAACGAGGTAGCGCCGGTAGCGGAGAAGGCGGATCACGACGAGGTGTACATGCCGGAGGTGAGGAAGAAGGCCGGGGAGAACGGACTGATCGGCTGCTGGATCGACGAGCAGTACGGCGGGGCCGGTGTGGGGTTCCTGGGCAACTCCATCATCACCGAGCAGCTGGCGCGGGCCTGCCTGGGCTTCTCGCTTTCCATCACGGCGGCGACCTTCGGGGCGGAGAACGTGCACTACT
>ERZ1645192.3499-NODE-3499-length-12749-cov-7.770758_pt1 | contig 12749 bp, 12 predicted proteins | sample MGYA00575354_ERZ1645192 | MGnify/ENA primary metagenome ERZ1645192 (study PRJEB40844, sample SAMN11349763) | freshwater sediment metagenome | isolation source: river sediment | host: Sediment | place: India: Faizupur Khadar , New Delhi | collected 2017-02-21 ... | reverse complement strand
CGCCCCCCGGGACAATCCCGGGGGGCGCTTCCGTGTGCGCCTTCATCCGCCGGAGCGAAAACGCGCGGTTACATCGTCGTCCGGTTACGCAGCTGGCCGCACGCGGCGTCGATGTCCGAGCCCTTTTCCCTTCGGACTTCGTACTCCAGGTTGCACGCCGCAAGCGCGGCTCCGAATTCCTTGATGCGTTCCTGCGGCGAACGCCCGTACAGGGATTCCGTGGCGTTGTAGGGGATGAGGTTCACATACGCCGACATTCCGGAAAAGAGCGCCGCGAGTTCATAGGCGAGACTCGGGTCGTCGTTGACGCCGTCGATCATGACATATTCCAGCGTGAGGCGCTCTCCTGTCTTGTCCTGATAGTACCGGAGCGCTTCGATGAGCTGCGCGAGGGGATAGCGCCTGTTGACGGGCATGAGTTTCGTCCGGAGCTGGTCGTTGGGCGCGTGAACGGATACGGAGAGGCGAATCGGCAGGCCCGAATCGGCGAGATTCCGTATGCCGGGAACGATGCCGGACGTCGAAATCGTGATGTGCCGCGCGCCGAGATTGCGCATCTTCGGGTGGTGCAGGATGCGGATCGACTTCATCACGGCGTCTTCGTTGAGAAGGGGCTCTCCCATTCCCATAAAGACGACGTTCGACACCGTTTCCTTCGTCCTCCATTCGATCGCCAGGAACTGTCCCACGATCTCGCCGACGGTGAGGTTGCGGCGGAAGCCGGCCTGTCCCGTTGCGCAAAAGGAACAGTTCAGCGGACACCCCGCCTGGCTCGAGAGGCACGCTGTGCTGTAGTTTCCGTGGTCCATCAGCACCGATTCGATCCGCTCGCCGTCCTCCATCTGCCAAAGGAACTTCCGCGTCCCGTCCCGCGACGTCTGCTCCCTGATGAGAAGCGGCGGCGCGATCATGAGTTCGTACGCCAGGCGTTCGCGCAACTCCTTCGAGAGATTCGTCATCGAATGGATCTGGAACGTCTTTCTGTCATACATCCACTGACAGATCTGATCGGCGCGGAAGCGGGACTCTCCGAACCGCTCCGTCACAAGAGACACCCACTCTTCATACTCGAGATCGAGCGCCTTCACCGGTTCCTGCATGATTCTTCAATCCTTCCCCGGGGCAGGACGCCCCATCAATATCCGGACTATTATATCGTTTCGGAGGGCTTCGCGGATATGCGTTCTTCCCGCATTGGCTCGAACACCCAACAGGGGTATTTCGGCCGGACAGAGATAAAAGATAAGAAAGACAGAAAAGCTGGACAAGCGTCGGCTATCGGCTACACTACAAATATACAGAAAATTATGTTTGCTCGGATCGAGTCGAGGAGGGATCGCTATGGTGTCCGTTCGAAAGGTGTTTGTCGCTGTTTGCGTTCTTCTGTGTTTTGCGGGTGCTTCATTCGCGGCCGATATCGCGTTGACGTCCGCGGGGCAGAGTCCGGATGCGATGATGGTTCGCGTCGTGCTGAAGAAGCTCGGCGTCGAGGCTGATTCGGATCCGCTGATGAAACCCGAGGGGCTGACGCAGAAGATCCTGATCGTCGTCATCGGCGGAAGCTCGAAGGGACTTGGAGCGGCCGGGATCGACAAGGATCAGGAGATCGCGCGCCTCTCCGCGCTTCTGAAGGCCGCGGCCGGAAAGAACGTAAAGATCCTCGCGATGCATGTCGGCGGAGAAGGACGGCGCGGAAAACTCTCCGATGAATTCATTACGGCCGTGGCGCCTGCCGCGGACAAGCTCGTCGTGGTCGAAGGGGGAAACGCGGACGGCATCTTCACGAATCTCACGAAGGAAAAGAAGACCCCGATTCATGGAGCGCCGAACGTGAGCGGAGTCGCCGCACCGCTGAAGGAAATCCTGGCGGAGTGGGGCATCCCGGCCAAATAGGGCGGAAGGCATGAGCTGGATCTGGCCTGAGGGCCTCTATGCCGCAGTGATGATCGGAGCGTTCGCCGCGGGGGCGTTCCGGCTGAAGCTTCCCATTGCGATCGCAATGTCCGCGGCGGCCGTGATCGGCGCCCTGCTCGGAGGGGAAGGCATCCCGATCAGACATCTCGTCGAGGGCGCGTTCGGTTACATCGATACGATTCTGATTATCGCCTCCGCGATGATCTATATGAAAGCGCTCCAGAAGACGGGGCTTCTCGAATCACTGGCGGCGTTCGTGATCAGGAAGTTCCGGAACAGTCCGTTGTGGCTTTCCTTCGGCCTGACGGGGATCGTCATGATCCCCGGGATGATAACGGGCTCGTCGACGGCCGCGGTTCTGACGGCAGGAGCGCTCGTCGCCCCCGTGATGATGCGGCTGAACGTTCCGGCGGACCGGGCGGGAGCGCTGATCGCGATGGCGGCGATCTACGGAATGATCGCCCCTCCGGTGAATATCCCCGCGATGATCATCGGCGGCGGCATCGACATGCCCTACGTCGGGTTCGCGGGCCCGCTGCTTGCCTGTACGCTCCCTCTCGCGGCCTATTCCGCCGTGACGCTGGTCTATCCCTACCTCCGCGCTTCCGGCGGCGGCGGCGAGCAGCTGGAGCAGGAATTGCGGCGGATGGAGAAAGTCCCGCTTTCGGCCCGACTGCTTCTTCCCGTGTGGGTTCTCGTAGTGCTCATGGCGGGGGAGCAGTTCTTCCCGGATGTATGGCCCGCACTCGGCCTTCCGGTCGATTTCGTGCTTGCGGCGCTGTCGGCGCTCGCGTCCGGATCGCGTTTCGATCCCCTCGAGGCCGCGACGGAAGCCGTCCGCGATTCGCTGCCGGTCATGGGGATCCTCATGGGTGTCGGGATGTTCATCCAGATCATGACGCTCATCGGGGTTCAGGGGTTCGTGGTGGTTTCCGCGCTCGCCCTCCCGTCGTTCCTCATCTACCTCGCGATCGCGACCACTGTCCCGCTGTTCGGCGCCATCTCGGCGTTCGGCGCCGCTTCGATTCTGGGCGTTCCGTTCGTTCTCGCGCTTCTCGGGAAGAACACGATCGTCGTGACGGCCGCGGTCAGCCTGATCGCGGGTCTCGGAGATCTGATGCCGCCGACCGCGCTCGCCGGTATCTTCGCGGCGCAGGTGATCGGCGAGGACAACTATTTCGTCGTTTTGCGCCGCTGTCTCGTCCCGGGGCTCGTGACGGCCGTATGGGGCATCATCCTGATTCTCGGAGCGAACGGCGTCGCGGCCGTACTGTACTAAGGAGGGTTTTCGCATGACGTTCGTGTATCGCCTTCTCGTTCTCGTGATTCTGGCGCTGGTGATCCGTTGCATGTTCCGGGAACGCGACTTCTGGAAGCAGGCCACTGCGGCGCTCGTCGTCGTTCCGCTCGTGCTCCGACTCCTGATGATCAAGTGAGGACGCGCCCGATGATGCGACAGCCTGCGGCTTCGTGGAAAACGGCGATTCTCCTGCTTCTTCTCTCGTTGTTTGTCGCGTTCGTCGCGGCGCGGGATTTCCGCGTCATGAACGCGCCGGACGTGTTCGCGCCCGCGGAGGGATTCGCGAGAAAAATGCTGTCGGAATACTTCCCGCCCTTGAAGGGAACGACCGCGGATACGCCGGTGTTCATCCGGGAAGGCAAAGAACCCGGCGGAACGGTGCTCATCCTCGGCGGCACGCACCCCGTGGAGTCAGCCGGAATCCTTGCCGCGACGCTCTTTCTCGAAAACGCTTCGGTCCCGCGCGGCAGACTAATCGTGATTCCGAATGCGAACGCGATGGCCCTGACGCACAACTCGCCCCAGGAGGGGCATCCGCAGCAGATCCATTTCGCGCTGAAAGACGGAAGCACACGCGTTTTCCGGTATGGTTCGCGCGCGACGAACTTTACGGACGAATGGCCCTTTCCGGAAATCTACGTTCATCCGGCCTCGGGGCAGAAGCTCTCGGGGAAGGAGCGGAGCAACCTGAACCGATGCTACCCGGGCGTACCGGACGGCTCCATGACCGAGCGACTCGCATTCGCGATCGTGGAGCTCATCCGGAAGGAAAAGGTCGACCTCGCGTTCGATCTTCACGAGGCGTCGCCCGAATACCCCGTTGTGAACGCGATCGTTGCGCATGAGCGAAGCATGGAGCTCGCGGCGATCGTCACGATGGAACTCGAGGGACTGGGAATCCCCATCCGCCTGGAGCCCTCTCCGAAGAACCTCCGCGGCCTGAGTCACCGGGAATGGGGAGACTCGACGGATGTGTTGCCGATCCTCATGGAAACCGGAAATCCGAGCCAGGGCCGTCTGCGCGGACGCACGGACGAGCGGCTTGTGCTGACCGGCGAGGACAAGGCCTACGTGAAAGCCGCCGCGCTCGGCCGTCTGTTCATTCCCTATGAAGGAAATCAGCTCATAGCCTATCGGGTTGCACGCCACGTGACGGCGATCAGAGTGTTCGTCGAGAATCTCGAGATGGTGCGGCCCGGGAAAGGGGTGACGCTGGAAGGTATTCCTCAGTACGAGGAGATTCTGAAACAGGGTGTCGAAGCGTTTTTGAAACCTGTTCCAAAAAAACGGGAGGTGTAGACATGAAACGGATTCTTGTCTGTGTTGGGCTTCTGGTGCTTGTTGTTGCGTGCGCGGCCTCTGCGGCCGACGTTGTCGATGTCCGTGCGAAGAACGGAATGGTTTCTTCCGCCCACGAACTGGCCTCGAAGGCGGGGGTCGAAATCCTCGAGAAGGGCGGAAATGCGGTCGATGCGGCTATTGCGACGCAGCTCGCGCTGAATGTCGTCGAACCGAACGCTTCCGGAATCGGCGGCGGCGGCTTCATGACGATCCGCAACGCGAAGACGAACGAAGTGGTCGTCCTGGACTATCGCGAAATCGCTCCGCAGTCCGCGACGAAGGATATGTTCGCCTCCGAGGCGTCGAAAAAGGCGAAGGAGTCGGAACTCGGCGGAAAGGCCGTCGGCGTCCCCGGCGCCGTGAAGGGGATGTTCGCCGCTCTTCGGAAGTATGGGACCATGTCCTTCGCACAGGTCGCCGAACCTGCGCTGCGCCTCGCCGAGGAAGGCTTCGAAGTCCATCCGATGCAGCAGCAGATCATCACCGATGAATTCGAGAAGCTCTCGAAATACAGTCCCACGTGCGTCTTCATCGTCGACGGCCTGCCGGCGCAGAAGGGCACGATCCTGAAGCAGCCCCAGCTTGCGAAAACATTTCGCCTGCTTGCCAAGAACGGCCCCGACGCCTTCTACAAGGGCCCCATAGCCGATGCGGTCGTGGCCGCCGTCAACAAGGCAGGGGGCGCGATGACGAAGAAAGATCTCGCGAACTATTCGCTCGTCGAACGCGAGCCCGTCAAGGGAACCTATCGCGGCTACTCGATCTATTCCGTTCCGCCCGCATCGAGCGGCGGCACGCACATCGTCGAACTGCTGAACATCATGGAGACCTTCCCTGTCGGAAAGTGGAAGCACAACTCCGCGCAGCACCTCCATACGCTCGCCGAAGCGATGAAGCTCATGTACGCCGACCGGGGCGCCTTTATGGCGGATACCGCGTTCGTGAAGGTCCCGCTCAAGGGACTCGCCGACAAGGGATATGCGGCCAAACGCGCCGGGCTCATCAAGCAGATGGAAGTCATGAAAGAAGTTGCGGCCGGAGATCCCAGCGCGTTCGAAAAGGGCGCGCAGAAGACGGCCGATCTTCGCGGCGGCGGCGAGAAACATATTTCGACGAGCCACTTCTCGGTCGTTGACGCGCAGGGGAATATCGTCGCGTCGACGAACACCGTGAACTACTTCTTCGGATCGGGCGTCATCGTCCCGGAATACGGATTCGTGCTGAACAACGAGATGGACGATTTCGCGTTCAACCCCAAGAGCGTCAACGCGCCCGAACCGGGCAAGCGGCCGCTTTCGTCGATGTCTCCGACGATCGTCACCGATCGCGAGAGCAGACCCTTCATTACGTTCGGCTCCGCCGGAGCGACGCGCATCATCAGCGCGCTCGCGCAGATCCTCATGAACGTCGTCGATTTCGGAATGACGATGGATCAGGCCATCGAGCAGCCCCGAATCTTCAACTTCGCGAGCGGCGGCAAGGCAGGCAAGCTCCTGATCGAAACGGGCGTCGATCCGAAGGTCGTCGATCTTCTCAAGCTTCGGGGACATGACCTCGAAGTCCGTCCGTTCGGCGGCTATTTCGGAACGTCCCAGGGAATCATGTTCGACTGGAAGACCGTGACGATGGATGGCGGCGCGGACAGCCGTCGCCTCGGCGTTCCCGTAGGCTACTAGGTATTCCTTGCCCGCCCCCTGCTGTCGCGCGGGCGGGATGCTTCGGCCGGATCGGGGGTATCCCGGTCCGGCTTTTTTTGTGAACCGCGAGCGGGGTGTGAACTGCGAGCGGGAAGGTTGTAGAATAGGACCGACAGGAGCGTGAACGGGTGTTTTTTCTCTTTCGGGAACGACGAACGAAACCGAAAATCCGCATTCTGGTCACCGGGTGCCGCGGGAAAAGTTCGCTGGTCCGCCTGTGTACGGCAGGTCTGCTGTCCTGCGGCCTTCGCGCCTTCGGGCGAATCACCGGGGTCGTCCCGCGCGAGATCGGCCCCGACGGAGAGCGGCAGATTCTGCGCGCGTCCGGCGCTCACGTTGCCGAGATACGCTGGTGGCTTCATTCATTGCCTCCCGAAGCGGACGCCGTCGTCCTGGAAAACAGCGCCGTGTCTCCCGATTTGCAGGAAGCGGCTGTGCGATGGCTCCGACCGACGCTCTCGGTCTTCACGAACATCCGGGAGGACCACCGGGAATCCTGGGGCGAGGGAACGCGCAATGCGGCGGACGTTCTGCTCCGGGGCATTGCGCCCGGTGTTCCGGTCGTCATGACGTCTGCGACGCTCGAAACGGAACTCGTTGCGGAAGCGATGCGGCGTCTGGCCTGTCCCGTGACCTGTGTCCCGTCGGCTCCGGACTTCCGTGAGGAGAATATCGCTCTGGCGCTGTCCGCATGCGCCTGCGTCGGGCTGCGCGGCCCGCAGGTCGAGCGGTCGATGCGTTCGCTCGCTCCCGATATCGCGGATTTCCGGGTGTTTCCCCTGGACGGCGGCGAGCTGGCGTTCGCGTTTTCCGCCAACGATGTGGAGTCCACGGGGCGGCTTTTTGAATCGCTCTCCTGGGCCCCGGAGAAGACGACGCTGTTGTACAACGGACGCGGAGACAGACCCGGCCGCGACGCCGCGTTCGAACGCTTCTTTTCGGACAGGCGGTGGCGGGCGATCGTCCGGATCGGCAGCGCGCATGAACAGGACGACGCCGCCCTCGTTCGATCCATTTCGGGGAGGGGCCGGGTGTTCGGGTGCGGCAACGCAGCCGGGGCTCCGCTCCGTCTTCTGTCGCTGCTCGATGGGGAGGAACGGCATGAATGATCCGGACGGAATAACGATCGCGATCGGCATCCTTTTGGGGATGTTCTATTTCCGGCAGACCGGCGAGAGTCCCGGGGGCATCATCACGCCCGGCCTCGTCGCAATGCGCTTCTCGAACCCGCAGGCGCTCTGTCTTTCGCTCGGCGCCGCGCTCCTTCTCGGGGTGGCGCTGCGCTTGTTTTTCCGGCGTTTTCCCGTCTATGGACGGCAGCGCGTCGCGTTCGCGATGCTGTGCGCGCTTGCCGTTCGCCTCGCACTCCCCGGAGAATGGGGCGGTGAAGGTTTTCCCTGGCTCGGGTGGGTCGTGCCGGGGCTTGTCGCGGCGGACGTCGAGCGGCAGGGAATCGCAGCGACGTTCTCCGGACTGGCCTCCGTATCCGTCGCGGCCTCCTGGGGAGCATCGCTTGTGCTGGCGATTGCGTCCGGCTGGAGGTAGGCCGCCCGTGGATCCGTCCGTCTTCCTGAAGGCGCAGGCCCGTTTCGCCCGGATTTCCCGCGTCCGGCTCGTGCTTCTTTCCATCGCGCTGGCTGCTTTGTGGCTGTTCTCGCGCGGGGGTGCGCTCTCTCCGGAAGAAGCCGCTCTCTGGGAGAGGGTCCGAAATGCCGAAGAAACCCTTTCCGCTGCGCGATACGGAAAGAGCGGGGAAGACCCGGAACGCCTCGGGCTGATCGGAGTCGAATGGAGCCCGATCTCGACCACGCTCGGAAGCCTTCCGTCGAAGCGCACGGCCGCCGATCCGCTCTGGTCCGTGGTCCTTTTCCGGGAGATGGCCCGGATGGGACTCCGCTCCGGGGATCGAGTGGCCGTCCTTGCGTCGGGCTCGTTTCCGGGGTTCGTGCTGAATGCGCTCGCGGCCGCAGAAGCGCTCGGATGCAGGATCCTGTTCGCGGCGTCCCTCGGCGCGTCCCAATGGGGGGCGAACGATCCGGCGTGTCCCTGGCCCGTTATGGAGGGGATCTTTCACCGCGGCGGTTTTCTGAAGACGCGCGCCTCCTGGTACACGCTCGGCGGGGAGGATGAGACCGGAGGCGGCATCGGCGACGAGGGGCGGAAGATCCTGACGGACGCCGCGGCGAAAGAGGGAATCCCCCTTCTCGAAGCCCGAACGTACGACGGGATCCTTTCGGCGAAGATCAGCCGTCTCGAAACGTTCTCGCCGGGGCTTGTGATCACTGTGGGAGGGTCGAGCAGTATTTTCGGCGTCGGCAACGAGCATTCGGGCAACGGGTTTCTTCCGAAAGACGGCGTCGCCGACGAAAAAAGCATTGTCGGCTGGGCCCTGTCGCGCGATATCCCCGTCTTTCACGCGGTGGATTTCCGGTTCCTCGCGAAGCGCATGGGCGTCCCCTTCGACGCCCCGCGCTCGCGGACGAATGCGACCCGGATCCTTCCGGCCCTTTTCGGACTCGGCGTCTTCTTCGTCGCCCTGTTGTTTCATTCCCGCTGGAAGGTCGACGGACGATGAGGACGACGCCGAAGGAATGGACCATCCTTCTGACCGGCGTCGTCGCGCTTTTCCTCTGGATCGCCGGGCACCGGCTTCCGGTGCGGGAGGTTCTGGATCTGCTCGAAACGGCGGCGGAGCGTCCGGACAGCGGCTATCTGCTTGCGGCGGCGTCCCTGCTGGTGGGAATCAATTATCTGCGGGCGGTCTGTCTCTACGTCGGGTGGTTCCTGATCGGAGACGGCCTCGCGGGACTCTTTCCCGAACGGCGCGCCCTATCGCGACTTGTCCCGATCGTGGGCATCCCGGCCTGCTATTCGCTTGCGCCGGTTTTCATCGAACGGGCGTTTCTTCATTTCGGAACCCCGGCGGCGCTTTCGATCGTTTCGGTTGTCCTGCTGAAGTATCTCACGGCCGACATCAGGGACTGGGGCGGACGGATGATCGCGCTTGCGCTGTTCGTCGGGTCCTTTCAGTGGCTTGACGTCATGCCGGCGCTGACTGCCTGGGGCGCCGGACGCGGGGAGCTTTCGACGGCGATCAAGCAGATCGCCCGGATCCTGGGGATGGAAGGGACGCTCAACATCGCGGGGGCGCTGGTCGGGATCGGAATTTTCGCGTCCGGCGTCATCACGACGAGGCTTCTCGTGAGCTACAGCGCACGCCTCCGCCACCTCGCCCTGCTCCGGCAGCGCGAGCGGGAGCTGTCGCGAATGCGGGAGGAGCGTCTGCGGGACCGCACGATCCGCGAACAACAGAGCCTCGTTCACGATCTCAAACGTCCGCTGACCGTCGTGACGGGACTCGCCGATGTGATCCGGGAGACGGGAAGCCCGGAAATCCGCGCTCACGCGCAGGTCATCCTCGATTCCTGCGGCTCCATGAGCGACATGGTCTCGGAGATCCTTCACGGAGAGTCGCGGCGGACCGTCCCGTTGTCGCGGCTTCTGGAGTACGTCCTGAGCCAGGCGAGTTCCCTGTCCTGGAGGCCGCGAGTGTCCGTATCCGGTTCATCCGACGATCTGTCCGTCATGGTTCCGGTGAACATGGTGCGCCTTTCCCGGGCGATCGTCAATCTGCTGGAGAACGCCGCCCGGGCCAGCGAGGGCCCCATCGGGCTCCATCTTCGCGTCGACGGGCCGGAGGCTGTCATCTCGGTCCGCGACCACGGCCCCGGTTTCCCGGTGGGGACGCGCGCAGGCGCCTCCGGATGGAATTCCACGGGAATCGGTCTCCGGTACGTCGCAATGGTGGCGGACAGCCACGGCGGATCGCTGTCCACCGGAAACGCGGCGGACGGCGGCGCCGTTGCGGAAATGAAAATCCCGACCGAAGGAGGCTGCCGGATGTCATGACACTACACATCGGCGTGATCGACGACGACAGGGGAATCCTCTATACGCTCGAAGCGATGGGAACGACCGCGGGATGGCGCATGCATTCGACCACCGAGCCGGAGGAATGCCTGAGCTGGGTGCGCCATGACGAAATCGACATGCTCCTGGTCGACTACCACATGCCCGTCATGAACGGCAGGCAAATCATCAAACGGGTCCGCGCCCTCAACACGCGCGTCATCCTGATAGCGCTCACCGTCGAGGACGACCCGAGTCTCGCCTCGGAGCTGATCCTCGCGGGAGCGGACGACTTCATCACGAAGCCCGTGCGGCTTGCGGATTTCGCGGCCCGGATCCGTCTTCACGAACGCATCCTCGGACACAGGGACCAGCTCAACTGGGAGGAACGAAAGAAAGGCGTCAGTCGCGACACGATGCGGGCGGTCATGGAATTCGTCCGCAACGCGCCCGAACCCGTCGTCTGCGACGACGCGGCCGCCGGATGCGGGCTTGCGTATGTCACGGCGCACCGGTATCTGGAGCACCTCGTCGAGCGCGGGATCGTCATCCGGAGAGACGTCGTCGTTCAGGACGGCCGACCGGGACGACCCAAAGCATTCTATGAGTGGCGCCCGTAATTTTGTGCTATTATCATCTGCACTTGGGTTCAGAGTCATCCTATTCTGTAAACACGGGGGTGCTAGTGATGAGAAAGGTCGTGGGAGTGTTCGTCGTTGCGTGTCTGTTCGGGGTGCTTTTCGGAACGGCCTGGGCCGCGGAGCCGATCAAGATCGGCTATCTGGCGACGCTGACCGGCGAAGGGGCGACGTGGGGAGCCCATGAACGGGACGGAGCGCTCCTCGCGGTCGAGGAGATCAACGCGGCGGGCGGCGTTCTCGGTCGTCCTTTGGAACTCGTGACGTACGATGTCCGCGGACGCGCGGAGGACGCCATCAACGCGGCCCGGAGGCTCATCGAAGTCGACAAGGTCGTCGCGATCGGCGGCACGAACTACAGCGGACTCAATATCGCCGTCGGCCCGATCGTGGAGAAGGGCATGGTCCCGCAGATCGGCACCTTCTCGACGAATCCGACCGTCACGGTCGATCCGAAGACGCAGAAGCCGCGGCCGTATTCCTTCCGGATCTGCTACACCGACCCCTACCAGGGAAAGGTCATGGCCGAGTACTTCTACAACAAGCTGAACGTCAAGAAAGCCGCAATAATTCATGACGTCGGAAGCGAATACTCCGAAGGACTCAAGGAATACTTCATCAAGACCTTCAAGGGCCTTGGCGGCGAGATCGTCGGGGTCGAGGCGTTCCGGAGCGGCGACGTCGATTTCCGCGCGCAGATCACGAACCTCAAGAAGAGCGGCGCCGAAGGAATCGCGTTACCCCTGCTCTACAAGGAAATGGCGCTCATCATCAAGCAGACGGCCGAGATGGGGTGGAAGCCCTACTTTATCGGCGGCGACGGATACAGCCCGAATATGTACGAGATCTGCGGCGATGCGATGGAAGGGAGCTACTGGGTCTATCACCTGAGCCCGGACGATCCGATCCTGGCGCCGCTCAAGGAGAAGTTCAAGAAGCGGTTCAACGCCGAGCCGACCGAGATCGTCAACACGGTCGCCGCGTATGACCTCATCCAGTGGGTCGCCGACTCGATCAAACGCGCCGGAAAGGCGGAAGGTCCCGCGGTTCGCGACGCCATCGAGTCCGCGAAGGACCTGAAGCTGCTGCACTTCACGCTGACGCTCGACAAGGCGACGCACAACCCGCTGAACAAGCCCGCGGCCATCCTGCGTCAGGAAAAGGGCGCGCTCAAGTTCCTCGAGACGTACCAGCCGCAAACGGAGTTCTAGCGGATCGGGGACGAACCCCGGGGCGGGCGAAACGCCCGTCATAGAACGATGCGAGCCCCCGCGGGGCCGACCCGCGGGGGCTCGTTTCATTCAAGAATGCGGGCCGTCTGAGATCGGGAAAACAAACGCATCCTCAGATGCGATCCGCAGGAGTTGCGCGAGCAGCAGCGGGGGAAAACCCGCGAAGAAAAAAAGAGCCGGAGGCTCAAAGCCTCCGGCTCGGTTCGCTCCGATTCCGTTTCTACTTGAACCACTTGGCCTTCATCTTGTCGAGTTCGCCGGATGCCTTCATTTCGTCGAGCGCCTTGTCGATGGCCGCGACGAACGCCTTGTCGTCGAGGTTCATCGCGAGCGCCTTGCCGGCGCCGGTGATCTCCTGCTCGAAGGCGATCTTGATCTTTCCCGCGAAGTCCTTCTGTTCGACGAATTTCTTCGCGACCGGGATGTCCATCAGCGTCGCATCGACGCGGCCGAGAGAAACTTCGCGCGCGCAGTCGTCGAATTTCTGGAACGCCTTGACGGTCACGCCCTCGATCGTCTTGGAGAAGGTCTCCTGGACGGTCCCGAGCTGCGCCGCGACGGTCTTGCCCTTCATGTCCGCAAGGGTTTTCAGGGAAGTGTTGTCGGCCTTCACGAGAAAGGCGCTCATGGAGATTTCGTAGGGCGTCGAGAAGGCGACTTTTTTCGCGCGTTCGGCGGTGGCGCTCATGCCGGCTGCGATCAGGTCGATCTTCTTCGA
>ERZ1645192.3497-NODE-3497-length-12750-cov-6.802915_pt1 | contig 12750 bp, 5 predicted proteins | sample MGYA00575354_ERZ1645192 | MGnify/ENA primary metagenome ERZ1645192 (study PRJEB40844, sample SAMN11349763) | freshwater sediment metagenome | isolation source: river sediment | host: Sediment | place: India: Faizupur Khadar , New Delhi | collected 2017-02-21 ... | reverse complement strand
GCGATCAAGGACCGCGCGCAGACGCTGAACGAGGACGCGCGGCGCAAGGAGGTCGAAGCCTACCTTCGCGACGTGTTCAAGCCGGGCAAGGCCAGCGAACGCCAGCCGGGCAGCGGCCGGCTCGCCTACCAGCGCCTCCTCGTCTTCCCGACAACGGACGACATCCAGGGTGCGATTTCCGCCGACGACATGCTGCTGGTGATCAGCCAGCCGCACGCCCAAGGCCTCAACCCGATTCTGCACACGTTCTGGGACAACCAGACGTTCAAGAACCGCTTGATGTTTCTGTGCGGTGGTGAAGTGTTCTCCAAGGTCTCGGAGAACGCCGCCTACGTGAAGGCAGCGGAAGACCAGATCAAGGAGTTCGAGGCGCAGCGCATGCCGGACACGGCACCAGAGACGCAGCAGGCGAAATCGGCGCTGGATCGCTGGCGCGGCGGCTTTCTGTCGGCGCTGCGCGAGACGTTCACCCAGCTTCACCACCCCGGCCTTGACGGCTCGCTTTCCTGCCGCAGCCTGAAGCTGGAGTTCACGTCGAACGCCTTCGTCGGCGAGACGGCGATCCTTGATACGCTCAAGGACGAGCGCAAGTACCGGGACGATGTGGAGAGTGACAGCTTCCGCGATGAGTTCGAGCAGGAGATCTTCACCGCGGCGACGATGCAGTGGCGCGAGCTCACCGAAACGGTCGCCCGCCGCGCCGATTGGTACCTCGTGCCGCCGGGCGGCCACGAGAGCCTCAAGACCGCGGCACTGCGCAAGGATCTGTGGCGGGACGAAGGCGCCGGCTATGTCCGCAAGGGGCCGTTCCCGCCGGAGAAGACCGCCGTGGTGCTGCAACAGCTCGCCCGCGACGACGACACCGGCAAAGCGACGCTGCAGGTCTCGGCCAAGCATGGCGATCGCGTGCATTACGAAACCGGCGGTTCGCCCGCAACACCGTCGTCACCCGTGGTGCAGGGCGGTCGCTTTGAGACCGAGGAGATGCGCGTCTCGTTCCTCGCCTTTGATTCCAAGGGGGACCACGAGACCGGCGAGCCGCGCCCCTGGCAGAACACTGTTACCCTCAAGTACCAGCGCAGCTACCGCGATGGCGCCACCCGTGTCACGCTGAAGGCCGCGCCGCGCGGCACCATCCGCTACACCCTCGACGGCTCCAATCCTCGTTACGGCGGCATCTACGACGGGGAGATCGTCGTCCCCGAGGGCCGCGAGCTGTTGCTGGCGATGGCGGAAGCGTCGGGCATCTGGTCGGAGCAGTTGCGCGTTGACATTCCGAAGAGGAAGGAGGACGGCAGCGACGACATCGTCATCGATCCGGCCCGGCCGGCGGAATGGCGCCACCGGCTGAAATGCCCCGATCGCCGCCGCACCTTCGAGGTGCTGGCGATCCTGAAGCGGCTCGGCGGCGAGATCGGCGGCGCCCAGATCAATGCCTCCCTGCCCAACAGCACCGAGGACTGGATCAACCTGAGCTTCGGCCAGAACTTGGCGAAGCCGGCCGAAGACATCGAAACGCTGGCGACGGAGCTGGCCGCGCGGCTGGGCAAGGATCCGCAGCCGGACCTCGATCTCAACATCGCTCGCCTGAGGTTCGCGACCGGCCAGGCGCTAATCGAGGCGGCGAAGGAGCTGGGCGAAACGCTGCGCCCCGAAGAGGTGAAGCAGTGAGCGGCCGCAACGGCGCCGCCACCGAACCCAAGCTTAAGACCGTCGGCTTCGGTCACGCCGAGGACCGGGAAGCGCATCACTTCGTTGTCGCCATACCCCGTTCGCCGCAGGGCGAGGTGATGGTCTATGAGGTGTTCAGCCAGGACCTTGTCGGCCCCGCCCTCGAAGCCGCCAACCTGCGCGTCCGCCTCGACATGGACCGCTGGTTGAAGATTGCCGACGCGCTGGAGGAGGAGTTCAACCGCCGCCTGCGCGCCGCCGGCATCAAGCCCGGGCGCTGGAAAGCCGGCCCCAACCCGATAGCCCGGCTGCTCGGCAAGGAGCTGGTGCTGCTCGCCTGGGCGATCGAGGACGCCGACCCCTCCCTCGCCCACGCCGCCGTGCAGAACTGGCGGGGCCTCGCGCCGGAAGAACGCTGGTGGCTCTATACCATGACCGCGGCGCAGACCGGCCACCACTCAAAGCGCAATGTCGGCTGGCGCAAGGCGGTGCGCTTTGCGCTCACCGAGAACCCGACGGCGCCGGTGACGACGATGCCAACCACCGCTGAGCGCCGCGCCCGCTCGCGCCTGCCGAAGGTGGCGAGCGACCAAGGCAACCTGTTCAAGGGCCTGTCCGAGGAGCAGGCGGCCTATGCCGCCGGCATCTGGGAGGAGCTGGCGTGACCGACCTGTTTGCCGCCGCCGAAGCGCGCCGCGCCGCCGAGGCGGCCGAGGCTGAGGCCTGCTTCATCGAGCGGCAACTACCGGTCTCCAAGCTATCGAAGGAGAGCTACAAAGAACGAAAATCCAACGCCGGCCAGACGCTCACCGCGCTGGGCAGCTACTGGAAGGGGCGCAAGCCGCTGATCCTGGTGCGCGCCGTCATCCTCGGCCTGCTGCTGCCGGCGACCGACGATCCGGCCCGCGACCGCGAAGTCTTCCTCAAGCTGATGCTGATGGACGACGAGGGGCTGCGCAAACGCAAGGCCAAGTCGATCGCGGTTGCGCGCGCGCGCCAGCTGCTGCCGGCGAGCCTGCATAGCGATGCGTTCGACAGCGACCGCTGGTCCCGCAAGTTAACGAGGGAACGGCGGACTGAGCTGGAACTGCAGGCGTTCGACGCGATGGGGTTGGACGAGAAGCTGACCTATTGCGTCCGGCCGGAGGAGCTGCCCGAAAGCGCCCTCGATAACGTTTGGCCTGAGGTCAACGCCCATCTCGGCACCAGCGCGGCGAGCCTGCCGGAGCTGGTTCGAGAACTGGGAGAACGGCGGTTCGGGCACGTGCCGCGCGTCGGCGATCCGTTCTGTGGTGGCGGCTCGATCCCGTTCGAGGCGGCCCGGCTTGGCTGCGACGTCTATGCGTCCGACCTCAACCCGATCGCCTGCCTGCTCACCTGGGGTGCACTCAATATCGTTGGCGGCAGCGAGGAGACACGGGCGCGGATCGCGCGAGCGCAGGCGCGGATCGTCGCTGAGGTGGACCGGCAGATCGTCGACCTCGGCTTCGAGCACGACGGCTTTTATGGCAAGGAACTGCGGCTTCCCATCGACGCGCCGACCCGCTGGCCGCACGGCTGGAAGGTCAACCGCAAGGGCGAGCCGGTGCCGCCGGAAACGCCGCCCTACACCGTCACCTGTCCCGAAACCGGCTGGCGGGTGCCGATGGTCGAGACGTTTCGGGCGCACGAGCGGACGAAAACAATCCTCGATCTCGTGCCAGACGGCCTGCGGCCTGCCTACGAGCTGCGACCACGAAGCGGCGCTTCGGACGGGGAGTGGCAAGCGGCCGGAGTCGGGACCGTCGTTCACGACCGCGGCGACTTCTGGCTTTGCCACAACCCTCACCCTCCCGCTGACGCGGGTCCCTCCCTCTCCCGCTTGCGGGAGAGGGTCGGGGCGAGGGTGCGGATCGCCAATCGGGCAAAGGCGTATCTCTATTGCCTGGAGACGCGCTGCCCGAAGACCGGCTGGCTGGTGCCGATGGCGCCGTCCTGGGTGATCAGCAAGAACTACCGCACCGTCGCGAAACTGGTTCCCGATGCCGCAAACCAGCGCTTCACGATCGAGGTGGTGACGGGCGTCACGGACGAGGAGCTCGCGGCGGCCGAGGCGGCCGGCACGGTGAAGGACCGGGCGCTCCGCTATACCCTCGACGGCCGGGAGTACGTCACGCCGATCACGGCGCTGCGCGGCGATGTCGAGTTGAAGAGCCGCTATCCCGACGCGGAGAGCCGCAGGCGCGATGAGGAGCGGCTGGCGGCCTGCCGCAACCGCTACAGCGGCACCGCCGGCAACGACCTGCGCCGCTGGGAGAAGACCGACATCGTTCCGAGGGCCGACGATATTTTTCAGGAGCGGCTCTACTGCATCCAGTGGTCACGGCCTGACGGGTCCTTCTTCTATGCTGGCGTGACGGAGCGGGACGAGGAGCGGGAGCGGCAGGTGACCGCCTACGTGCAGGCACGGCTGGCCGCGTGGCAGGCGAAAGGTCTCGTCCCCGACCTGCCGATCGAGCCGGGCGCCAAGACCGACGAGCCGATCCGCACGCGCGGCTGGACCCACTGGCACCACCTTTTCAACCCCCGCCACCTGCTCCTCGGCGCTCTGATCCGGGACCATGAGACGCCACTCTCAGACAAGATGGCGGTGACGCTTGCGCTCTGCCGTTGCCTTGATCGAATGTCTCGCCTTTGCCGCTGGTACGTTGGAAGTGTGCCGCGTCCCGGTGTTGCCCCCGCGGCTGACTTCTCAATGCAGGTGTTCTTTAATCAAGCATTGAATACGTGGTTTAGCTATTCAGGCCGCGCCTCGCGCGAACTTTTCCCTACGATTGATGTTGAGACTTCACCGTTCCCTGTGTCCGGAAAGCATAAACTCGTTTGCATACCGGCAGAACGGAGCGTTGACTGTTGCGATCTTTGGATCAGTGATCCCCCGTATGCCGACGCGATCCAGTATCACGAGATCACCGAGTACTTCCTGGCATGGCTGCGCCGCAATCCGCCGCAACCCGACTGGATCTGGGACAGCCGGCGGGAGCTGGCGATCAAGGGTGAGGAGAAGGCGTTCCGCCAGGCGATGGTCGGGGCCTATTCCGCTATGGCGGCACACCTGCCGGCGAACGGCCTTCAGGTAGTGATGTTCACCCACCAGGACGTCGGCGTCTGGGCCGACTTGGCCGAGATCCTCTGGGCCGCGGGCCTGCAGGTCACCGCCGGCTGGTGCATCGCTACCGAGACCGAAAGTGCGACCAAGCAGGGCAACTACGTCCAGGGCACCGTGCTGCTCGTGTTGCGCAAGCGCTTGGGCGAGGAGCGCGGCTACCTCGCGCGGCTGCAACGCCCGGTCGAGGACGCGGTGCGCGAGCAGCTCGCCGCCATGCAGGCGCTCGATGATAAGGAGCAGCCGAACTTCGCCGATGCCGACTACCAGCTCGCCGCCTACGCCGCGGCGCTCAAGGTGCTCACCCGCTACGCCGTCATCGACGGCAAGCCGGTGGCCTCCGAAGTGCTGCGCGAACGCAGGCGCGGCGAGGGCTCAGAGGTGGAGCGGCTGCTCGACCGCGCCCGCCGCTTGGCGTCCGACTTCCTCGTTCCCGAAGGCCTGCCGCGCCCTGTCTGGGACGAACTCGGTCCGGAGGAACGCTTCTTCCTGAAAGGGCTCGAACTGGAGCGGGCCGGCGAGGTGCGCATCGGCGCGTATCAGGAGATGGCGCGCGGCTTCGGCGTCGAGGACTACCGCGCCATGCTGGCGACGACGCGGGCAAACCAGGTGCGCCTGAAAACAGCCGCCGAGTTCGGCCGCCGCGACTTGAAACGCGCCGGCTCCGCCGACCGCGCCGAGGATGCGGCGCTCGACCGCTTTGCCGCCGGCGTCGTCCGCCACGCGCTTTACGGTATCCGGGAGGCCGCCGAAAGCGCCGACCTGCGTGACGCGCTGATCTGGTTCCGTTCTAATCTGCCCGATTACTGGAACCGGCAGCGGCTGTTGATCGGCGTGCTCGACTACTTCGCCGAGATCCGCACCGAGGTGCGCGCGGCGGAGGCGGAGGTGGCGGCGCAGCTCGCCGGCGCCGTCCACAACGACCGGCCGTGATGCCCTTCACCCTCACCCCAACCCTCTCCCGCACGCGGGAGAGGGAGGGACCCGCGGAGCGGGAGGGTGAGGGTGCACGCGGGAGAGGGTTGGGGTGAGGGCATGACGATCCGCCGGCTCTCCTCCCGCCGTCAGCCGCTCGGTCGCGCCTTCCTTAACGAGCGGCTTGCCGGCGCTATCGCCTACGATCGCATCGCCGGCTACTTCCGCTCGTCCGTATTCGAGATTGCCGGCGAGGCCTTCGAAGCCGTCGCCGGGCCGGTTCGCATCGTCTGTAACTCCGGCCTGGACGAAGCCGATATCGCCACCGCTCGTGCGGCGGAGCGCGCCATCCGCACCGAATGGTGCGAGGCCAAGCCTGAATACATGACCGAGGCGCAACGGCCGCGGTATGAGCGGCTGCGCGCGCTATTGCGCGCCGGCCGGGTCGAGGTGCGCGTGCTGCCCAACGCCGCCTTCGGCCTGATCCACGGCAAGGCCGGCGTCATCACCTATGCCGATGGACGAAGGACCAGTTTTCTCGGCTCGATCAACGAAACCGCCGAGGCCTGGACCCAACACTACGAGCTGGTCTGGGAGGACGATACGCCGGACGCCGTCGCGTGGGTTGAGGAGGAGTTCGAGGCGCTGTGGAACCACCGCGATGCGCGCAAGCTGTCGGACGCGATCGTCGAGGACGTCGAGCGCATCCTGTCGCGCAACGTGGTCGCGGTCTCCCGCTGGGCGCCGGAGGGTAAGGAGCCGGCACCGTTCATCGAGGCGCCGGTCGCGCGGCAGGGGGCGGGGCTGGCACCGCACCAGCAAGCCTTCGTCTCCCAAGTGGCTCGCGAAATTGGCATCTTCGGCCAGGCCCGCTACCTGCTCGCCGACGACGTGGGTCTCGGCAAGACGCTGCAGCTTGGTATGGCGGCGCAATATGTGGCACTGACCTCGGAGAAGCCGGTGCTGATCCTGGCGCCGAAAAACCTGCTGCAACAATGGCAGGATGAGTTGCGGACCATGCTGGCGGTGCCGTCGGCGCGTTGGGACCGCGGACGCTGGATCACCGAGGATGGCGCCGTTTGGCCGGCAGGCGCGGACGCCTGCCCGCGGCGGATCGGCATCTTCCCGACCAGCCTGATCACCGCCCAATCGCCTGCCGCCGAACCGCTGACGCGCCTGCGCTACGGCTGCATCGTGCTTGATGAGGCGCACAGGGCGCGGCAGTCGGGCGGCCTCGGCAACGATCGTGGGCCGAACAACCTGCTCGATTTCATGCTGCGCATTGCCGAGCGCACCGAGACGCTGCTGCTCGGCACGGCGACACCGATCCAAACCGATCGCGCTGAACTCTATGACCTGATGCGGATCCTCAATGCCGGCTGCGGCCGGGTGCTGGGCGGCTATGGCAGCCCGTGGCGGTCGCGCGACGACGCCATGGACATGGTTGCCGGCCGGGCGCCGATCCCCGAGACGCCGGCAACGTGCTGGGCTTGGCTGCGCGATCCCCTGATCCCGCGCGGCGAACACCGGACGGCGAGCCGCATTCGCGACGAGCTGGGTGCGGCGGAGACTATGGCGAGCGCGCCAACGCCGGCAATCGACGGCTTCTCACCGGCGCTGCGCAACCAGATCGTTTTCGACGCCGAGACGTTGGTCCGCCATCACAATCCCTTCGTTCGTCACACCATCAAGCGGCGGCGCAGGGACCTGAAGGCGCCGGACGGCACGTCGTATTTCCCGGAGATCGGCATCCGCCTGCACGGCGAGACCGACGAAGACGCGCTGGAGATGCCGGCTAGTATGGCGGCGGCCTATCAGGACGCCCGCGAGTTCTGCGAACGGCTGGCGCGGTCCAAGCGCGGTGCCGGGTTGTTCAAGACGCTGCTGCTGCGGCGTATCGGCAGTTCGCTGGTGGCCGGCCTCTCGACCGCCGAAAAGCTGCTGCAGCCGACGGTACCGGCCGAAGACCTGTACGCCGAGGAGGACGCGGAACCGGGCGGCGAAGCAACGCGAGACGAAAGCGCCATGCATGCGGACGCCGATGCCTACGGGGTGCTGCGGCGGGCGATCGATCGGATGCGCGCGGTCGGCAACAGCGATCCGAAGCTGTTGGCCGCCGTGCGCTATCTCCGCGACGAAGGCTGGGCCGAGCGGGGCTGCATCCTGTTCAGCCAGTATTACGACACGGTGTGGTGGTTGGCGACGCAGATCGCCGACACCTTCCGTGCCATCCCCGTCGGCGTCTACGCCGGCCTCGGCAACACCTATCTGATCCGCGGCGACGATGTGCAGCGCGCCGAGCGGACGGACATCCAGGACATGGTCAAGCGCCGTCAGCTCAAGCTGCTGGTGGCGACGGACGCGGCCTCGGAAGGCCTCAACCTGCAGCGGCTGCAGACGCTGATCAACATCGACCTGCCCTGGAACCCTTCACGCCTCGAACAGCGTAAGGGCCGGATTGAGCGCATCGGCCAGGAAGCCGAGGTCATCGACATCCTCAACCTGCGTTACCGCGGCTCGGTCGAGGACGATGTTCACCGCGCGCTGTCGCACCGGCTCAAGGACATCCGCGACGTGTTCGGCACCCTGCCGGACACCCTCGAAGACGTCTGGGTGCTGGCAGCCGAAGGCGAGATGGAGGAGGCGAAGCGCTGCATCGATGCCGTGCCGCGCCAGCACCCGTTCGCGCTACGTTATACCGAAAGCGTGCCGGCAACCGACTGGAACCGTTGCGAACAGGTCCTCAACCGCGCCGACATGGTCGAGTACCTCAAGCGGGCGTGGGGTCGTCGGGGCGACAACGCGAAATCCGCTGCGCCGGCGGGCGAACCAATATAGCGACACCGCGAAGTGTCTTTCTGGCCTGCATTCTGGCATTCCGCTCGATCATTCGAACGCATTCCCATGTGCGGACTCGTTAACTTATGGAAAAACATAGATGATCAAGCTGAGGACCAAAAATGGCGTGGTCCTCGGGCCTCCCGCTAAAGCCCTCTGAAACAACGCATTTTTCGGGCGCCTCGATCGCCGGAGAGAAGTTCAGGGCTGGCTTGGCTGGCGGACCAAGAGGAACTGGGTTCGAACCTTCGCTGTGTTTGTGTGCGCATTCTGACGATCGCGACCAGCCGCTCCTCCAGTGGCGCAACGGCACCGGTTGGCGGGGGTGCGCATCTCCTGCTGGCCGGCTTTCTCGCGACGATTGGCGGCTATCGTGAGCCTCCTGATTTTGGCCACGAACGCCACGATTTCGAGCGCGAGGAGCCATGTTTCGGCTGCGACGAGGGGTGTCTTGAGTGTTCGGAAAAAGCAGCACGCGCTTTCAGAGAGCTAGCTGGTCCTTCCGGAGCGAAAATCTTATGCGGGCGGCAAACCCAACACTCCGCTAGCGATAGGCGAGAGAAACCAGAGTGACATGCCACCAGAGGGCGCAGAGATGCCGGAGTTGATGACGAAAGCCGAGTATGCGCGGCGAAAGGGCGTCAATCGATCGTCGATCACGAAGGCGGTGCGCTCTGGACGCGTGGTCCTGACGCCAGACGGTCTCGTTGATGTTTCGGCGAGCGATCGCGCATGTGCAGGCTTGTAGCCGCGCCCCTAGCAGCATCGACCAATCGGAGTGGCGGATACAACTATGCTGAACGAGGCGCGCGCGGCTCTTCTCCGCATAGCCGGCACCGGTCAGGCCGGCCACCTCCAACTCCATCAGTTCCTTCGCGGGGAAGCCGATCATCTCGTGCAACAGCTCGGCGTCTGGAGCCTTCTCCACAAGGGCGCGAAGGGTCATTACCTCCTCGGTCATCGATCGGTTCCTCTAATCAGGTTGGTGTGAGCAACCCGACCTGTTCGGCGAAGCATCGATGACCACCCAGGCAGGTGCTCGCTCGCTACGGCGCTACGGAAGGCGCGTTTCGCTCGTGGCTCCCCTGCCGCCAGCTACACCATCTCCAGGGACGTGACCCCGGTTGACGCTGTGGTTTAACCTCCTGCCCCTTTCGACCAAGTGGCGCCACGCCGGCGCAGACGCGCAGACCTGCGATGCCCCTCGTTCGCCTGCAGCGCATGCTGTAACGTCCGCATCTTTGATGCGTCTTTGGCGATCGAAGAGGGGGGCCAGTTGCGATGCACACAAGAGGCGGAACTACGATCCTCGTTCGCGTCCATGATTTGGAGACGCAAGAGATCTTCGCTCTCGCCAAGACGGCCGCGCGCCAGAACGCGAGCCGGCTGCATGTTCCGAACCTCGCAGAAAGCGATGGGGTGCCACCGGCAGACGTTGATCTTTGCGCCACAGTGGTGTTGATCGGCATTCGTGATGCCGCTTTCGCCGAGCGCCTGCGCAACGCCGGCAAGACCGTGCTCGCAATCGAGGATGCCTGCCACGTCAACAATGATGGCACGCACTTCGATGGGCGTTCGGGCGTAAGCCGGATTGAGCAGGCCATCGAGCTTCTGGGTCTTAACCCGCCGCAGGAGGTCCGTGAGCGGATCGAGCGCATCGCTGCCAACGCGCGCGGCGGCATTCCTTGTCTTGTCGAAACGATCCGTCGCCTGCTCCCGGACTTGGAGCGAGGGGTGATCATCGAAACCGCCCTCGCGCTCCGTCTCGAAGCCGCGGCGGCGCGGGCAGCCTACATCGCTCAGCAAGAAACAGCCGAGTCCTTGCCGGCGGACCAAGACGCTCTGCAGGCTGCGCGCGAGGCGATCGGCGGTGCGATCCGCCTGCGCGTCTTCGCCACCAACCGGCGCCTTAAGGACGATCCGGAGCTGATCCTCGTCCATGCGCCGGAACGCTACCGGCTGGTGCTGGAGGATGCGATCTATGCCGACCGCTGGCAGAACGGCACTGATCGCCTCGACCGGCGGCTCGATATCCTGGCGCTCTACCAGCGCGACGGCGTGCGCGAGGCGTCTCTCGCGCGCATCGAGTTCCGTGGTTCGGCCGAGCACCTGCCGTTGTTCGAGGAGATCCTGGTGCCGGAGAGGCGACGCGCCTGGATGACGGACCGGCTGGACGCCCGCGCCGTCGTGAACGACGCACTCCAGTGCCGCTTTGCCGATCGCAGCGGCACTGAAAACACGGCCCTGAGCGCGCTCGCCGATCACCTGCTCGATCATCTCCTGATCGGCAATCGGCCACTGCGCGCTTGGCGGACTTCGTTCCTGCAGCCGCTGCGCCTGGCCAACCCCGAGCGCCTTGAAGATGAACGTCGCGTCCTCTTAGACACCGCCGTTTCGCCCGTGGCCCCGGGCCTCACGCGTTCTTTCGCCGATCCGGAGGAGCGCTCTTATTTTCTCTCACACCTCCGCCGCCACATTGTGCCGACGCAAGAGGAGGTGGGGGAAAGCGCGGCAGACGGCGACCGGTCGCTGGACACGGTCCTGCTGAGCTTCGAGATCAAGTCGACGCCGCTTTATCTCCGCATTACCCGTAGCGACGGCGCGCCTCCCTGCCGGCAGCGGATCCGCGCGCAATACCTCCACCTGTTCACGGCGCAGTGCCTCGTCTTCGAATGGGTGATGGACGACGAAACCGACGAGCCGATGCCGCCCGATGCTGACGGGCGAGAACTGCGGGACGATGAGCGGCTCTGGTATGAATATCTGAGGTGGACGGAGACGACAGGGCCGGCGCTCGCCGACCTGCTTGACCTCAACTATTACGCCCGCTTCGTCTATTCGAGTTTCGTTGCCGAGAAAGAGGAAAAACGAGCGCGCGTCGATCTCCTCGACGATGCGGACCGTGAGCTTGGAACATTGGAGCTCTGGCGAGACGTCAGCGCCGATCAGCCGTGCTGCGGCTGGTTCGCGGCCCTGCTGCGCGAGGGCCCGGGACGCTTCTGCGGCGGCATCATCAATTCCAGCCGGCTTGCCTTATTGAGCGACGATCGGGCACGTGTGCTGTCCTCGGTCGTTGCCGCCGGCGGGCCGCCGACGCTTGCCGCCACCACTGATGCCTTCGACGCGATGCTGGCGCGCCTGCGCATGGTCGATCCCTTCGGCAGTGGTTTTGCATACGACGCAGCCTTTGCGCGCGACGAACTGCGACAGGGCAGCTATCGCCGCTTCGCCGGGTTCGGCACCCACTACGGCATCAGCCCGCACAGTTTCGCCTGCCTGACGTTCGGCAGCTATGGGCGCCGGGTCGTCCACGCCAATCACATGCGGACCATGTACCGGCGGATGTTCCTCCTCACGGTATTCTACCGCGCAATCCTGCAGGCGCTGGCGCATGACATCTCCGCAGCGCTGGGCACCACGCAGGGCGCGCGGGAGAGGGGATTGTCTGGCACCTATCTCGCGCTGCGGCCGCAGCTGCTCACCTTCACCAACCTCTTGTGGTTCCCGACGGTGAGCAGCCAGGTCCAGGGCGTGGAGTTGTTCAATCAAGTGCAGGCACAGGCCGGACTCAGCGCGGAGTATGCGCTGATCGAGAAGGAGATTGCCGATACCGACGCCTTCGGCCGCGCGCTGTCCGAGAGCCGGCGCAACCGCCTTGCGATCGCCGCGACCGTTCTGGCCGCTCTCTTTGGTGTGCCGGCAGCCGTCGCGACCCTGATTGCGAACAACGCGCCGCTGGCCGGGCTGTGGGCCAAGCTGCGTTGCACCCTAGGATGGGACGATCCGTGGCTGCTCGGTTTGGTGACGCTTGTTGTCGTCGCGCCGCTGGTCGGTTGGTGGCTGTGGCCATGGCTGCGACGGAGATGAGCCGTGATCGAGCAATGCGCCGTGATCTGGATTCCTCCGTGGAAATGATAAACGATTGTGCTATATGATGAAATTTGGACAGGAGGCCTTATTGAGAATCGATCTCACCAATTATCGCTTCGTCCGTGGAAAATGGCCTGAAAAGAATGTTCTTGCACAGGACGTTATGAGGGGGTAGGGTTCGACCACTCACTGCCCGCGCCAGTGGTGAAGACGCTCGATCCAGAGCAGAACAGCGCTGAAAGGGTTCGACCACTCACTGCCCGCGCCAGTGGTGAAGACGCAAGGCCCACCGAATGAAGCTCGAGCCAACC
>ERZ1645192.3491-NODE-3491-length-12765-cov-5.270732_pt1 | contig 12765 bp, 13 predicted proteins | sample MGYA00575354_ERZ1645192 | MGnify/ENA primary metagenome ERZ1645192 (study PRJEB40844, sample SAMN11349763) | freshwater sediment metagenome | isolation source: river sediment | host: Sediment | place: India: Faizupur Khadar , New Delhi | collected 2017-02-21 ... | reverse complement strand
TGAATTACAACAACTTGCGGTCAAAGTAGTTACTTTAAGCATTACAATCAAATTACAATGATAATACGATTGTATTACCATTACATTGCTTTTATATCGTAACCATTCTTTAAGTTTTCAAAATCATTGATCTTGTTTGGGTGTATTTGCAACACTATTCGAGTAATACAATTGTAATACAGATGTTGTACAGAGGCATTACATGTGTATTAGAAGTGTCGTACTAGTGTAATGCTTCTGTATTACAGCTATCGCATAAAATGTTCTTGATATTAGTGTTTTTGATATATCAAGGCTAGTGGTCGGGTGCAATTCAAAGGGGATAGGAATGAAGATAATCAGTTGTGTAGGTGCAAAGGGCGGTAGTGGTAAATCGAGCATCTCGATGTTGCTTGCCTGGGAACTCACCAAGAACCATAAAAATAAGGTGGCTCTACTTGACGCCGACATTCAGGGGACGTGTGTTAGTGCAAAAAAACTTAATCCACTTTTGCCGTTTGAGGTGATTCCAATAAGTAATAAATCTGAACTTTGGGAAACTGGCAAGAGGTTGGAAAAAGAGAAATTTGATTACATAATTATTGATGGAAATCCGAGGTCAATTCATGAAGATCCATCATTGATCGAAGTCATAGCAAAATTGAGTGATTTAAGTTTAATTATATCTCGCCCATCACCAAGAGATCTTAAGGCTCAAATTAAATATTTAGAAGCAGCAAGAAAAGCAACATCGGGCGAAATAAGATTGTTATGGAATTTTTTCCAAAAAAATACAGCAGCTCACCAAGCTGGAATTCCAGAGGGTGAAAAACTACTTGGTGTTAAAAGCATTAAAACAAAAGTTGGGCTTCGTGTTGCATACCAAGATATCGGATATGCAGAATGTTATATCGGAGATATAGGCAATAAAGATGCAGCAGTTGAAAGTAAAGCGTTGGGTAATGAAATAAAGGAGCTTCTCAATGTCAGTAAGTAAATTTACACGTGATATGGACATGGTTGGCAGGTCTCAGCAGGTAACCGAACAAATAACAACGGATAAGTTTGCAGATGCACAAAAGTTAATTCAACAACCTAAACCTCAGGTAGTATTTATTGGAAGAGTAAGCCCCCAAATTTGTTGCACTATAACCCCAGAAGATAAAGAGCTTCTTGATGTACTCATGAAGCATGCAACAGAGAAAAAAGGACGCACGGTTAAGATGTCTGTATTAGTCAGAAGTCTTATTCGTCTTGGGGCTAAATACAAAGAAAAGCTTGAATTCTAAACCATTTTTAAATTGTAATGGTAATGCAATGGTATTACATTGGTAGTGCCATTGCATTGTAATGGTAGTGTATATTTGTTTTGGTAAATTAATTAAATTGGCTTATTTGTTACACTAAGAGTTTTTAAAAAGGATTACTAATTTGAGCGAAGTTTTCGAATGTCACCATATTGCCGGTGAGGATGACTATCTTCTCAAGGGGCTATGCAAAGATACTCTTCATCTAGATGGGTTGCTAAATAAAGAACTTAAAACACGAACAACAGTTGTTTTATCATTGCCAAAAGTAGACTCAAAGAATTTTATAAACTGTAGTAGTGCAATTAAATAGCAGGAGAATTAAAAACATGGAAAAGATTCAAAAGAAAAGTATTCTGCGCGAGTGGACTGAGGCAATTTTAATAGCCGTCACGCTTGCATTTGTTATTCGTACGGTGTTGTTTGGACTTTATACAGTGCCTTCAGGATCGGCAGAGCCTACTATTTTAGTGGGTGACAAGATTTGGGGGAATAAGATGATTTATTTCTTCCAAAAGCCAAAGCGTGGCGAGTTTGTTATTTTTGACAATCCTGAGGTTGTGATAGATAAATCAAATTCGTTGCAAAGATTTTGGCAAAAGTACATCGGTATTTCCATTCCATTATTTGGACTTCGGGCTGGGCCGGAAAATGTTGTTAAACGTGTTATTGCTATTCCTGGTGATACAGTTGAAGGTCGAGTAGAAGATGGTAATCCTGTGATTTATTTAAATGGTAAAAAACTTGATGAGCCATACATCAATCCGTATCCACTGATTAGGGTACAAAGAACAAAAGGGTTTATAAATTCTGATTACTTTATGCATGATTTGTTAGGATTGCGTTATATGATCGATCCAAATTTGCATGTCTGTACATACGACCCAAATAAATCATTTGATGAACAACCATACTATAAACTCAATCAAGATAATGTTGTTAGAAATTCAATGACCGGCTGGTTTATGCTTATTCCTCCACATACTCCGACAGAAAAGGATACATTTGGGCCAATGACTATCCCACAAGGCAAATATTGGTTGATGGGGGACAGCAGAAACAATAGTAGAGACAGTCGTTGGTGGGGATTGCTTGATGAAAGTCAGATTCATGGACGTGCAAGTTTTGTAATTTTATCAATTGATACATCAGAGTCATTCTGGATTTACGATCTTATAAAACATCCTATTAATTTTTGGACCAAGCACATTCGTTGGAACAGATTTTTGAAGGGATTGGGGCAGTATTATGGACGACCTGATTTGGAAAAACAATAATTTAATACAAAGCTTTTTATGGAGTTAGTAGCATAAGTCCCTTTGATAGCTTACTGCTCAGTCAAGGCTTCAACCGGACGAAGTCGTGCAGCCCTTTCGGCTGGATAAAAACCAAATACAAGGCCGATCAAAACCGTAATAAAAAATGCAACAAGAACTGGTGTCAATTCAACAATTGCCGGAATGCTAAATATGCGATCGAGAACAACTGATGCCGATATCCCAAACGTAACACCAATTATTCCTCCAACCATGCAGATAGCAATTGCCTCAAGTAAAAATTGCATTCTGATAACATTCATCGTTGCACCCAGCGCTGTTTTGATACCAATCTCTTTGGTTCGTTCTTGGACAGCCACAAGCATAATATTCATAACACCAATGCCGCCAACTAGAAGTGCAATTAACGCTGCGATTATAGCAAAAATTCCCACCGACTTTGCCGCCTCTTCAGCCGCTGCTGCAAAGGTTTGCAAATCCTCAATCATAAAATCATTCGGTTCTCCTTCTTCAAGGTGGTGTGCAGCGCGAAACATTTTTTCAAGCTGTCGAGTTACTTCAGGTACTTGCTCATTGGTATAGGTACTCATAGAAATCTGTTCAAGATAGTTCCCAAAATATTTTTGATGCGTTGAAAATGGAATAAATATGTTTGGTTGACGGAATCCATCCCACCTCCCTGGTATTTTGGGTGGTGCAATAACCCCTATCACGGTAAACGGGTGCTTGTTAATGCGTATGACCTTACCAGAAGGATTTTGCGATTTAAATAGAGATTCCACTATTTCCTGGCAGAGCACAACAACATTTTCTTTATGCTCAACATCATACTGGGACAAATAGACCCCAGATCGCATTGTTCTTTCTGAAATATTAATGCCATTTTCATTTGTTCCTACAATATCGGCAGACGATTGGTTGCCTTCATATTCTACCTCAATACGACCCCTAACTGCGAATGGCGATATGTATTGTACTGATGGACATTGTGCGCAAATACCCTTCATGTCGTCCAGCATCAAAGGCTTTGATTGTTTTTTAGATTTAGCAGGCGTTATCCAGTTACCTCTATATATGCTTATGCTTTTTGATCCATAGACGAGGAACTGGTCGCGAGCCTTTTTTTGCGCACCCTTACCTATTGCAACAATGGCTATAATACCTGCAATACCAATAACAATACCAAGCAATGTTAAAAGTGATCGTACCGCGTGATGGAATATTGCACGAAATGCCATGCGCACCATCATATTTATCATCATGAAATAACTCCACAAATTAGCTACCGGCAATCTGTTTGGCTATCTTTTTCATCTCATCAGACGCAGTCATATCATCTGCAATAATATCTTCAGCTTCGGTAACTCCAGAAAGTATCTGGAAAAAAGCATTATCTGTAACACCGATTATAATCGATTTTTCAATAAAGGCTTTACCTTCAACAACCCATAGAAATTTGGCCGGATGCGGGCCTTGTTGTTTGATAAGCTCCTTTTTCTTTGCTGGATCAATTGGCCTGAAGTCATAATGCATTTTTTTGGCCACCTCTTCTAAAATTTTGGGATTAAGTTGAAAGACAAAACCGGGAACTGCGAGAGCTTGTTTAGCCTTTCCAATGGTAATTTTTGCATGGACGGTCATATCTGGAAGCAGTAAGTTTTCGGCATTATCAATAAGAACTTCAGCGTCATACATAACCGATTGTGATTGACTCTGTTGTGACTGAGCTGCTGCCTTCTGTATTGCTTTACCTGTCCCAAGTGAAGTGATATTTCCCTTCCAAGGCTTTTTATTAGGGTATGCGTCAACAGAAATTTTTGCTTGCATGCCGATTCTAACATCACCCATTTGGTTTTCATCGATAGAAAGCGTTGCTTTCATAGTCCCTAAATCTCGTGCAATGTTAAAAAGAACACATGAGGTTGCGTTGCTTGGCGAGAAAGCTTCTCCTTCTTTGACCGGTATAGACACGATGATACCGTCAATTGGCGCACGAACTTGTGCCTGCTCAAATTGAAATAGTTGTTTATCGTATTCAGCCTGCATGCGTTCTACCTCTGACTGTGCTGCAACATATTCAGATGTAGTGCGTTCAAAAGATTCTTTGGCAATTTGTCCGGATTTAAATAGGGCTGATTCTCGCTTGTAACATGCAGTCTTGAATTCAAGATCCGCTTTCGCTTTTTTCAGCTGTGCTTTTGCGAACCTAACGTCAGCATCTCCACCTGCATTATTTTCGAGCTCAGCAATCAGCTGATCCTTTACAACTTTATCACCTGCTTTGACGTATATCTTTTTTACTTTTGCGCTAATAAGTGAGCCGATTTTTAATGTACCCTGAGCTTCCAGTGATCCTTCGGCGTTCACTATTTTGTAGATATCTCGCATTTCAAGCTTTTGAGTTTTAAAAAATACCTGGGATGGTGGGATGAAAATTTTTTTATAAGTAAACCATCCGCCTACACCAAATATTGTAATGGTACAAATTATTGCGATAGCGCCTCGGATTCCCATACTCAACTCCTTTGAAATCGGCTTTGACCAAACCGTCCCATGCGGAACGTCTTCCAATTTTATTTTTCAATGATACCATTATCATTAGTGATCTTAAAAATCATCAGAATAGATCCATCATAGCAGAGAATATTTTTTAGGCCAGCCATTGGAAGATGATTAATTATATGGCACTTCTTGAAGCAAAAAATTTGGTCAAGGTTTATCAGATGGGACAAACCCAGGTTAGAGCCCTCAAGGGAATCGACTTGAAAATTGATTCTGGCGAATTTGTCTCAATTACGGGGTTCTCTGGATCCGGTAAATCTACTTTGATGCATGTTTTAGGATGTCTTGATAATCCAACCTCAGGAAGTTATTTTCTAGATGGAGTTGATGTTTCTAAGGCAGGCCGAGACGATTTAGCTCGAATTCGAAATCAAAAAATTGGGTTTGTTTTCCAAAAATTTTATTTATTGCCAGACTTAACGGCACTGGACAACGTTGCTATCCCACGTTTATTCGCCGGTATATCTGAACGCGAAGCTCGCAAAGATGCTGAAAAGTTATTGGGGCTTGTAAATCTTGCAGATCGCATGGATCATTATCCATACCAACTTTCAGGGGGGCAACAACAACGGGTTGCTATTGCACGCGCATTAGTCAATAGCCCACGTATTGTTTTTGGTGATGAGCCAACAGGTAACCTTGATATGGCAACTGGCAAAATCATCATGGATATTTTAAAAACATTAAATGAACAGCAAGGGGTTACAGTCATCATGGTTACTCATGAGCCATCGATTGCCGCAAAAACGAAGCGTATTATTGAACTTATCGATGGCAAAATAATAAGTGATAAAGCCACTAATTAGGAATTTTATAATGGTTACCATTTTTTTGTTCGCTCTTTTGTGGCCACTGGCGTTGATGCCAACTTCAAAAGACATTCAACCGTCTATAGTTAAAAAATTAACAATGGATGATGCTGTGCAACGCGCCCTTACTCACAGGCCTGACCTGGAAGCATTACGTTATGCAACGCAAGCTTGGGAATCTGCTGCCAAATCCGAAAGAGCTGGATATTTCCCAACCATTGATTTGGCAAGCAATATATCTCAGAGCAACGGCGAGAATGACATTGATAGCGATACAGATATAACCGTAAAACAGCAAATTTATTCGTTCGCCGGTCCGTTGCAGAAATATCAACGGGCGAAAAAGATTGCTCAGGTCTCTGAGCTGGACAAGGTGATTGAGACAAATAAAACGAGGCTTGAAACGGAAAAAACTTTTCTGAGTGCATGGCTTATACAGGAAAAAAAGAAGAGCATCGCTGCGCTCGATAAATCTTCCCAGTCAACATTTGAACGACAGAAACATAGAAATGAACTCGAAAAGTTGGATAAAGACGAGTGGATTAAAAATGTTGCTGATTATGCCTCATCAGTGGCGCAAGTTGATCAATACAAAGACGACGTAATTATCGCATATAAAAAACTGGAATTTCTTATGGGTGAATCACTTTCGCTACTTTCAGAATCTAATGAAGATTCCGAGGTTGAGCAATCCTTACCTAAAACACGACTTATTTGGAATTATAAAAAAAAGTACAAACCCGAGTCACTTGATACATACTATCACTATGCTATTACATCTAGGCCAGAAGTTCCTCAGGGATTGAAAAAAATGGAAATAGAAAAATGGAACATCAGGCTTGCTCAAGGCGCTAGACTTCCTGAGATAAATGCAAGTGCAAATGTCGGGTGCTTAACAAATCCGAATGATGCATTTGTACTTGTTCCAACAACATCTCCAGAAGTAGAAATGAACACCCGTCAACGAGCAATTCGACCATACTGGGAGCTAAGCGTGTCTCTTAACTGGTCAATCTTTGATGGTCTTGTAACTCAATACAGAGAGCAACAAGCAGAAGCAGATAAGGTAAAGGAAATGCTCAGACATGAGCAAGTGATTTTAGATGTCAAACAACAAGTCCACGAGAGGTATTATTCCTTGGTAAAGATGCTTAAACAACTGAGAGCTCAAAAGTTAAAATATATACACGGTAAAAATCACTTTAAGCTTATGAAGCAACAACTTGATCTTGGTAAAATTTCTCAGGTTGACCTTGATGCTGCCTCCTCTGACTGGAAAACAGTTCAATTTAATTGGCTTACATATAATGTTGATTTAGCACTGACCGAACACGAGCTTATGTGGGCATGTGGTTATACAAAGATGAATAAAGACTAATCAAAAGACAAGCGCCCTTCAAGCAGCTTGCATACTCAAAACATTTTCTGCATCGTCAATAAATTGATCAGCAAAGCCTTCTTCTCTCAGAATTTTTCGTATTGATATCTGCATTAATTAAAAGTTGAAAGTCAGCATGAACTTGAGATTTTGCTTGGTAAAAACGAGCGGAGAGCTCTTACAAAATTGATAAAGGAACATCTACTATAAACGTCCTCAGTAAATCAAAAAACTTCTCTGGCTCGTCAGCAAATGGGCTATGAGCAGATCTATCAAACATAATTAATTTTGCATGTGGATGAATTGAACGTAATATTGCAGGCTTTTTATCTGGATTCCAAGTTAAATCGAATTTGCCTTCAATAATTAACGTTGGAATTGATCCATCAAAAGTTGATATGTCTACACCACGTTGTGTTTCGCACATATTACCTGCATAACCCCAATCACAACTGAATTCATACAATGATTTGTAAGCCATTTCTTCATTAGTTGGTAAATAAAAATTTTGTCGCTTCCAATCGCCATTCAGTAGCATATTGTAAATATATTTTTGCAATTTTTCTGGACCTGCAAGATATTCAGATTCAGACGAAAGTAGTTTAAAAGCTTCTAACCTAATTTCTTTCAGCCGCTTCATTTCTCGCTCAGAATTATGTATGCGTTGATCAGCATAATCATCTTTGAGCTGCTCTTCCTGAATTTTGGCATCAAAATCTGCGCAAACCAAAACTAGTCCCAAAACACGCTTTGCATATTTCTTTGTATAATACTGTGCAATAAAACCGCCATTTGAGTGACCAAGGACAACCCATTTTTCTATCCCTAAAACTTTTCTCAAATCATCCAAATCATCAACGGCTTGGTCAATAGAATAGCCTAGACCTTTGACATAATCAGACTTACCACAACCGCGAAAATCAAAGTAAATAACACGGGCAAAATTAGCAAGTTTTGAAAAATGTGGATGGAATGCATGGTGACTGTTTCCAGGACCACCAGCTAACAGCACAATTGGAATACCCTGACCTTCTGACTCACAATAAAGCTCTGCACCATCGTTTAGCTTAATACGCTTCTTTGTAAGTCCGAGCAAAGCATCACATAAAGGTGCAATTTGTGGAATATCTTTTAGTTTTGGCTCTACATGTTCGATGTGGTCAAGTACAGTTTCCATGTTTGATTTCATGCACACCAAACAAGCTGGAGCGAGAATAAAAAATATTATTTGAATTCGTTTTAGATAACTCAATATGTGTCCTTTATTTCACAAAGTGTTCAAACCAAACCGTAAAATCCTTTATACGTCGTTCTGTAAATTTAAAAGCCTGCGTATACATCTCACGTGCTTTTACATTCCAAAGTTCTGTATTAAGGCCAATACATGCTATTTCTGGATTTAGCTTTAAAATCGAAAACATCAAAAGTCTAGCCAACCCTCTTCCCTGAGCTTTTGGGAGAACTGCTAATTGATCTACCCAGACATCGCTACAATCATCTGAATTGATATTAAAAATTGCTAATCCCAAAACTTCACCCGCTTTATCTTTGGCTGTAACTACAAAATATATTGAGTTTAAGACATGTTTTGAATGAATTAAAAGTACAGCCTTTGTTTTTTCAAATTTTTGTAAAAACATTTGCCTGAGATATCCAACACGTGACATTCTGTCTGTATTTGATATGGCAATTTTGGCATCCAATTCTTCACGATCTCCATGGGATAGCCCTTCGGCAATTTCTATAAACTCTTTTTTGATTTGAAATTTATCATCAAGTAAAAAATTCCTTAAATCAATTGCTTCATCTGCAAAAGCCTCTGCACTTACTGGCATTAGCTGTTCTTCCAATTCTAACAGCGTCTTGCAATCAGTTACCTTATGCCATTCGATTGATATATTTTCTCCATGTTTATCTTGCTCCACCCAAGAGCCTTGTTCCATGCCTGTAAGACAGGCTGGGAATAAAACTAAACTTAAAATTTGAATATGTTTTAAAAAATTCATTGAAAATCTCCATTTAAAAACAAACTTTATTACGATTTTGGGTATGGTTTTAGTTTATCAAACTGGCCCAGATAATCAAAAGCACCGCCTAAAGTGCCAAAAACATCGATTCCTACGCGCTTTTTATGCATTTTCTAGTAGGTTTTATGCTCAAAAAATGGTATACTTTAAACAAGCGAAAAAGCGACTGGGACGTAATATTGAAGACATTAAAGAATGGCAAAACATGGCAATTAAATTAAGAGATTATCAAGAAGAGGCTTTAAATTCAGTAATAAAAGATTTTCAGGGTGGGGTACATCATCAACTAATAGTTTTACCAACAGCCTCGGGTAAGACTTTTGTTATGGCAGCTATAGCCAAACATTTTAATAAGAGGGTGTTATTAGTTGCACATCGTGAAGAGCTGTTGCAACAAGCTGAAGAAAAATTCAAATTATATTGGCCTGAGGTAGATATCGGAATCTGTAAGGCAGAAAGAAAAGAATTCGATCATCAGATCGTTATTGGATCTGTGCAAACTTGTTGCAGACCAAACTGTTTAAAACAACTCAAAAAGAATGGTTTTGATATTCTGCTGATTGATGAAACCCATCATGCTTCAGCAGATACATACCAAAAAATAATTACAGAACTCGGCTTTGGTGATAAAACTGAAAAGCTACTGATCGGAGTAACAGCAACTCCAATGAGATCTGACAAAAAGCAGCTGGGTGATTTTTTTGATAAGATGGTTTATTCAAAAACGGCAGGCGATCTAATTCAAGCGGGATATCTGTCTCTTATTTCGGGAAGAAGAATTTTAACCAGTTTTAACTTGAACAAAGTACGTACCCGTATGGGCGACTTTGCTGTTAATGAACTTGCTTCAGTCGTCAACACCAAAGATCGTAACAAATTTATAGTCGAGAAGTTTATAGAACATTGTCCGACCCGTAAGGCCATAGCATTCTGTGTAGACGTGAAGCATTGCCAAGATTTAGCGCAAGTTTTTAACACACAGAACATAACAACTGAACCCGTCTGGGGCACAATGGACAAAAAACCACGTAAGGAAGTACTAGGCGATTTTTCAGCTGGTAAAATTCAGGTTGTTACATCTTGCGGGGTTTTAACAGAGGGTTTCGATGAGCCATCGATACAAGCAATAGTTATGGCTAGACCTACAAAGTCCAAGGGTTTATATATCCAAATGGCTGGGCGTGGATTAAGAAAGTATCCAGGAAAAGATGACTGTTTGGTTTTAGATTTTACAGATCAATATCACAATCTAAATTCAGTAATAACGTTAAATAAAGCAATTCCAGAAGCAAAGTATATCGATGAAAACAAACCTAAAATTGAACGGCCTAAAGTTGATAGAACACCAAGAATAAATACCCTAAAAGATGTTGATTATGAGTTTGATGTTCTTGGTATTTCTACAAACTATTTCTGGATTAATATTGGAGATGATGAACGTTCGTTAACAGACGATAACAAAAATGAAATTGTAATTAGGCCAACAGATTCAGGCTTTTGTGCCGATCTTTTTAGTAATGGAAGAGTAACAAGCTTATGCAAGAATCGATTGAAATTAAAAGAATGTATTAAGATTTGTGAAGACTATGCCAGCAACAATTTAAAAATAACTTATGCAGCATTAAACGGATCATGGTTGGCAAACGCCCGCAAGTTAAAACCATCTGAAAAACAGATAGAGATTTTAAGACAACACAGCATAAATACTCACTGGATGAGCAAGGCAGACGCATACCTTAAAATTCAAACGATATTTGCCCGCAGCGCAAAGGAAAAAAGGCTACATGGAAACATGCTAACGCCTCCACAAAAAACTTATCTTGAGCAACATGGTTTGCGTACAGATAATTTAACAAGACATGATGCGTTTGTTATGATTCAGAAAATTAAACAAGGTGAAAGCGTTGTACCAATAAACAACGCATATAAACGATTTTTTGAAATGCATAAAACCAATTAACATAGCACTAAGTTATATGAGAAAGCAAAGACTTTGGGTCGTATAGGAGGTAAAAATGAACATAGCGTATAAACAATTAGGGGGAAAATAAAATGTCCAAACAGAAGCAAATTCAAAAAAACGTATTTGATATAAGCCTACCCATACCACAAGATTTTTCTTTAAATAACCCGCAACCAACACATCCCATGGGACCAAGCTTACAAAAACAAATCGTACGACAAGCAATTAAGTCGGCATATGAAATCTCTGATTACGACGCAAAAGATGACTCGGAATTTAGGCCCGCAAAACAACTTGTTTCAAATGATGAAATCGATATGGTTACAGCATTAATGCAATCCCTTCAACCAACAAACGCTGTAGAGGCGGCCCTGGCCGTTCAGTTCACCTCAACGTATATTCAAGGCATAAAAGAGTTGCAATCGAGACATTCCAGAGGGGCAATGCAATTACTGGCATTTAGCCAAACCACTCTCGACAGTCTATATCGCTACCGCAACAAGGGTATGCAGCAAATTAACGTTCAGTACAATGTAAATCAGGGACAAGTTGTAAACATAAAAAACTTAAAAGCAAACAGCAAGAAACAAGGGGAACAAGGAGAGGAGGTTTAGTCATAACGTATGGCCCAAGACCCAAAAAACATATTACCTCCCAATATTCCGATACCAAAAACACTGCTGCTTTTTATGGATGGTTTTACTGCCAAATCGGAAGAAGAAGCCAAAAAGATTTTCGAGCAAGCTCTAAAGTCAATAAGTTGCAATGGCAAATTGACTAAGCTTAACCTACAAGATGGATATAACTTATTTCGTAAGATAAATCCTCAGGATGATCTTGAAAGAGTATGGTGTGCACAATTCATTGTTGGGCATTTACTGGGCACACATAGCCTCTCTTTAGCTTCCCCAAAAGATAAGCGCATCGGTCTAAAATTACTAAAAGCGGCAGATGATGCCATGGAACGCCTTGGCAAGAAGCAAAAAGGGGTAGCTAATGCCTGTTAAACTATGTGGAGCCAAGTGTCGAACTAAGGGCGGAGCACCGTGTGGCGGATGGGCTATGAAGAACGGTAGATGTCGTATGCATGGTGGCGCTTACAAACTTGAAAAACATGGAATGTATACACTCAGAGCCAAAGCGCAGCGTAAACAAATTAATGCTTTCTTAAGGGAAGTTGATGAAATGAATAATCAAATAGATCGTTTAGCCGACCAACAGATTTGTAATTTAAAGTAATCTCTTCTGGTATAATTCGAAATGAGTTTTAAGTTTCCTTAAGTATTTCGATAAAAATAGGGGGATGTTATGGCCCTGGGTAGTAGCGAATGGAATTACAGAAAAAATTTTAAACTCAAAAAGCTTTGTTCGTATTACGACACCCTTGATTCATTCTCTCAATTTAAGATTAAAGGGTCTTTTGAATGGTGTTTGAATAAGGTTGCAATCGAAATGCCTCCATA
>ERZ1645192.3490-NODE-3490-length-12768-cov-40.151813_pt1 | contig 12768 bp, 2 predicted proteins | sample MGYA00575354_ERZ1645192 | MGnify/ENA primary metagenome ERZ1645192 (study PRJEB40844, sample SAMN11349763) | freshwater sediment metagenome | isolation source: river sediment | host: Sediment | place: India: Faizupur Khadar , New Delhi | collected 2017-02-21 ... | reverse complement strand
AGAAGGCGAAGGGGTGGCGGCTCCACGTGGGAAAGAACCCCGACGGGCTGCCCGGCAGGTCCGTCGTCCTGTTCCCGAGCCTGCCCGACACCCTGTGCTGCGGCCTGGCGGGGATCCTCGTGATCAAGGGCGGGGCGGACAGCACCCCCCCGGACTATCCCGCCCTGCTGGCGGGCTGCCTCCGGGCGGTTCAGGGCAGGTCGCTGGGGAAGGTCCTCGACGGCTCCCTCGAGCCCGCCTCCTGGCTCGACCCCGAAGCCCTGGGGAGGTTCGAGGACCTGGTCTACCGCCTGAAGCAGGACCCCCGGAGCCAGTGGAACCTGTTCTTCGGCGGGCATCAGGAGCAGCTCGAAGAGCTGTGCACTGAGACCACGTCCTTTGCCGGGGCCGAGGAGCTCCTCTTCGAAAAGAACGCGGCCCGGTTCTCCACCCGCGACACCGAGACCCTGTCGAAGGCCCTCATCCACCTGAAGGACATCTCCTGGGCCCTGCGGGAAGACCTGCTCGGGAACCGGGACCGGATCCTCGCGCTGACGGGCACGCGGGAAAGGCCCACGCGGGAGGCCTTCGAGAAGTACCAGCGGATCAACTTCACCCTGAACTCCCTCGACCGCCTCGAGGTGCGGGGGCGCGATTCCTGCGGCATCCAGGTGCTCCTCCAGTTCGAAAACCACCGGGAGCTCAAAAAGGTTCTGGACACGATAAAAGCCGCCAGGCTGTACGACGAATTCCTGGAGCGCTGCTCCCCCGGCGACCTCTGGGACCGCTCGATCCACATCGCCCCGGAGTCCATAGCCTTCACCTACAAGACCGCGCTGGTCACCGGCGACCTCGGGGACAACACGAGGCGCCTGCGCTCGTCCATAGGCGGCGACGGGGTGCTCCACGCGGCCCTCGAGGGCTGCCCCGACTCCCAGATGTACCTCGTCCACACGAGGTGGGCGTCCGTGGGCGCCATCAACGAGGCCAACTGCCACCCGGTGAACAGCTTCACCTTCACGGGCGATCCCCCGGGCCGGTTCGACTACGGCACGGCCCGGAAGAAGTACCCCTTCTACGGCACGGGCCCCTGGTCCATCAGCGTGGTCTTGAACGGCGACATCGACAACTACCCGGTCCTGAAGGAGTCCCTCGAGTCGAGCAACCAGTCCATCGACACCCGGGTGACCACGGACACCAAGATCATCCCGGTGCGCATCGAGCAGTACCTCTTCGAGGGCCACGACCTCAAGGAGGCCTTCCGGAAGGCGCTGAACGACTTCGACGGCTCCCACGCCATCGCCATGCAGAGCAACCTGGAGCCGGGGAAGATCTTCCTGGCCCAGAAGGGCAGCGGGCAGACCATCTACGTGGGCCTGTGCGACGGGCACTACGTGTTTTCCTCCGAGATCTACGGCCTGGTGGAGGAGACGCCGCGGTTCATCAAGATGGACGGCGAGACCGAGCGCGTCCCGGGCGACGAGCGCACCCGGGGCCAGCTCCTCGTGCTGAACAGCGCCCGGGGCCCGGGCCTCGAGGGCATCGAGGCCCTGTACTACGACGGCTTCCCCATCGAGCTGACGGAAGCGGACATCAGGCACGCCGAGATCACCACCCGGGACATCGACCGGGGGGCGTTCCCCCACTACCTGCTCAAGGAGATCCTCGACGCGCCGGGCTCCATCGCGAAGACCATGCGGGGCAAGTACCTGGTCCGCCCGGGCGGCAGCGTGACCTTCAACCTGGACGAGGACGTGGTCCCGGCAAAGACCCGGGAAGCCCTCACGTCCGGGGCGATCCGGAACGTGTACGTGGTGGGGCAGGGGACCGCCGCCGTCGCCGGGGCCGCCGTGGCCGAGGCGCTCCAGATCTACCTCAAGAGCACGCCCGTCGCGGTCCAGGCCCGCAAGGCCTCCGACCTGAGCGGGTTCTGCCTGGACGAAGACATGTCCGGCTGCCTGGTCATCGCCATCACCCAGTCCGGGACCACCACGGACACGAACCGGGCGGTGTCCATGGCCAGGTCGCGGGGGGCCCACCTCATCGCCATCGTGAACCGCCGGCAGTCGGACATCACCACCAAGGTGGACGGCGTGTTCTACACGAGCGACGGCCGGGACATCGAGATGTCGGTCGCCTCCACCAAGGCCTTCTACTCGCAGATCACCGCGGGCTACATCCTGGCCCTCTTCATGGCCCAGGTGCTCGAAGCGCTTTCCGGTGAAGAGATCGCCCGGGAGCTCGCGAACCTCCAGAGGGCGCCCCGGCTCATGCAGAAGGTCATCGCCGGGCGCGAGGCCATCAAGGCCTCGGCCTGGGACCTCGTGCGCCGGAAAAAGTACTGGGCCGTGGTGGGCAGCGGCACGAACAAGGTCGCCTCGGACGAGATCCGCATCAAGCTCAGCGAGCTCTGCTACAAGACCATCTCCTCGGACATCATCGAGGACAAGAAGCACATCGACCTCTCCTCCGAGCCCCTCATCCTCGTGTGCGCGGCGGGCACCCCGGACCTGGTGCTCGACGACATCGTCAAGGACGTGGCCATCTTCAACGCCCACGCCTCGAGCGTGGTGGTCATCGCGGACGAGGGCGAGAAGCGCTTCCAGAGGATCGCCGAGTCCGTGATACCGGTCCCCCGGTCGACCTTCCCGCTGTCCGTGATCCTGAACACGCTCGCGGGCCACATCTGGGGCTACTACGCGGCCTGCTCGCTGGACGCCCAGTCGGCGGCCTTCAAGGCCTTCCGGTCGAACCTCGCGGAGGTCATGCGCTCCCAGGACAGCCGCTCGATCTCGCTTTTCGAGAGCATCGGGGACAGCGACCTGAGCCGGGCGGTGGACGACTTCTCGTCGCTCTTCAACTCCTGGAGGAGGGCGGGCATGCTCTCCACCATGAACGTGGAGACCGCCTCCGACATCGCGCTGCTGCTCAAGTACGCCGTGGGCAAGCTGCCCGTGGAGGACTTCTGGACCGAGTTCGGCGAGCGCACCGTCACCGCCTCGCCCCTGGACCGGCTCGACCTCGCCCTGGGCAGGGCCGTCGACGAGCTTTCCCGCCCCGTGGACGCCATCCGGCACCAGGCCAAGACCGTGACGGTGGGCACGAGCAGGCGCGTGGAGCCGCCCAGGGGGGTCATCTTCGACACCCTCGAGGAGCTCTCCTTCTCCGTGGAAAACATCCCCGCCCGGGGCGGCATCACCCTCAAGCGCTTCCAGGAGGCCATCCGGAGGGTCAACGGCTGCACCCTCTACGCCATCAGGGGCCTGGACAGGAACGGGAAGCCGAACGACGCCACCACCATCGAGGTGGTGAAGAAGCAGGGCGTCTCGAAGGGGCTGCCCTCGCGCTTCGACGAGCCCGGGGTGCTCATGGGCACCAAGAAGACCATCGTCCGGAACGCGGACGTCTACGCCGGCACCGGGAAATCGGACGAGGCCTCCATCATCCTCATCCCGCTCCTGAACGCCGCGCGGCTCGTGGAGCACCTCCTCCTGCTCCACGTCGAGTTCGACGACGACATCCCCGTGGAGCAGAAGAAGGAGATCCTGGGCGAGAAGTCCGGCGACATCGAGAACATCATCGACGAGTACAACATCCCCTGGAAGGACTCCTACCTCGCCCCGCTTGCCGTGAAGTTCCTGCTGGGCGAGACCGCGGAGCGCATCGCGGGCAAGATCAAGAAGACCATCGACGCCCGGGCCGGACAGGACGCGGCCGCTCCCGAACGAAACTGACCAGCAGCGAAGGACATCATGCCGAAGAGGGAAGATCTCCGAAAGATACTCATCATAGGGTCCGGGCCCATCGTCATCTCGCAGGCCTGCGAGTTCGACTACTCCGGGGTCCAGGCCTGCAAGGCCCTCAAGGAGGAGGGGTACGAGGTGGTGCTCATCAACTCGAACCCCGCCACCATCATGACCGACCCGGAGCTTGCGGACCGCACCTACATCGAGCCCATCACCCCCGAGGTGGTGGCCGGGATCATCGAGCGGGAGCGGCCCGACGCCATCCTCCCCACGCTGGGCGGCCAGACCGGGCTCAACGTGTCCGTGCAGGTGGCGGCCATGGGCGTGCTGGAGAAGTTCGGCTGCGAGATGATCGGTGCGACCCCCGAGGTCATCCACAAGGCCGAGAACCGCGAGAAGTTCCGCAACGCCATGGAGAGCATCGGCCTGCGGGTCCCCCGGAGCGGCTTCGCCACCACCATGGAGGAGGTGCACGAGCTCGCGGGTGACATCGGCTTCCCGGTCATCATCCGGCCGTCCTTCACCCTGGGGGGCATCGGCGGCGGCATCGCCTACAACCCCGAGGACCTGGAGACCATGGCGAAGGCCGGGCTCGACGCGAGCATGATCACGGAGATCATGCTCGAGGAGTCGGTCATCGGCTGGAAGGAGTTCGAGCTCGAGGTCATGCGGGACCGGGCCGACAACGTGGTCATCGTCTGCTCCATCGAGAACGTCGACCCCATGGGCGTGCACACGGGCGACTCCATCACCGTGGCCCCGGCCCAGACGCTTTCCGACGTGGAGTACCAGAAGCTGCGCAACGCCGCCATCGCGGTCATGCGGGAGATCGGCGTGGAGACGGGCGGGTCGAACGTCCAGTTCGCGGTGAACCCGAAGGACGGCGAGCTGGTGGTCATCGAGATGAACCCCCGGGTGTCCCGGTCGTCGGCACTGGCGTCGAAGGCCACCGGCTTCCCCATCGCCAGGATCGCGGCCAAGCTCGCCGTGGGCTACACCCTGGACGAGATCAGGAACGACATCACCCGGGAGACCTGCGCCTCCTTCGAGCCCACCATCGACTACTGCGTGGTGAAGATCCCCCGGTGGACCTTCGAGAAGTTCCCGGAAACCCCGGACCTGCTCACCACCTCCATGAAGTCCGTGGGCGAGACCATGGCCATCGGCCGGACCTTCAAGGAGGCCCTGGGCAAGGCCATCAGGTCCCTCGAGATCGGCAGGACCGGGCTGAACAGCCCCTTCGACCCGGACACGGGCCCGGTGAAGAAGGAGATCTACACCCGGCTCAACTTCCCCAGCTCGGCCCGGCTCTTCTGGGTGGCCGAGGCCTTCCGGTTCGGCATGGACGTGGCCGACGTGAGCCGCATGACCGGCATCGACCCCTGGTTCCTCGACCACATCAGGGACCTCACCCTCCACGAGGGGGTGCTCAGCGAGTCGCTCCCCGATGAAGAAACCATCCGGGAGGCCAAGCGCATGGGCTACTCGGACTCCTTCCTCGCGGCCGTCTGGGGCATGGGCGAGGACGAGCTCCGGAAGCTCCGCACGGAGCTGGGCGTTTTGCCGGTGTACAAGCTCGTGGACACCTGTGCCGCGGAGTTCGAGGCGTACACCCCGTACTACTACTCCACCTACGAGACCGAGAACGAGGCAAGGGACTCGGGCCGGGAAAAGGTGATCATCATCGGCGGCGGGCCCAACCGCATCGGGCAGGGCATCGAGTTCGACTACTGCTGCGTGCACGCCTCCTTCGCCCTTCGAGACATGGGCTACGAGAGCATCATGGTGAACTCCAACCCCGAGACCGTGAGCACGGACTACGACATCTCGGACAAGCTCTACTTCGAGCCGCTCACCCTGGAGGACGTGCTCCACATCGTGCGCCAGGAGAACCCCCGGGGGGTCATCGTGCAGTTCGGGGGCCAGACGCCCCTCAACCTCGCCCGGGGGCTGTGGAAGGCGGGCGTGCCCATCCTCGGCACCTCGCCCGACGCCATCGACCGGGCCGAGGACCGGGAGCGCTTCGGCGAGATCGTGCGGAAGCTCGGCCTGAAGCAGCCCGTAAGCGACATCGCCTTCACCGTGGAGGGGGCGCTCGAGGCGGCGAAAAGGATCGGGTTCCCCGTGCTCGTGCGGCCGTCCTACGTCCTGGGCGGGCGCTCCATGGAGATCGTCTACGACGAGGGCGTGCTGGAGAAGTTCATCGCGGGCGTGTTCAAGCTTTTCCCGGGCAACGCGGTGCTCGTCGACAAGTTTCTCGAAGACGCCGTGGAGGTGGACGTGGACGCCGTGTCCGACGGGACGCTCACGGTCATCGGCGGGATCATGGAGCACATCGAGGAGGCGGGCATCCACTCCGGCGACAGCGCCTGCGTGCTGCCGCCCATGGGGATATCCCCCGCAATCCTCGAGAGGATACGCAGGCAGACGGTCATGATCGCCTCAGAGCTCGGCGTCATAGGCCTCATGAACATCCAGTACGCCATCAAGGACGGGGAGCTCTACGTCCTGGAGGTGAACCCCCGGGCGTCGCGCACCGTGCCCTTCGTGAGCAAGGCCATCGGGTATCCCCTGGCCCAGATCGCCACGAAGGTCATGCTGGGGCGCACCCTTTCGGAGCTGGGGTTCACGGAGCAGGTCGCGCCCGGGCACGTGTCGGTGAAGGAGGCGGTGTTCCCCTTCCAGAGGTTCCCCAACGCGGACGTGGGCCTGGGGCCCGAGATGAAGTCCACCGGCGAGGTCATGGGCATCGACTCCTCCTTCGGGGCGGCCTTCGCCAAGGCGCAGCTCGCCGCCGGCGCGGGGCTCCCCACCGGGGGCACCGTGTTCATCTCGGTGCACGACATCCACAAGAAGGGCATCACCCCGGTGGCGAAGGGCTTCTTCGACCTGGGCTTCAGGATACTGGCCACGAAGGGGACCGCGGCCTGCCTGAACGGGGCCGGCATCCCCGCGGAGGTGACGCTCAAGGTGAGCGAGGGCAGGCCCAGCATCGTGGACCGCATCAAGAACCGCGAGGTCCAGATGATCGTCAACACGAGCCTGGGCAGGATACCCACGGAGGACGCCCGCCTCATCCGGCAGAGCGCCATCCGCTACAACGTGGCCTACGCCACCACCATCTCGGCCTCCCGGGCGAGCGTGGAGGCCATACGGGCCCTGCAGAAGGGGTCCTGGACCCTCACCGCGCTCCAGGACCACCACGGCAGGAAGAAGGGATAGGCGCCGCAGGCGTGCCCGCCGCCCCGTCATCCCCGTGAAACCGGGGACAACGAGGGCGCCGGTGGCGAACGTTTTTCACCTGCGGACATGTGGCTCCCGGGCGCCAGGGGTTTTCACGGAGGGGCGTGCAGGGTTTCCCTGTATGCCTGGGACGGGAAATGGAGGGGATCGTTTCTTGACACTCATCGGGACATACGATAAGGATCAACCATGTCTACCAAAAAACCCACGAAATACATATTCATAACCGGAGGTGTGCTGTCCTCCCTGGGCAAGGGCCTTGCGGCGGCATCCATCGGGGCCATCATGGAGGCCCGGGGGCTCAAGGTCACCAACATCAAGCTCGACCCCTACATCAACGTGGACCCCGGCACCATGAGCCCGTTCCAGCACGGCGAGGTCTTCGTCACCGACGACGGCGCAGAGACCGATCTCGACCTGGGGCACTACGAGCGCTTCACCGCCTCGACGCCGCTCACCGCGAAAAACAACTTCACCACGGGCCAGATCTACGACGCCGTCATCCAGAAGGAGCGGGGCGGCGAGTACCTGGGAAAGACCGTCCAGGTCATCCCGCACATCACCAACGAGATCAAGAGCCGCATCGTCGAGGCGGCGAACGGCAACGACCTCGCCATCGTGGAGATCGGCGGCACCGTGGGAGACATCGAGTCCCTGCCGTTCCTCGAGGCCATCCGCCAGTTCGGGTTCGACATGGGCCGGGGCAACGTCCTGTACATCCACCTGACGCTCGTGCCCTACGTGCCCACCGCGGGCGAGCTCAAGACCAAGCCCACCCAGCACTCGGTGCAGAAGCTCCGGGAGATCGGCATCCAGCCGCAGATCCTCCTGTGCCGGAGCGAGAAGAGGCTCTCCCAGGAGCTCAAGGACAAGATCGCGCTGTTCTGCAACGTGGAGCGCGAAGCGGTGATCACCGCCATCGACGTGAAGAACATCTACCAGTGCCCGGTGGAGTACCACCGCGAGGGCCTGGACGGCAAGATCATCGAGTACCTGAACATGTGGACCAGGGAGCCCGCGATGCAGGGCTGGGAAAAGCTTTCCGAGGTCTTCGACAACCGCCCGGGCGAGGTGAACATCGCCGTGGTGGGCAAGTACGTCAGGCTCACCGACTCGTACAAGAGCCTCAACGAGGCCCTGGAGCACGGCGGCCTGGCCAACGGCACCCGGGTGAACCGGGTCTACGTCGACGCGGACACGCTTGCGGACGAAAAGGACATCTCCGGGCACTTCAGGAACATCGACGGCATCCTCATCCCGGGAGGCTTCGGCGAGCGGGGCGTGGAGGGCAAGATCAGGGCCGCACAGTACGCCCGGGAGCACAGGGTCCCCTTCTTCGGGATCTGCCTGGGGCTGCAGCTGGCGGTGATCGAGTACGCCCGGAACGTCTGCGGCATAGCCGGCGCCATCTCCACCGAGTTCGAGGAGAAGGCCAAGGACCCGGTCATCGACTTTCTGCCCGGGCAGCGGGGCATCACCCGCAAGGGCGGCACCATGCGCCTGGGCGCCTACCGGTGCGTCCTCGAGAAGGACACGAACGCCATGGCGGCCTACGGCGTCCCCGAGATCTCGGAGCGCCACCGCCACCGCTACGAGTTCAACCCCGCCTATGAAGGGAAGCTCACGGACAAGGGCCTCGTGGTCTCCGGCAGAAACCCCGAGTCGGGGCTCGTGGAGATCGTCGAGATCAGGGACCACCCGTGGTACCTGGGCTGCCAGTTCCACCCCGAGTTCAAGTCCAAGCCCATGAGCGCCCACCCGCTGTTCCGGGACTTCATCAGGGCGAGCTGCGCGTACCGGGACGCCCGGAAGGGCTGACAGGGCCGGTTTCCCGCGGCCCGTGAAAGGAACACGAGCATGCGGCAGTTGAGGATGGGAATCCGCCGGTTGGTCATCGGCGTCCTGGTGGGCATCTTCGGGTACGCACCCCTCTGCCCGGGCCTCACCTACACCCCGCTCGACCGGGACCAGGCCATGAGCGCGGCACGGGCCGCGACGGCGGAGAGGTACCCCAACGCGGAGGTCGTCCAGGCGGACACGCGCCAGTGGGTGAGCTACCGGAGCGACGGCACCTGCACCCAGTGGTACGAGATCTACGTGAAGATCCTCACGGAGAAGGGGATGCGGAGGTACAAGACCGTCACCTCCTCCTACACCATCCCCTACAACAGCACCCGGTTCACGCTCGTGGAGGTCATCCGCGCCGACGGGTCCACCCTGGGCGTGGACGTGGAAAAGCACAGCTCGGACACCATCGAGCAGTCCCAGATGGCCTCGAACATCTACGACCCCAACCAGCGCATCGTGCGGGTGAGCATCCCCGAGCTGGGCGTGGGCGACACGGTCCACTTCATCCTCCACGACGAGTTCCGCAGGGCCCGCATGGCGAACACCTTCAGCGACTACGTGCTCTTCGAGGGGACCGACCCCATCGTCCGCTCAGAGTACCGGGTGACCGCGCCCGAAGACGCCCCGCTGAAGAGCATCGCCCTCAAGAACGAGGTGCCCGGAACGGTCACGCGGACGAAGGAGACCTCGAAAGGCGAAACCACCTGGACCTGGACCGCCCGGAACGTGCCCCAGGCCTACGAGGAGCCCCAGATGCCCCCGCTCCACACCCAGGCGCAGCGCCTCCTGGTGAGCACCATCCCCGACTGGGAGACGGTCTCGAGGTGGTACTGGAACCTGTGCAGGCCGAAGATCGAGGCGGTCACGCCCGAAATGGAGGCCACCGTGAAGACCCTCACCGCGGGCATCGGGGACCCCGGGAAGAAGGCCGAGGCGATCTTTTACTGGGTGTCGCAGGAGATCCGCTACCTGGGCATCACCGTGGAGAAGGACGCCCCGGGCTACGAGCCCCACGAGGCGAGCATGACCTTCAGCCGCAGGGCGGGGGTCTGCCGCGACAAGGCGGCGCTGCTCGTGGCCATGCTCCGCCTGGCGGGCCTCGAGGCATACCCCGTGCTCATCATGAACGGCCCGAAGAAGGACCCCGAGGTGCCCCAGCCCTACTTCAACCACGCCGTGGCCTGCGTGCGGAACCCCGACGGCACCGACCTCCTCATGGACGCCACGGACGAGAGCACCCGGGAGCTCTTCCCCGCGTACCTGAACAACCAGAGCTACCTCACCGCCACGCCCCGGGGCGAGACCCTGCTCACGAGCCCCATCGTCCCCGCCGGGCAGAACATGCTCACCATCGACACCACGGGCTCACTGGACGAGCGGGGCACCCTCCAGGCGGCCACGCTCATCACCTTCGACGGCATCAACGACAACGTCTACCGCAGGCACTTCTCCGGGCTCACCCCTCAGGAGCGGCGCCAGTTCTTCGAGAAGATCGTCATGCGCACCGCGCCGGGGGGCACTGTCACGTCCTTCGACCTGGCGCCGGAGAACATGCTCGACACCACCCGGCGCATCGAGGCCCGCGTGGGCTTTACGGTCAGGGGGTGGGCCATCCCCGGCAAAAGCACGGTCATGCTGCCCCTGCCTCGGTTCGGCAGGAGCGTGGGCATGGCGAACATCCTCGTGGGCGGGATGGGCCTCAAGAAGCGCAGGTACCCCTACGTCACGGACGTGGCGTGCGGCATCGCCGAGCGGCTGCAGCTGAACGTGGGCAGGGGCTTTGGCACGGTCGTGAGCCTGCCCGGGTACGAGGCGGTGGACAACCGCGGGTCGTTCCTGAAGACCGCCCTCACCCTGAGGGAGCGGACCCTCGTGCTCGAGCAGACCTTCAGGCTGAAGGTGACGGAGTACTCCCCCGACGAGTACCGCGAGCTCCAGGACACCGCCAGGAAGATCGAGACCGACAACCGGAAGATGCCCATATTCAGCCGTGCTTCCCGGGGCGGGGCCCTCTCCGGGGAAGCGTGGTACGCCCCCTTCGAAGCCGACGCCGTGGTTCTGGACGAGCTCCACGAATACCGCGTGGCCGACCCCTCGAGCTGGACCGAAACCAGGCACGTGAAGATGAAGGTGCTCACCTACGCGGGCAAGAAGAAGTTCAGCGACCTCCGCCTGGGCTACAACCCCGGGTGGGAGACGGTCGAGGTGAAGCAGGCCTCCGTGACCTCGCCCGCGGGTGTGAAAACGACCGTGCACGAGCGGGAGATCAACGTCATGGACGCCCCGTGGGCGGCGGACGCCCGCCGCTACCCTGCCTCGAAGATCATGGTGGTCAGCCTGCCCGGTGTCGAGGAGGGCAGCGTCATCGAGTACACGGTGATCTCGCACAAGACCGGCAGGCCGTTCTTTTCCCTGCACGGCGAGTCCTGCGCCAGGGACAACGAGCGCATCGTGCGCCGCACCCGGGACCACTCCCTCGTGACCCTGGACGGGGTGCTCAGGTACACCGAGCCCATCGGGAAAAAGACCGTGCGCATCGACGCGCCCGATAACATGAAGCTCGCCATTTCCCCCGACGGGGGGGAGGCGGGCTCCCCGGGCGACCCCGCCGATATGCCCCGGCCGGGAACGGAGGTGAAGGTCTCCCGGCGCAAGGGCAGGTGCGTCTACGAGGTCACGGCAGGGCACGTGCCGCCGGTGCGCCAGGAGGACAGCCTCCCGCCGTGGTACGGGTTCAACCCCGTGGTCTTCGCCTCGACGGGCAGCTGGAAGGACTACGGGCACGAGGTGCACAGCGCCCTCCTGCACGCGGCTTCTTTCAATACAAGGGTGAAGGAGGCGACGGCGGAGGCGGTGAAGGGCGCCGGGAGCACGGCGGAAAAGATCAGGGCGGTCAGGGACTTCGTGGACCGGAACATCAGGGCGGTCCCCACGGCGTTTTCCGAGCTGCCCGCAAGCCAGGCCACCCCGGCGGACCGGGTGCTGGCCGACGGTTACGGCCACTCCGCGGACCGCGCGGCGGTCCTGTACGCCATGCTCACGGCAGCGGGGTTCAAGCCGGAGTTCGTGCTGGCGACCTGGGCCTCCCCCCTCGCAGGGCTCAGGAAGCCCATGGAGGACTATCCCTCTCCCCACTGGGTGAGCGATGTCCTCGTGCGGGTGCCCGAAGGCGCCGGGTTCATCTACTTAAACGACACGGACCAGTACGCCCCCCTGGGGGCGGTGAAGAGCGCGGGCCACCCGGGTCTGGTGCTCGCGAAGGGCGCCTTCGAGAACATCGAGCCCCTGGCAAAGGACTTTGCCGACCGCACGGACACGGACACGACCATCCTCCTGTCCGGAAACGGGGGCATCGTGATGAAGCAGAAGCGCACCTACTACGGGAACGACTTCGCCTCGTTCCGCAAGCGCTTCTCCGAGATGCCACCCGAGGAGCGCAAGCGCCACCACGAGGAGCTCCTCTCGTCCATCAGCCAGGGCGCCCGGCCGGCGGGGGAGTACGTCACCCGCTACGAGGGGTACCCGGGCGTGGAGGAGGTCGCGGCGCAGGTGGACTCCTACGGGGTGCGCCAGGGAAGCTTCCTCTACCTCAAGGTGCCGGGCCTCGTGAACACCATCGAGGGGGTCACCAGCGACGAGCGCAAGAGCCCGCTCTACCTGGCGGAGCCCCGGAAGGGGCGCATCAGGGTCGAGGTGGCGCTGCCCGACGGGGTGCAGTCCTGCGAGGCGCTCCCGCCCGAGCGCCTCGACGTCGCCGTCGGCGGGGGAGGGGGAATCTCCATGAAGACTGCCCTTGCCGAAGGGATGCGGGGAAAAGGCGCGAAGACCGTACGCATCAGCCAGGATATCGACATCGAGCCCGTGATCGTGCCCGCCTCGGAGTACCCGGCCCTCCTGGACTCCCAGCGCATCCTGTCGCACCCCGGGGCGAACCTGCTCCTGCTGAGGATGA
>ERZ1645192.3487-NODE-3487-length-12784-cov-7.145180_pt1 | contig 12784 bp, 10 predicted proteins | sample MGYA00575354_ERZ1645192 | MGnify/ENA primary metagenome ERZ1645192 (study PRJEB40844, sample SAMN11349763) | freshwater sediment metagenome | isolation source: river sediment | host: Sediment | place: India: Faizupur Khadar , New Delhi | collected 2017-02-21 ... | reverse complement strand
GAGCAGGCCGCAGAGGCAGACCCACTCCCAGCCATGCAAAAGGACGTAGGCCTTGGGAAACGTTCTGCCGTAGGCCGCGATGAACAGCCGCCGCGGGGTGAAGCGCTCGCGGCTCTGGACGAGGAAATCGGGCACATGGTCCGCGTCCAGAAGAACGCCCGGGAGAAGCGATGCGACGGCCATTTCCCAGGACCGGAAGACCGCCAGCAGGAGGCCGGCGAACGTCACAGATAGAATCACATGGTGTTCGAGACGCATGGGTCAGTGATAGGCCATGTTCTTCCGCTTTGTTCCCAGCAGGCGCAAAACGTTCGCGGTGATTTCCTCGATGGTCATCGAGGTGATGTCGAGAATCGGATACCCCCGCCGGGCATACTCGCGTTCGGCGTCCATGACTTCGCGGATCACGGCGCGCTGATCCACATACTTCAAGTCGGTCGGCCCGCCGGCCGGCGAAGGGACGTGATAGCCCTTGAGCCGCTTCAGCCGGATATCGCGCAGAAGCTTCGGCTGGATCGTGAACGCGACGATCCGCTTCCGGACGGCGTCCAACTGGGCCGGGAATCCTGTTTCCGGCGCGATCGAGACGTTGGCGACCTTGTAGCCCAGCGAGCCCATGTACATCGCCGTCGGGCTCTTGCTCAATCGGCTGAGGCCGACGATCACCATGTCGGCCTGGTCCAGGGTGTCGAGCCGGAGACTGTCGTCGTGCTGGGCCGTGAACTTCATCGCCTCCAGCCGCTCGATGTAGTCGACGTCCGCCTGGTGAAGGCGTCCGAGATTGTTCACGGGGAGAACGCCGGTGTGATCCGAGATGAACTGCACGAGCGCTCCGGTGAGATCGTGATGCGGGATTTTCCGGGTCACGCACGCGACGTTGATGGCCTGCTTGGCTTCCGGATCGAGCAGGGCGTAGAAGACGAGGTTGTTTCTCTTGCCGAGCGACTGGATGACTCTCTCCACATCTTCCCTGCCCTGGGTGAAGACATGGTAAATCTGTTTCGCCTGCAGATCGGGGAACTGTGTCAGCACCGCGGAGATGACCGATCGCGCCAGCGTGCCCGTGGCGTCGGAAATAATGTGAAGCGTATAGGGACGGCGGGACGGTGCCTTCGGCTGTGCGGTCATGGCCGAAAGCCTTGCATACGCCCCCAAGATCGGTCAAACAATATCCGGAAACGTGGAAGCGGCCATCCGAAGGCCGGCCGCTTCACAATGACTCGGGGATGCCGCGTCTGAGAATGAGCCTGATCGACAAGATTCTGGAGAAGGCGGCCGCCGTCGGTTTCGATACGGCGGGTGTCGGGCCTGCTCAACCGGCGAGCGGCGGGGAGTTCCGACGCTGGCTGGACTCGGGCCGTGCGGCCGGCATGACCTGGATGGGGAAGGATGTAGATCGCCGCGTCCGCCCTTCGTCCAAAACCGCCATCGTCTGCGGGCTCAGTTACTTCGTCCAGGACCCGCCGCCGATGATTTGGAACGACCCGGCCCGCGGCCGCATCTCGCGCTACGCGTGGGGCCGCGACTACCACGACGTGATGCGGCCGATGCTGGAAGAGCTTGCGGCCTTCGTGCGCGAGGAGACGGGGTGGGTCACCGGGGTCCGCGTGAACGTGGACACCGGCCCGGTCCTGGAGCGGGATTTAGCGGCGCACGCGGGATTGGGATTCGTGGGAAAGAACACGAATTTGATTCATCCGGATTTCGGATCGTACCTGTTTCTGGGTGAAGTTCTGTTGGACGCCGAGATCGATAGCCAATCTCCAATTTCCAATGGCCAATTGGAAATTGGCAATCGCTGCGGAGACTGCGCCCGCTGTCTCACGCACTGTCCAACCGGCGCGCTGGTGGAACCGTATGGACTGGATGCCCGGAAGTGCCTGTCCTACCTCACAATCGAACACCGGGGCGCCATTCCGGAAGAGCTCCGCCCGAAGATGGGCAACTGGATCTTCGGCTGTGACGAATGCCAGCAGGCCTGCCCGCGGAATGCCCACCTCCGAACTTCGGCGTTCGACGTTCAAGCCCCCGCCACCTCCCTTCGTGGCGCGGCGGCAAGATTCCTGCGCTTTAATGAACACCTCTGCGCCCCCAAACTCGCAGACCTCATGGAGCTGGACGAAGACGGCTTCCGCGAGCGGTTCGCCGGAACGCCCGTCCTGCGCGCAAAGCGCAGCGGCCTGCTGAGAAATGTGGCGGTGGCCCTGGGAAACGCGCGGGATTCATCGTCGCTCGAGGTTCTGGAAAAGGCCGCGCGTGATTCCGATGCGCTGATCCGGGAACACGCGGAATGGGCGGTCGCCCGCGTACGCACGCAAACGCCGAACGTTGAACGCCCAACTCCGAACTTCGACGTTCGACGTTGAGCGTTCGATGTTCGACGTTCAATCCGTTGCCGTTCCCCACACGCTCTTGTAGTACTCGTACGCCTGCCGCAGGTTCCGCTCGAACGGGCTGTTTCTGCCGCTGCCCTGGCCGGCGAGGCCGAACCATTCCTCGTGCGTCTTTCCATCCGGAAACGGCGCATTGCCCTGAGGGTTGATGTTTTGCGTGAAGGGGTCGTCGTTGGCCTTCCACCATTCGTCGGGATACTGGAAGATGATGCCTCCGATGGAGTTGCCCGCCAATTCGCCGCCCGCCTGGTTCAGCACGAGGTCCCGCAGGCAGCCCTCGTGATACTTCGCCTGCGCGGCCTCGTCGGGGCCCTTGCCGTCCGCATAGGCGTCGCAGCCGTACTCCGTGATCATCACCGGCCGGTCGAACTTCGTCCGCGCGTCGCTCCAGCTGTTGCCGAAGCCGCCTTCGCCCATGTAGACATTCATGCCGAAGATGTCGATGGCCGGGGCGTGCCGGTTGTAATATTCCGCGAGCCCCGCGCCGAGGTTGCCGATGGCCACGGGGTGGTTCGGGTCGATCTCGTGGATCATCTCCGCGACCTCGTTGAGAAACTCCGCCCACGCCTTCGGCTCCGAGCCCGCGTTCGTCCGCGTCGCGTTCACGCCCGAGTGGTCCGCGTTCATGTTGTTCTCATTGCCGAGGAGCCACATCAGGAGGAACGGCTCGTCCTTCAGGTCGAGGACCTTCTGCCGCACGACCTCCTTCATGAGGGCGCGCTGCCCAGGGTGGTTGTAGTCCGTTCCGATCAGCCACGGCGCGCCGGAGCCGACCGTGTAGGCGCCCAGGAAGTCGCCTGCGATCAACCAGATGCCGTAGCGATCGTGCATGTCCCGCAGGAGCGGCTTGTTGACGGTGGTCGGGTCATACGTGGCCTCCTTGGTTGTCGGCAGGTACATGCGGATCGCGTTGCAGCCCATGTCCTTCAGCATCTGGAAATCCCCGACGGCGGGCTCGTCGGCGTCCTGCACGCCGTTGGCGTTCTTGTCCGCCCACGCATCGTACGGCGCGTCCGCCTTCCCGTTGCCGTTCTTGTCCGTGAACTGCCACGTGCTCCCGAAGTACGGGTGGTTGTGCGGGCTAAGACCGATTTCGGTCGGGCTGTACGTGACGCCGCGGACGACGAAAGGCCGTCCGTCCACGAGCAGCTGCCAGTGGCCGTTCGCGTACTTCACCACCTGAACCTTGCCCGTTCCCCGTCGTTCCGCCACCTGCAGCGTCCGCAGATCGGGCAGACCCTGCAGGCGCTCGGAGGGAGCCTTTTTGACAAGGGTTCCCGGCTTCACACAGATGATGTCGTTGTCGAGATCCGTGTCCCTCTCGTTCTGGATGCTCCAATCGGCGCCCTCAATCCAAAGCCCCAGCCCCGGGTATTCGTTGCACAACCGCTTGATGTTGGACAACGCCGCGGGCGCGACATACCACACGAACGAGCCGTCGGCGCTCCAGCACGCGGACCGCGGGTTGTGGACGAGGACCGCGTGGTAAGCCTTGATCGCGGGGACGATCAGGTTCGCGTTCTCGAGGGCCATCGCGGTGAAGTACGCCTTCACCCCCGGTTCCTCCGACGACTGGGCCCAAATGAAAAACGCCGCCTGGGGATCGGCCATCTGAAGCGCATCCCAGTGCCGCGTTTCGAGCATGCCGCGCTCCAGAAGCCGGCTGTAGGCCGGGTCGCGTAACACCCCGTCCTCGTTCGGGAAAATGCCTTCCCCGACCGCTTGCATGAGCCCGGCCGCATTGGTCAGCCTGTACTGGTAATCGTCGGTGCCGAGGTTCTTGAAAATCCCGTATTTCGTGTAGTCCACGGGATCCGGCGATCCGGGCTGGGCGAGTTGGAACGCCGGCTCGGGCAGGGGCGCGCCCTTCATGAATTCGTACATGAGGGCGGTGTACGGATCCTCTCGGGCGGGCGCCGGGGACGGTTTTTCGACTCTTGTCACGCACCCGGCCAAGAGCAATGCGGCGCAGAAAGCGGCAAACTTTTTCATGGGCCCTCCAAGCAAGAATAGCTCAAACGTACACGCATCGTGCAATAAATTGAAGCCTGCGCACGTTGTTCGTTGAGAAGCCGCGAAGGCACAACCTTCTAGACCCGCTCCGGCGGCGGGGGTAGTATCCGGATGTTTTTTATGAAACATGTCGTGCTGATTGCGTGTTTGCTTGCGTCGGCATCCCTGGCCGTGGCGGAAGGATCCCTGACGCTCGACGACTGCCTCGCGGAGGCGGCCGCGAACAACCCTGACCTCGCGGCGTCGGTGGCGGCCGCGGAGAAGGCCCGCTACGACTACAAGGCCAGTTACGGCGATATGCTGCCCCAGGTGTCGGCGAACGCGGGCGGCAGCCGGAGCGGTGCGGAGTCCGCTGACGACGGAAGTTCCACGACGCGCGACAGCGCGTCGTACGGCGTTTCCGCGAGCCAGAGCCTGTACACGGGCGGACGCAACCGCGCCGCCGTGGACGCCGCCGCCGCGCGGCTTAAATCCGTCGAAGCCGATCTCGCCGAGCGCCGCGCAACGCTCAGCAGCGATGTGCGGAGCGCGTTCGCCAGCCTGTTGTTTGCGCAGGAGCAGGTCACGCTCGCGCGCGAGATCGCGAGACGCCGCACCGAAAACCTGGACCTCATCCAGCTTCGCTACGAGGGCGGGCGCGAACACAAGGGCGCGTTTCTCCTCACGCAGGCCTCGTCGCGCGACGCCGAGTTCGGGGTCGCCCAGGCGGAGCGATATCACGCCGTTGCGCGCCGGCAACTGGCCCGCGTGCTGGGCCGCGACGAAAGCGAAGGCGTGGAAGTTGTGGGAAAACTGGAAGCCGGAAAACCGGACGCCGAGGCCGATTTTGAAGCCCTTGCGGCCGACACGCCCGCGCACTGGCGTGCCGTGGCCCAGCTCCTGGTCGCGCGTGCCGGCGTGGAGTCCGCGAAGAGCCAGTATTTCCCCGAAATCGCGGCGAAGGCCTCGGCCGGTCGGAACGGTGAAGACTGGATGCCCGAGCAGGACGAGTGGTTCGTGGGCCTGACGATGAGTTTCCCGTTCTTTCAGGGCGGCAAGAACGTCATGAACGTGCGCGGCGCGCGGGCGGAACTGGCGCGGGTGGAAGCCGTCCTGAGAGCGGCCGATGCGGACATCGTGGCGAATCTCCAGAAGGCGCTGGCCGACTATGCCGACGCCGTGGACCAGGCCGGGGTGAACGCGGCCTACCTGGAAGCCGAGGAGGTCCGCGCCGAGATCGGGCGAAGCCAGTATGCGTCGGGGATGATTTCGTTCGAGGATTGGGATCGGATCGAAAACGACCTGATCAGCAGCCAGAAGAGCGACCTCGCGGGACGGCGGAATGCCGTCACCGCGGAGGCGAATTGGGAGAAAGCGCAGGGGAAGAGCCGTTTGCCGGAATAAGGTAGATGCGGCATGCGTGCCGCGTCTCGAAGGCGCTTCTGCACCGGAGGCAGTTTATGAAAAAACTAGTGTTCTGGATCGTGGTTTTCGCCGCGCTTGCCGCCGCCGGCTATTACTACTGGACGTCGAGCGCGAAGAAAAACGCCGGGGCGGAACAGACCTACGGCACCGTCAAGGTCGGGCGCGGAAACATTGAAGTCACCGTCCAGTCCACGGCGGAAGTGCGGCCGCAGAACCGGCTCGAGATCAAGCCGCCCATCGCGGGCCGCGTGGAGGACGTGCTGGTACAAGAGGGTGAGCAGGTCGAGGCGGGCCAGACGATCGCCTGGATGAGCTCGACCGACCGCGCCGCGCTGCTGGATGCCGCCCGCGCGCGGGGGCCCGAGGCGCTCGCGCACTGGCAGGAGATCTACAAGGCCACGCCGATCATCGCTCCGCTCGATGGAACGATCATCGCGCGTGACGTCGAGCCCGGCCAGACGGTGGCCGCCGGCGACACGCTGCTGGTGATGTCGGACGTGCTCATTGTGGAAGCGCAGGTGGACGAAACGGATCTCGCCCAGGTCTCCCTGGGCCAGCCCGTCACGGTGACGCTGGACGCTTATCCCGACGAGCAGTTCGATGCGGCGGTCAGCCGGATCTCGTATGAGGCGGAAACGGTTCAGAACGTGACCATCTACAAGGTGGAGGTTCTTCCCACGAACATGCCCGGCTTTGTGCGAAGCGGCATGACGGCCAGCGTCGCGTTCACGGCGGTGACGGCGACGAATGTACTCGTCCTTCCCGCGGAGACGGTACACGACGAGGGCGGGCGCCGGGTGGTGTGGCAGCGCGATTCGCGAAACCCGAATGGACGGAAGTCCGTCGAAATCGCCGTCGGCAAAACCGACGGGAGAAGTTTTGAAATCGCCGGCGGCCTCGCGGAGGGCGAATCGGTGTTGTCGCCGAAGGTGCAGACGTCCGACGGCGGCGACGAGAAGACGAACCCGTTCATGCCGTTCGGCCGGCGCAGGACGCGGTAGTCCCCATGATCGAGCTGTCCAACATCCGTCGCGAATACCGCATGGGCGACACCACGGTGTCGGCCGTGAACGGGATCCATCTGACGGTCGAACGCGGCGAGTTCGTCGCGATCATGGGGGCGTCCGGCTCCGGCAAATCGACGCTGATGCACGTGATCGGCCTGCTGGACCGGCCGGATTCGGGAAGCTACCGCCTGATGGGCCGCGAGGTGTCCAGCCTGAGCGAAGACGAGCTCGCCGTCCTGCGCAGCCGGAGCGTCGGATTTGTCTTCCAGCAGTTCCACCTTCTTTCGCGGACGACCGCCCGGGAAAATGTGGTCATGCCGATGCTGTATTCCGTGGGCCGCGTGGACATGGCCCGGGCGGAAAAACTGCTTCGCGATACAGGCATGGAACGCCGCATGGCGCACAAGCCGAACGAGCTGTCCGGCGGCCAGCAGCAGCGCGTCGCCATTGCCCGCGCGCTGGTGAACGACCCCGAGCTGATCCTGGCCGACGAGCCGACGGGGAACCTGGATTCCGCCAGCGCGACGGAGATCATGGCGGTTCTTGCGGAACTGCACTGCCGGGGAAAAACGGTGATCCTCGTCACGCACGAAGCGGATATCTCCGCGTATGCCGAGCGGGTCATCACGCTGCGGGACGGAATGGTGGTTTCAGACGAGCGCAAGCGCGCGGGTCCCGAACACCCAATATCCAACACCCAACACCCAGCTTCGAAGTTGGACGTTCGGCGTTCGACGTTCGGCGTTCCTCTGCTTGCCCACCTCCGCCGCGGCGGCGGTCTGATCCACCAGGCGTTGCGGACGCTGCGCGCCAATAAGGTGCGGACGGGGCTCTCGATGCTGGGCATCCTGATCGGCGTCGGCGCGGTGATCGCGATGCTGGCGCTGGGGACGGGCGCGAGCGAATCCATCCGCAAGCAACTGGAGGGGATGGGCTCCAACGCGCTGATGCTCATGCCGGGCTCGGACCGGGACCGCGGTATCGCGGCGCAGGCCGCAAGCCGCATCACGCTCGACGACGTTCGCGCGCTGCCGAAGGAGGTACCGTCCATCGCCCGCATCGCGCCCATGGTCAACGGGAGCGCGCAGGTCGTGTACGAAGGAAAGAACTGGAATACCCAGGTCACCGGGACGCTGCCGGACTACGCGCTGATCCGCGCGTCCGTCCCGCAGGTCGGGCGGTTCGTGACGGAGGACGACGTGCTCCAGCGTTCACGCGTGGCGATGATCGGGCTGACTCCGATGAAGGAGTTGTTCGGCGACAGAAACCCCATCGGTTCCTTTATCCGAATCAACCGGATCTCCTTCCAGGTCGTCGGCATCCTGCCCGAAAAAGGGGCGGACCGGTGGCGCGACCAGGACGACGTGATCATCATTCCCGTCACGACAGCCATGTACCGCCTGTTCGGCAAGGACTACATCGACCACGTCAGCATCGAAATTGCCAGCGAGCCGGAGATCGACGCGGCTCAGACGGCCATCAAGAACGTGATGTGCCGGCGGCATCGAATTCCGCCGGCGAAAGCCGAGGATGCGTTCACGATCCGCAACCTGGCCGAGTTCCGGCAGATGCTGACCGCGACCAGCCAGACGATGTCCGTTCTCCTCGCGTCGATCGCGGTCATCTCGCTGGTCGTCGGCGGCATCGGCATCATGAACATCATGCTCGTGTCGGTCACCGAGCGCACGCGCGAGATCGGTTTGCGGAAAGCCGTGGGCGCGCGGCGGCGGGATATCCTCACGCAGTTCCTCACCGAGGCGCTGGTGATCAGTCTCCTGGGCGGGTTGATCGGTGTCGCGCTGGGGTGGGGCATTGCGGCCGGCATGTCGCAGTTCGCGGGTTGGGCCACGAGCGTGTCGCTGCAATCGGTGCTTCTGGCCACGCTGTTTTCCGCGCTGATCGGCATCGTGTTCGGCCTGTGGCCCGCGCGGAAAGCCGCGCTGCTGAACCCGATCGAGGCGCTACGGTACGAATGAGTCCAAAGTCCAAGGTCTAAAGTCCAAAGTGTTGTCCGCTGACTTTGGACATTGGACTTTCGACTTTGGACTAGGCCCTGTATCTCGCAAAGCATTCCGTGACCGCGGGCGCGAGCGCGACCTTGGCGCGGTTCAGGATGTAGAGGTGAATCCCGGGCACACCGTTTCGCAGCAGGTCGTCGATCTGCCGCACAACCCATTGGATCCCGACGGCGGATGCGGCCTCGGCGTCGTCGCCCGCTTTTTCCAGCGCGGAGGACAGGGCCGGCGGGACGCTCGCGCCGCACGTGGACACGAACCGGTGGATCTGCTTGTACGACAGCGCCGGCATCAGACCCGGGATGATCGGCTGCTGGATGCCCGCGGCGCGGCACCTGCCGACGAAATCAAAGTAGAAGCGGTTGTCGAAGAAGAGCTGGGTCGTGACGAATGCGGCGCCCGCGTCGGTCTTGATCTTCAAGTTCGTGATGTCCGCATCGAGCGACCCGGCTTCGGGATGCTTCTCGGGATAGCCGGCGACGCCGCAGCAGATGTCGTCGTGCCTCGCCTGGATCAGCTTCACCAGGTCCGACGCGTGCGCCAGGCCGTCCGGCGCGGGCCTGAACACCGTCTCGCCCTTTGGCGGATCGCCGCGCAGGGCCATGATGTTCCGGAAGCCGCGGCGGTGGATCTCGTCGACGAGGTCCGCGAGCTCCGCGCGGGTGTGGCCGACGCACGTCACGTGCGGCATGAGGGCCGTAAAGCCCATGGTGCTCAGCATGCCGCAGATATCGAGCGTCTTCTGCCGGGTGGAGCCGCCCGCGCCGTACGTCACCGTCACGAAATCCGGTTCCGCCGACAGCAGTTTCGCCGCGGCGTTTTTCAGCGCATCCATGCCCGCGTTGTCCTTCGGGGGAAAGAACTCGAAGGAGAGCAGGGGGCGCTTTCCGGTCTTGAGTAGCTCGCTGATGTGCATGGTTTCCAAACCTTGGAAAAATTTTCGCCGATTTTTCCAAACATTGGAAACTTTTTCTGGGGCGTTCGGTGAACGCGCCCAACCGTACCCGCGAGGCTATCGCACGATGCGGCCGGCGAGCGACAGGACGAAAAAGCCCATGGCGACGAGCACCACGGTCGCGCCGGAGGCGGTGTTCCAATAGTAGGAACCGATCAGACCGAGGATTCCGGAGAGGAGACTGACGACGACGGCGATGGCGTGGTACTGCGCGGTGTTTCGCGCCATGTTCCGGGCCGCGGCGGCCGGGAGGATCAGCAGGGAGTTGATCACGAGCAGGCCGATCCACGGGATGCTGACCGTGACGACCAGCGCGACGGCGGCGGCGAACAGACTTTCGACCAGCCAGACATTGATGCCGCGGCTCCTCGCGAGCGGGCGGTTCAGGAACGTCAACGCGATGCGGTTGAAGAAGATGAGCCAGATGCCGGCGATCACGGCGAGCAGGATCGCGGCGCCCGCGATTTCCCCCGGCGTTATGGTCAGGATGTCGCCGATGAGGTAGCTGGAATATTTCGCGAATCCCCCGCCGCGAGAAAGAAGCACCACACCGAGCGCGACGGCAAACGCCATGACGAGGCCGATGATCGTGTCGGCCGACGCCGCGCTGTGATGGCGCAGCAGTGTGATGGCGAATGCCAGGAGGACGGCGACGGGAATCATGCTCCAGAGCGGATTGGCGATCCCGGCCACGACGCCGACCGCGATGCCGGTCAGCGCGGCATGGCCGATGGCCTCGGAGAAGAACGCCATCTGGTTGTTGATCACCATGCAGCCGAGCAGGGCAAAGAGCGGCGAGACCAGGATCATGGCCAGCAGGGCGTTGTGCATGAACGCGTACTGCGCCCACTCGAACGGCAGTTGTCCGATCAGGGCGTGCCACGCGTTCACGATGCACCTCCGTGGTGGACGGGCGCGGCGGCGTGCGGGCCGGCGGCGGCGGAGAAATCGTAGCCGAACGTCTGAATGACCCGCGGGTTGGACAGGACCTCGGCCGGCGTGCCGTCGGCCAGGATTCGCCGGTTCAGGAAGACCATCCGGTCCGCGAAGCGCGCGATGGCGGGCAGGTCGTGCGAGATCAGGAGGATGGCGAGGTCGAACGCGCGGCGGAACTGAGACACCATCGTGTAGAACATCTCGATGCCCGCCTGGTCCACGCCGGCGACCGGCTCGTCGAGGAGAAGAATTTCCGGCACAGGGGTCAGCGCGAGCGCGAGGAGGACGCGCTGGAGTTGTCCGCCGGAGAGCTGACCCAGCTTCTTCTCGAGGAGTTCATCCGCGCCGACGACGGCGAGCATTTCGAGGGACCCTTTCAGGCTCTTCCGGCGGCAGCCAAGCCAGATCGGCCGGCGCGAGACGGCGCTGGCGAAGAGATCGCACACGGTGATGGGCGCGAGGAGATCCATCTCGATCTTCTGGGGCACGTAGCCGATTCTCGGCGAGGTTTCCCCGCCGACCTTGCGAACCGGCAGAAAATGCAGTCGGCCGGAGTGCGGCAGTTCGCCCAGCATCGCGCGCAGGAGCGTTGTCTTGCCCGCGCCGTTCGGGCCGATCAACGCGACGAGCTGTCCGCAGTGAAGGTGCAGGTCGACATTCTCGAGGATGTTCGTATTGCCGATGCGGACACCGAGGTTCTCGATCCGCGTGCAGCAGGCGCCGGCATGGCCGGATGTGATGTTGTTGTCCATGCGATCAGCCACTCGCGAAGTCCAAAGTCTAAAGTCCAATGTCCAAGGTTGTTTACTTTGGACCTTCGACTCTGGCGCTTGGACTGGGTCCTTCCTTCAAAGCGGCTATCAACGTCTCCAAATTCGTTTCCATGATCCCCAAATACGCTCCCGGCTCCATCGGGCCGGTCACGGCCGGGTCCAGGGTGTACACCTTCGCGCCGGTTTCTGCGGCGATGGTATCGATCGCCTTGGCCGGGTATTGCGGTTCGGCGAACAGGGCGGGCGCGCCCGTTTGCCTGACGATGTCGATCGTTTGCGCCAGTTCGCGCGCGCTGGGCTCCGATCCCGGCTCGCGCTCGATCACGGCGACGACGCGCAGGCCGAACTCCCTCGCGAAATACGGGAAGGCTTCGTGGAGCGTGACGATGTTGCGGTTTTTCACCCCGTCCAATCCTTCGCGCATTCTTCGGCGCAGGGCATCCAGCCGCGCGATGTAGGCGTCCGCGTTCGCGCGATAGCGCTCTGCGTGATCCGGGTCGAACTCCTCGAGGGCGTCGGCGATGTTTTGCACCTGCTGGATGGCCAGCGTGACGCTGACCCAGACATGGGGATTGTCGTCCAGGGGCTTGATGCCGCGACTGGCGTCGACGACGCGCAGGTACGGCAGCCGCTTGACCGCCTCGTCCAGGAAGGATTCCATGCCCAGCCCGTTGATCACGAACGCATCCGCCCGGGCAAGCGTCCGGAGATCCTGCGGGGTCATCGAGTAATCGTGAAGGCAGCCGGTGATGGGGGGTGTCAGGTTGATCACCTCGACGCCCGGGACATTTCTCGCCACGTTCAGAACGGCGATGTGAATCGGGTAGAACGAGGTGACGATCCGGAGCGGGACCTCTGCGGCCCCCGCCTGCCCCGCGAGCAATGCCGCCAGCAGCCATGCGCTCAGTTTCCTCATGCTCTATCCCTCCGGACGCGCCCCGGAAGGCGCGTTTGTTATTGATAATGCATTATCAATACACCGGCCCGGCGCGTTCTTCAACAAGGATATTGACGTCCGGCAGCGGAATGTGTGATGTTACGAATATAAAGAAAGGTAACACTATGAAGCCCCGTTCCGTGGTTCGTTTCAGTGTGTCGATGGACGGCGAGCTGGTGGATCAATTGGACGCCATGTCGAAGAAGAAGGGCTACGCCAACCGCTCGCAGGCGCTGGCGGACATGGTTCGGGCGCGGTTGGTCGACCACTGGGCCGAGGTCGGCGGGGGTGAGATCGCGGGCACGATCACGCTGGTCTACGACCATCACAAGCGCGACCTGCAGGCGAAGC
>ERZ1645192.3486-NODE-3486-length-12785-cov-43.503142_pt1 | contig 12785 bp, 9 predicted proteins | sample MGYA00575354_ERZ1645192 | MGnify/ENA primary metagenome ERZ1645192 (study PRJEB40844, sample SAMN11349763) | freshwater sediment metagenome | isolation source: river sediment | host: Sediment | place: India: Faizupur Khadar , New Delhi | collected 2017-02-21 ... | reverse complement strand
CTCACAGGAACTCCTGCTCGTTCTCGATGGCCTTGCGCATGCGCTTGAGGGAGCGCATCTCGATCTGGCGCACGCGTTCGCGGGTGATCCCGATCTGCGCGGCGATGTCCTTCAAAGTGGACGGGGGGTCGCTGAAGAACCTCTTTTCTATGATGAAGACCTCGCGCTTGGTGAGGAGGGGGGGGTCGGCGTCGAGGAGCTTGAGCAGGTGGGCGTTGCGCTCCTTCTCCGCGTAGCGGTCGGCCTGGGAAGGCCCCTGGGCGAGAAGCCGGTCGAGCATGCACTCCTCGGGGCCGTCGTTTTCCCCCGAAAAGGCGCAGTCGAGGGAGACGAGCCCCTTCGCGTGGGTGAGCCTCCCGGTGTGCACCTGATAGCTTTTGTGGATGAAGTTCCTGATGAAGGCCTTGATCCACCAGATGGCGTAGCAGATGAAGCGCACGCCCATGTCGGGGTCGAAGCGGGTGAGCGCCTTGACCAGCCCCATGTTCCCCTCCTGGATGATCTCCAGGGGGCCGTAACCGAGGTGGAAATACGACTGGGCGATCTTCACCACGAAGCGCAGGTTCGCGGTGATGATCTTCTGTCCCGCGGTGACGTCCCCCTGCCGGTACCTCCTCGCGAGATCGAGCTCCTCCGCCGGGGTGATCAGGACGTATTCCCGGATCTTTTTCGTGTAAAGCTCGAAATCGGAACACAGGATAGTCGAAGCCATAAACCCTCCTGAAAAAAACAAAGCAAAACCATTATAGCAGACAACGTGCACACAGGTCAAGGAAAATGCTGCCGTCGAAATGAATAAATAACCTAATAATAGATGGTTACGAAACAACAAGCGCCCGCGAATCGCGGCCATATCTTTCTCAAAATTGAATCGTCATTCATGAACGAGGCCTGGCCTTGTTCTGGAGCCGGCCGGGAAAGTCGGGGAAGCGCAAGAGACGTGTTGCAATGATCGACGCTTTCCCTATATAGGAACACCATGGAAACCTTCGTGGTGTGGCTCGTGGAAATTATCGGCAGGCTCGGCTATCCGGGGATCGTCATCCTCATGGCCATGGAAAGCACGTTCTTTCCCATCCCCAGCGAGGTCGTACTGCCGCCCGCCGGGTACCTCGTGTCCCAGGGCGGGATGAACGGGCCGCTCGTCGTGGCGGCCGGCACCCTGGGAAGCCTCATCGGGTCGCTGTTCAACTACGTCCTCGCCCTTTCCCTGGGCAGGCCGCTGCTCCTGAAGTACGGCAGGTACATCCTGCTCACCCGCGAAAAGTTCGGGGCGGTGGACCGCTTCTTCACCGACCACGGGGAGATCAGCACCTTCACGGGCAGGTTCGTCCCGGTGGTGCGGCACTTCATCTCCTTCCCCGCGGGCCTCGCCCGGATGAACCTCGCGAGGTTCTGCCTCTACACCGCCCTCGGGTCGTGCATCTGGTCCGCCATCCTGACGTACATCGGCTATCTCGTGGGAAACAACATCGAGCTCGTGAAGCGGTACCTGCACCAGGTGACCATCCTCGTCCTCCTGGCCCTCGTCGTGGTGGTGGCCGTGTACGTCAAGCTGCGGAAGCGAAGCGGCGGCGAAACCGGCACGGCTTCCGGGTAACGCACCTTTTCGGTTGCCCCTCCCATGACGAGCGACACCTTCACCACGGAGATTTATTCCCTGTCCTACGGGGGCAGGGGGGTCGGCAGGAGGCCTGACGGCAAGGTGGCCTTCGTGCCCTTCGTCATGCCCGGCGAGATCGTGCTCGCCCGCGTCGAGCGCGAGCACGCCTCCTACTGCCTCGCTTCTGCGGTGGAGATCATCCGCCCGTCGCCCCACCGGGTCGCCCCGGAATGCCCCCTGTTCACCCGGTGCGGCGGCTGCGACTGGCAGCACCTCCCTTATAACGAGCAGGTCCGCTGGAAAAACCTCATCCTGGAGCAGGAGGTCGCCCGGGCCGACCGCAGCCGCCCCGTTGCCGCGGACGCCCCCGTTCTTTCCGGCCGGGCATATGGCTACCGGGGGCACACGGTGCTCCAGTGTGACGGCCAGACGCTGGGGTTCTTCATGAAAAAGACGAACCGGGTCATCCCCGCCGAGGTCTGTCCGGTGCTCACTGCCCGCCTGCAGAAGCTCATTCCGGAGCTGTCGAGGGTCCTGAAGGAGACGCGCGGGCACGCCGTTCATACCCTCGAGCTGCACGCCCCGGGGGAGGAGGTCCTCCTGGAGGCGCGGTGCGGGAGCGGGAGCGGAAAGGCCCACAGGCGGTTCATGGAGATGGCGCACCGCGACCTGGGAATCAGCGGCGTGTCGCTCGTTTCGCCGGGAGGCAGGGAAGCCCTGGGGGAGAAAACCTGCTCCTGCACCCTCGAGGTCCGTGGCGAAACCGTGCACCTCGCCAGCTCTTTCGGCGAGTTCATCCAGGCGAACATGCAGGTGAACCGGGACCTCGTGGACCACGTGACGCACCTCGCCGAAGGGTCGGCTTTCGTCGTGGACCTCTACGCCGGGAGCGGGAATTTCAGCATCCCCCTGGCCGGGACCGCCGAGAGGGTTCTGGCCGTCGAGTGGAGCCGGGGGCTCGTTTCCCGGGGCAGGTTGAACGCCCGCAGGAACGAGAGAGACAACGTGGAGTTCATCGAGATGGACGCGGTCCGGGCCCTGGCGGGACTGAAGGGAAAACTGGAGGGTGCGGGCACCCTCGTCATCGACCCGCCCCGGGAAGGGGCGAAGGACGCGGCCCGCCTCATCCCCGATACGGGCGCCTGCCGCGTGGTCTACGTCTCGTGCAACCCCACGACCCTCGCCCGGGACCTCAAGCCCCTTCTCCAGGCGGGGTACGCGCTCAGGGGGCTCAGGCTCTTCGACATGTTCCCCCAGACCTTCCACCTCGAATCCGTTGCCTTTCTCGAGCGGCAGCCCCTTTCCGAAAGCCCGGGCAGGGGTTGATCTCGCGAGGATATGCGCGTAATGTGAGCGTGTGGACTGTTTCTGATTGCCCTGGAAAAACCGGGAAGCGGGTGAGGATATGGACCGGATGATTTTCGGAATCGTCTGCAAGGAAGACAACAGGGACGCCCTCGAGCTCTCGAGGCGCGTCCGTGACTGGATCCTCGAGCGGGGGTACGCCTGCCTGGTGGAGGAGCACCTGTCCCGTTTCCTGGGAAGCGAACCCGCCGATGCGCCCTGGGACCGGGCGGACATCCTCGTCGCCATCGGCGGGGACGGCACCTTCCTGCGCACCGTCTGGAAGTCGGCCGGCCGGGGCATCCCCATCCTGGGCGTGCACATGGGCTACCTGGGCTTCCTCACGGAGGTGACGGAAAACGAGGTGTGCGACGCCCTCCGGTCGGTCATCTCGGGAGACTACGTCCGGGAAGAGCGGTCCATGTTCCAGGCCACGCTCATGCGCGGCTCCTCCACCGTCACATCCCAGTACGTGCTCAACGACGTGGTCATCAACAAGAGCGCACTCGCCCGGATCATCGACATCGAGGTGTGGACGGACTCCACCTTCATCACCTCCTACCGGGCGGACGGCCTCATCGTCTCCACGCCCACGGGGTCGACGGCCTACAACCTCGCCACCGGCGGGCCCATCGTCCATCCCCAGGTGGGCGCCATCATCCTCACGCCCATCTGCCCCCACGTGCTCTCCAACCGGAGCATCGTGCTGCCCGACACCCAGGAGGTGAGCATCCTGGTCAAGTCCGGCAAGCACTCGGAGAACATCTACCTCACCCTGGACGGGCAGCGGGGGTTCCCCCTGGAGCCCGGCGACCGTCTCCTCATCAGGAAGGGCAGCCACAAGGCGATCGTCGTGAGGTTTCCCTACCGGGATTATTTCGAGATACTGAGGAGCAAGCTCGGCTGGCAGGAGCGATGATAGAGTTCCTGAAGATCTCATCCATGGCGATCTTCGACGAGGCGGAGATCGAGTTCCGCCCCGGCCTGAACTGCATCACGGGCGAGACCGGCGCGGGCAAGTCGCTGGTCCTGGGCGCGCTCATGCTCCTCATGGGGTCGAAGGCGACCCAGGACATGGTGCGTCCGGGCGCCCCGAAGGCGAGCGTCGAGGCCCTCTTCACCATCGGCGACAAGCAGACCGTGCTCCGGCGGGAGATCTACCCCGCGGGTTCCAGCCGGTGCTTCATCGACGGCAGCCTCGCCACGGCGGGGAGCCTCTCCGAATTTTCCGCCGGGCTCATCACCATCTACGGCCAGCACGACTACCAGGATCTCCTCCACCCGTCCCAGCAGATGGCCATACTCGAAGAGCTCTCCGGGCTCAGAAGGGACGAGGCGCAGGCGCGTTTCGAGGCCCTGGAGGGCGCCCAGGGCTTCCTCCGGGAGCTCCAGGACAGGATCGAGCGGTACCGGCAGGACCGGGACGACCTCCTCTTTTCCCTGGGCGAGCTCGACTCCCTGGAGATCACCGGGGGCCTCGAGGAGGAGCTCGCCTCCCGGCTGAACCAGGCCCACGGCGCCCAGGAGCTCAAGCGGTGCTCGCACCTCGCGGAGGACATCCTCTACTCGGGGTCCTCCTCGGTGGTGGAGCTCCTGTCCCTGGCGCGGGGCCACGCGGCGAAGGTGGCCTCCGTGGACGAAAGCGTGACAGGCCTCGTCCAAGCCCTGGGGGACATCACCGCCCAGGTCGAGGACATCAGCATGAGCCTGAGGGAAAAGATCGCCTCCTACGAGTACGACCCGGAAGCCATCGATCTGCTCGAGGAGAAGCTCCATCTTCTCCAGGACCTCAAGCGCAAGCACCGCACCGACGAACACGGCCTCCTGGAGCTGAAGGGGGAGCTTGCCTCACGGCTCGCCCTCACCGAGGACTCCCGGGACGCCCTGGAGCGGGCCCGGGAGGAGGTCCGCCGGGCCGAAGCCTCCTACCGGGAGGTTGTCGAGGGCTTCCTCGACAGGCGCCGGGACTTCTCCGAAGGGTTCAGCGCCCGGATCAATGCCGACCTGGAGGCCCTGGGCATGCCGGGCACCCGGTTCACGGTGAGCCAGGCGCAAGCCCGCGGCGCCGGGGGGCTGACCCTCGACGCCAAAGGATCGGCCGTCCACCCCGGCACCCTCTTCAAGGGCGAGTTCCTCATCTCCACGAACGTCGGGCACAAGCTCCTCCCGCTCGCCAGGATCGCGTCCGGCGGAGAGCTGAGCCGCATCATGCTCGCCGTGAAGGCCCAGCAGAAGACCTCCCAGCAGTCTACCCTCATCTTCGACGAGGTCGACTCGGGGATCAGCGGCCAGACCGCGCTCATGATCGCGAGCAAGCTCAAGGAGCTCTCGGGCCATGCCCAGTCCATCGTCGTCACCCACCTCCACCAGGTGGCCTCGGTGGCGGACACGCACTTCGTGATCTCCAAGAAGGTCTCCCGGGGCTCCACGACCTCGAGCATCCGGGAGGTGGCGCGGATGGAGCGGGTGAACGAGCTTGCCCGGATGATGGGCGGCGAGTCGCCGAGCAAGGCGGTCATCAAGCACGCCCGGGAGCTCGTCGGGATGTGAGTCCAGCCGGGGGTCCGATTTCCCCCCCCCGGCGCCGCTTTCCCCGGGCACCGGCCTGGCATTTGCCCGGGGCGGGCAAGTTTCGGTTTGACATTCATTTCGCCGGTGATCTATGTATGTCGAAATCCTTATGATTTGGGACAGCCATGATACGAAAGCTCCTGGTGAGTGAAGTCTCCGAGGTGAAAGGGCTCATCGACCCGTTCGTGAAGGAGGGCCTGATGCTGCCGAAGTCTCTCCATTCGCTCTGCCAGAGCGTGAGGGATTTCTGGGTGATGACCGCTGAAAACGACCCGTCCCGGATCGTCGGCTGCTGCGCACTGCAGGTTTCCTGGCTCGACACCGCCGAGATACGCACCCTGGCCGTGGCGAAGGACCACCAGGGCAGGGGCATCGGGAAGGCCCTCGTCCAGTCGTGCATCCGGGAGGCCGCAGGGCTCGGCATCAGGAGCCTCTTCACCCTCACCTACGTCCCCGGGTTCTTCACGGGCATGGGGTTTTGCGAGGTGGAGAAATCCTCCCTGCCGAACAAGATCTGGAGTGACTGCATCCACTGCCAGTATTTCCCGGACTGCAGGGAAGTGGCCCTCACCTACGGGATCGACGGATAAATGAGCCTCCTCGACGACAGGATCGCCCGGGCGATTGACCTCCTGCAAAAGCGCGGCATACGCGAGTACGAGGTCTACGCCTCTTCTTCCGACAGCATCCGTGCGGAGTCCAAGGACTGCGCCATGGGATCGCTGGTGCGGTCGAACGAGTCGGGCATATCGCTGCGCGTCCTCATGGACGGCGCCTTCGGTTTTTCCTTTGCCCCGGAGGCCACCCCGGAGCTTGTGGACGCGGCCATCACCTCGGCGAGGTACCAGTTCAGGGACGAAAACAACAGGCTCCCCCACCGCCAGGAGGACTACGGCACGCTCGAGGTGTACGACCCGGCGGTGCCCGGGCTGAGCGCGGAGACCTGCATCGAGCGGGCCATCGCCCTGGAGCGGTCGGCCCGCGAGGCCGACGCCCGGATCCGGCAGGTCCGCAAGGCCTCCTTCTCGCGCACCTTTTCCTCCGTCCGCCTGATCAACTCCCACGGGGTGGACGCCTGCGCGAGGTTTTCCTTCGTGTCCTGCTCGGCCATGGCCATGGCGAGGGAAGGGGACGACAGCCAGTCGGGCTACGACTTCGACTTCAGCCATTTCGACGGCAGGACGGACGTGGAGGCGGTGGGGAGAAAGACAGCGCAGAAAGCCGTGGAGATGCTCCAGGCGCGGCGCATCAGGACGGTGAGGCTCCCGGTTCTCTTCGACGACGCCTCCACCGCCCAGATGCTGGAGTTCATCTCCGACGCCTTCAGCGGGGAAAACGTCCTGAAGGGCAAGTCGTTCCTCAGGGACAAGCTCGGCCAGGCGTGCTTCTCCCCCCTGGTCACCCTCACGGACGACGCCCTGGACGGCAGGGCTGCCGACGCCTGCCCCTTCGACGGCGAGGGGGTGCGGACCCGCAGGAGCGTGCTCGCGCAAGACGGCGTGATCCAGTCGTTCGTGTACGACACCTACTGGGGCAACGCCGCGGGGGCAGGGTCCACGGGCAACTCGCTGCGGGGGAGCTACCGCTCCACGCCCTCGGCCGGGATGCGGCACCTGGTCCTTCAGCCCGGAACCGGGAGCATCGCCTCGGAGATCAGGGGCCTGCCGCAGGTCCTGAAGGTCACCGACATCATGGGCATGCACACGGCCAACCCCATCACCGGCGAGTTCTCCGTGGGCGTGAACGGCATCCTCCTGGAGCGGGGCGAGACCGCCTATCCCGTGCGCGAGGCCGCCATCTCCGGCAACATCTACCGGCTCTTCTCGACGGTGGCCGCCGTCGGGTCCGACGGGCGGGAGTTCGGCAGCGTTTTGTGCCCCCCGATTCTCATGGAGTCCGTGGATATCAGCGCACAGTAGGCCCACACCCGTGCCTGCGGAAGCCGGCGGGGAGGCGAAATTCCGCGGAAGGCCCGGGGCGGCCGGGAACGCCGCGGGGTGCGCCGGGAACCCCCAAAGATATGTGTTGAAATAGTCGATCCTATATTCTATTACTCTTGGTACCCGGATAAAGAGGAAAAATTAATGGGAATTCCTATGTATAATTGGTTGGTTAAGCTCTTCGGAAGCAAGACGGACAGGGAAATCAAGAGGATAAAGCCCCTCGTCACGCGCATCAACGAGCTCGAACCCGGATACCAGGCCATGGACGACCACGCGCTGAAGGCCATGACCCCGCATTTCAGGGAGCGGCTCGAGGCGGGCGCGACCCTCGACGACATCCTCTGCGAGGCGTTCGCCGTGGTGAGGGAGGCGTCCAGGAGGACGCTGGGGATGCGCCCCTTCGACGTCCAGCTCATGGGCGGCATCATCCTGCACGAGGGCAAGATCTCCGAGATGAAGACGGGCGAAGGAAAGACCCTCGTGGCCACCATGCCCGTATACCTGAACGCGCTGGCGGGGAAGGGCGTGCACGTGGTCACGGTGAACGACTACCTGGCCAGCCGCGACGCGGACTGGATGGGGAACATCTACCGGTTCCTCGGGCTCGAGGTGGGCGTGATCGTGCACGGCCTTGACGACGTCCAGCGCAAGCAGAACTACAACGCGGACATCACCTACGGCACGAACAACGAGTTCGGGTTCGACTACCTCAGGGACAACATGAAGTTCGCCTTCGAGGACTACGTGCAGCGGGACTTCTTCTACGCCATCGTGGACGAGGTGGACTCCATCCTCATCGACGAGGCCAGGACCCCGCTCATCATCTCGGGCCCGGCGGAGGACTCCACGGCGAAGTACTACGAGGCCAACAACGCGGTCATCGACCTCCTCAGGAGAAAGAACGCGGAGGAGTTCTACGCCAAGGACGAGAAGGCCAACACCGTGGTGTTCACCGAGGAGGGCATCGAGCTCCTCCAGAAGATCCTCGCGAAGGGCAACCTCTACGAGCCCTCGGAGTTCGAGACCGTGCACCACCTCAATCAGGCCCTGCGCGCCCACACCCTGTTCAACCGCGACGTGCACTACGTGGTGAACGACGGCGAGGTGGTCATCGTCGACGAGTTCACGGGCAGGCTCATGCCGGGAAGGCGCTACTCCGAGGGCCTGCACCAGGCGCTCGAGGCCAAGGAGGGCGTGCGGGTGGCCAACGAGAACCAGACGCTCGCCACCATCACCTTCCAGAACTACTTCCGCATGTACGACAAGCTCGCGGGCATGACCGGCACCGCCGAGACCGAGGCCGCGGAGTTCCACAACATCTACGGCCTCGAGGTGGTGGCCATCCCCACGAACATGGACATGATCCGCAAGGACCACTCCGACGTCATCTACAAGACCGAGAAGGAAAAGCTCAGGGCCGTGGTCGCGGAGATCAACCGGTGCCACGAAAAGGGCCAGCCCGTGCTCGTGGGCACGAGCTCCATCGAGAACTCCGAGAAGGTCTCCAAGCTCCTCAAGACCAAAAAGATCAGCCACCACGTGCTCAACGCCAAGCACCACGAGCGCGAGGCGGAGATCGTGGCCCAGGCGGGCAGAAAAGGGGCCATCACCATCGCCACGAACATGGCCGGCCGCGGCACGGACATCGTCCTCGGGGGCAACCCCGAATACCTCGCGAGGCAGCACCTCACCCCCGACGACGAAAACTATCCAGCCATGCTCGCCCGGTACAAGGACCAGTGCGAAAAGGAGCACCGTGAGGTCACCGACGCGGGCGGCCTCTTCATCCTGGGCACGGAGCGCCACGAGAGCAGGCGCATCGACAACCAGCTCAGGGGCCGTTCCGGCCGCCAGGGCGACCCCGGCGAGTCCCGTTTCTACCTGAGCCTCGAGGACGACCTCCTGCGCATCTTCGGTTCCGAGCGGATCGCCTCCATCATGGACCGGCTCGGCGTGGCCGAGGACGAGCCCATCGAGCACCCCCTCATCTCCCGGAGCATCGAGGGGGCCCAGAAAAAGGTCGAGGGCCGGAACTTCGAGATCCGCAAGCACCTCCTGGAGTACGACGACGTGATGAACAAGCAGCGCGAGGTCATCTACGCCGAGCGCCGCACCATCCTGTCAGAGGAGAACCTCTGGGGCATGATCCAGGAAGCCATCGGCGAGGTCCTCGACGAGAGCGTCGAGCTCTACGCCCCTGCCAAGGCCACCGCTTCCCAGTGGGACATGGACGGCCTGCGGGGCTGGGTGGGGAACCTCTTCGACTTCGACCTGGCCTATACCCCGGCCAAGGGCGCCACCCACCAGGATCTCCGGGACGCCCTCATGGCCGAGATCATCGCCCGCTACCAGGTCCGCGAGCAGGAGTTCACCCCCGAGGTCATGCGCATGGTGGAGCGCCAGATCCTCCTGATGACCCTCGACGCCTTCTGGAAGGACCACCTCCTGTCCATGGACCACCTGAAGGAGGGCATCGGGCTCAGGGGCTACGGCCAGAAGAACCCCCTGCGCGAGTACCAGAAGGAGGGCTTCGACATGTTCCTGGCGACGCTTGCCAGGATCAGGGAGCTCAGCCTCGAGCGGCTCTTCAAGATCCAGATCCAGCGCCAGGAGGACGTGGAGAAGATCTCCACCCGTGAGCGCAGGCAGCGCATGGAGATGGGCAGGGGCCCGGCGGAAAAGCCGTCCACCTTCAAGCGCGCCACGAAAAAGGTCGGCAGGAACGACCCGTGCCCCTGCGGCTCGGGCAAGAAGTACAAGCAGTGCTGCGGGGTCGAGGCGTGACCCCCCGGGGGTTCTCCTACGGGGCGATAAGCGCCGACGTAAAAGGCACCGGCGGCACCCGGCCGGACCTGGGCCTCGTTTTCTGCGACCGCGAGGCGGTGGCCTCGGGCCTGTTCACCACGAACCTCGTCAAGGCCGCCCCCGTGCTCATCGCCATGGAGCAGTCCCGGCGGGGGACCCTGCGGGCGGTCCTGGCCAACGCGGGCAACGCCAACGCCTGCACCGGGGAGAGCGGGGTGGCGGACGCACGTTTGCTCATGGCCGAGGCCGGGACATCCCTGGGCGTCGATCCCGACCAGGTGTCGCCCATGTCCACCGGGGTCATCGGGGTGAACCTCCCCGTAGACCGGATACGCAAGAAGATCGCCGGGCTCGTCTCGAGCCTGGGGCCTGACCCGGAAGTGTTTGCCCGGTCCATCATGACCACGGACACCTATCCCAAGATTGTGACGAGAAAAGCGGGCGAGGCGGTGGTGCTGGGCATGGCCAAGGGGGCGGGCATGATCGCGCCCGACATGGCCACGACCCTGGCCGTGGTGCTCACCGACGCGGTGATTTCCAAGCAAGACCTCGATAATATTATCAAAAGATCGATAGAGAAGACCTTCAACGCCGTCACCATCGACGGCGACACCTCCACGAACGACGTGCTCATGGCCCTCTCGACCTGCTATGTAACGGTAAATACAGATGAATTGGAGACAGCCATCTTCGAGGTCATCCGGGACCTGGCTCTGCTCATCGTGCGGGACGGAGAGGGTGCCACGAAGTTCGTTTCGATCACCGTGCAGGGCGCCTTTTCGGCCGCTGACGCAAAAAGGGCCGCCATGGCCGTGGGGAACTCGCTTCTGGTGAAGACCGCCTTGTTCGGTGCCGACCCCAACTGGGGGAGAATCGTTGCCGCGGTGGGCTACAGCGGCGCCCGGATGGATCCCGGGAAGGTGGGCGTCACCGTGTCGGGCTACCGGGTCGTGTTCTCCGGGACCGAAGCCGAAGGCTTCCGGGAGGAGACCCTCCACGGGCTGCTCAGGGAAAAGGACATCGACATCGTCATCGACCTCGGCCAGGGAGCCGGGGAGTTCACGGTCTACACCACCGACCTTTCCTATGACTACGTGAGAATCAACGCCGAGTACCGCACCTGATCCCGGGGGCGGAAAACCCCGTTCACCAAATTGGCCGATAATATATATTATGTTAAATAACAGGCATGCCCCGGTTCGTCCACTCCCCTGCTTATAAAAGGGGGGTATCAACCCCTTGCCCCCCGGAATGAAATCCATTCCCGGCCGCCCGACCTGGCTCACCTCATTCCAGTGGGATAACATGACGACAATGAATCAGGAAATTAAGCAGCTTGCACAAAACGATCATCATGTGCACGGTGATTTCACACAAACAACCTGCGTCCCGGGCCTCGAACGGCCCTGCCACGGTTGACTTATCGTCGGTATACAGATAGTTTTTATTCAGCAAATCCGCCTGCCTCTCCACGGCGGGGGTTGCCTGGCGCTTTCCGCAAGGCGTGTGCCCTGCCCCGGGAAACGGCGGACGGCAGGGGGGAAAGGAAGGGTCATGGGTGCGGTGCGGGTCCTGGATCGGGAGCTCATAAACCGGATAGCCGCGGGAGAGGTCATCGAGCGGCCCGCCTCCGTGGTCAAGGAGCTCCTGGAGAACGCCCTCGACGCCGGGGCCGCGAGCATCTCCGTCGAGGTCGAGGGGAGCGGGCTCGACCTTCTCCGGGTCGCGGACGACGGCTCGGGCATGACCCCCGCCGAGCTCGAGACGGCCATCCTCAGGCACGCCACGAGCAAGATCTCCACCACCGAAGACCTCTTTTCCATCCGCACCCTGGGCTTCCGCGGCGAAGCCCTGCCGAGCATCCTCTCCGTGAGCAGGTCGAAGCTCGCCACCCGCGACGCGGGCTCGCCCGCGGGCTGGCAGATTGCCCTGGAGGCGGGCGAGATCAGGCAGCGGGGCAAAAAGGGCATGCCCCGGGGCACGGTGGTGGAGGTGGCGGACCTCTTCTTCAACACCCCGGCCCGGAGAAAATTCCTCAAAACCCCGGCCACGGAGGGGCGGCACATCGTGGACGTGGTGTCGCGGTACTCCCTCGCGTACCCCGCGGTGCGCTTTTCCCTCTCCCTGGGAGGCAGGACCATCCTGAACCTCGGCCAGGGCGCCCTCCTGGAAGACCGGGTGAGGGAGATCTGGGGCCGGGACGCCGCACAAGGGCTCACGGCCCTGTCGGAAGAGCGCGGCCCCGTGCTTCTCCGGGGCGTGCTCGCCCCCCCCGGGGTGACCAGGCCGAACAGGAGCGGCATCTTCACCTACGTGAACGGCAGGTCCGTCACCGATGGCACCCTGCGCGCCGCCGTGATGGAAGGCTACAGCGGCATGCTCATGAAGGGCCGCTGCCCGCTGGCGGTCCTGTTCATCGACATGGACCCCCACGAGGTGGACGTGAACGTCCACCCGGCCAAGGCCGAGGTGAGGTTCCGCAACCCCTCGGCCCTTTTCGGGGCCGTGGCGGGCGCCAT
>ERZ1645192.3484-NODE-3484-length-12789-cov-6.771164_pt1 | contig 12789 bp, 8 predicted proteins | sample MGYA00575354_ERZ1645192 | MGnify/ENA primary metagenome ERZ1645192 (study PRJEB40844, sample SAMN11349763) | freshwater sediment metagenome | isolation source: river sediment | host: Sediment | place: India: Faizupur Khadar , New Delhi | collected 2017-02-21 ... | reverse complement strand
GCCGGTGGCGATGCGGGCGGTGTTGGAATCCTACGAACGGCTGCGCGCCGCCTATGAAGTGATCCTGGTGGAAGGGGCTGGCAGTCCGGCGGAAATCAACCTGCGCGACAAGGACATCGCCAACATGGGGTTCGCCGAGGCGGTAGACTGCCCGGTCTGGCTGGTCGGCGACATTGATCGCGGCGGCGTGTTCGCCCATCTGTACGGCACGCTGGCCCTGCTGGCGCCGAGCGAGCGGGCGCGAATTACCGGCCTCATCATCAACCGCTTCCGGGGCGATGTCAGCCTGCTGACGCCGGGGCTGGACTGGCTGACCCAGGAAACCGGCAAGCCGGTGCTGGGCGTGCTGCCCTACCTGCAAGGATTGCATTTGGAAGCCGAGGATGCCCTGCCCCGCGAACCCGGCGTCGCCAAAGACCCGGAACGGCTGCGGGTCGCCGTGCCCGTGCTGGCGCGGATCAGCAATCACACCGACCTGGACCCCCTGCGCCTGCATCCGCAGGTTGAAGTGCTCTGGGTGCGCACGGGCGAAACCTTCCCGCCGAGCGACCTCATCGTCCTGCCCGGCAGCAAGAGCACACGCGGCGACTTGCAAAGATTGCGCGACCAGGGCTGGGATACGGCGATTCAGCGCCATCTGCGCTATGGCGGCAAAATTATCGGCATTTGCGGCGGCTTTCAAATGCTGGGGCGCTGGGTTCATGATCCGCTGGGGCTGGAAGGCGAACCGGGCCGCAGTCCCGGTCTCGGTCTGCTGGATTTCGAGACCACGCTGGAACCGGAAAAGCAGTTGCGCCGGGTTGAGGGTCAGTTAACGTTGGCCGATGCGTTCGTCACCGGCTATGAAATTCATGCCGGCGTCAGCACGGGACCAGCCCTGAATCATCCTGCCATTCGCTTGAGCGATGGCCGCCTGGACGGCGCGCTATCGGACGACGGCCAAATCCTCGGCGCTTATTTGCACGGCCTGTTCGATGCCGCCCCGGCCCGCGATGCGCTGCTGCGCTGGGCTGGACTGGCGGTGCGGGAAACGCCCGATTATCGGCAACTGCGGGAAGAGGGTATCAACAAGCTGGCGGACGCCATTGCGGCGCATGTAGATTTGCGCTGGCTGGAACAAATGTTGACCGGCTGAAAGGACAGTTTTGCAATTCTAGTCAATGAAGTTGAGGAATCGGCTATGAAACTTCGGACTGTTTTATTCGTGACCCTAGTGCTAGCGGTGGTGATCAATGGCGGCATTTTGGTCTACCCGTATTTTCAGCGGCCGCCAGATAAAAACGTTGCCGATCAGAAGCCTGTCGAAAAAATAGCGCCCCAGTCCCCGAAAGCGCCAGAAACTGCGCCGCCTTCCAGCAGTAATACTTCCGATCAGGTCGCCCTGTTGGAAACAACCAAGCCGCCGGTCGCCAAAATTCCGATTCCAACTCCGCCACCCCCCGCCCACAGCATCGTTAACCGGATACTGGTGGAGAAAAAAGCGCGGCGTCTGACATTATTTAGCAACAATAAACCGATCAAAATCTATGAAATCGCCTTGGGTCGTCAACCGGAAGGTCCCAAACAATTCCAGGGGGACAATAAAACGCCAGAAGGTCGCTACGTCATTGATTCACGCAAGAGAAACAGCAGTTATCATCGCGCTCTGCACATCTCCTATCCCAATCCCAAGGATGCCGCCTTCGCCGCCAAACAAAAAAAATCCGCCGGGGGCGACATCATGATTCACGGACTCCCTAATGGCATGGGCACGCTGGGGCCGTTCCATCGGCTACGGGACTGGACAGCAGGTTGCATTGCGGTCACTAATGCCGAGATTGAAGAAATCTGGCGCGCTGTTCCCGACGGCACGCCGGTTGAAATTCGGCCTTAATCAATCCGGCGCCCTCCTGACTTGCCCTACCCTTTCCCGGTAGATTTCACTGGACAAAGTAGATAAGTGCCGCGAAATCCACCAGCACGCCGCCAATGAGCGCCTATCCTTATCCAGCATTCCATCCAGCCGAGGAAATCAGACCATGTCCAGCAGCCTTCAGCCCATAAGCATGGGCGTCCTGACCAGCGGCGGCGACGCCCAGGGCATGAACGCCGCCGTGCGCGCCGTCGTCCGTTCCGCCCTGCGGCAGGGCGCTGCCGTTTACGCCATCTACGAAGGCTATCAGGGCATGGTGGACGGCGGCGACCGCATCCGGCTGCTGTCCTGGGACGATGTCGGCAGCATCCTGCACCGAGGCGGCACCGTCATCGGCACCGCCCGCTGTCCAGCCTTCCGCGAGCGGGAAGGTCGGTTACGCGCCGCCCGCAACCTGCTCCAGCACGGCATTGACCGGCTGGTCGTCATCGGCGGCGACGGCAGTCTGACCGGCGCCAACATCTTCCGCCAGGAATGGCCGGAACTGGCGGCGGAACTGGTGCAACGGGGCGAAGTGGACGAGGCGACCGCCCAACAGCATCCGGCGCTGATGATCGTCGGGCTGGTCGGCTCGATTGACAATGACATGGTCGGCACCGATATGACTATCGGCGCCAACAGCGCCCTGCACCGGATCATTGAGGCCATTGACGCCATCACCAGCACTGCCGCCAGCCACCAGCGCGCCTTCGTGGTCGAGGTCATGGGCCGGCGCTGCGGCTATCTGGCGCTGACCAGCGTGATCGCCGGCGGCGCCGATTACGTGCTGATCCCGGAAAATCCACCGGACGAAGGCTGGGAAGACCCGATGTGCGCACTATTGCGGGCCGGGCGGGCGGCGGGCCGCCGCGACAGCATCGTCATCGTCGCCGAGGGCGCCCACGATCGTGCCGGCCATCCGATCAGCGCCGACTATGTGCGGCAGGTCCTGGAGGAACGGCTGGGCGAGGATACCCGGGTGACCATTCTCGGCCACGTGCAGCGCGGCGGCGCGCCCAGTGCCTACGACCGCTGGATGAGCACCCTGGTCGGCCACGCTGCCGTCGAAGAATTACTGGCGGCTACGGCGGAGAGCGAACCGCAACTGATCGGCGTTCGCTATAACCGGGTGCGGCGCGCACCGTTGATGCTGTGCGTCGAACAGACGCAAGCAGTGGCACAAACCATCGCTGCGCAGGATTACGCCCAAGCGATGGTGCTGCGCGGCGGCAGCTTCACCGAGATGTCCCGCACCTTCAAGGCGCTGGCCGAGGCGTTGCCCAGCGTCGCCCCACCCGCCCGACCGCGCCGGATCGCAGTGGTGCACGGCGGCGGACTGGCGCCCGGCATGAATACTGCTGCCCGCGCCGCCGTCCGTCTCGGCCTGGATCGCGGCCACACCATGCTGGGGATTCGCGGTAGCTTCGAGGGTTTGATCAACGGTCGGATCGAGGAACTGACTTGGGGTGCGGTCGAAGGCTGGACTGCGCTGGGCGGGGCCGAACTGGGCGCCAGCCGCTACATTCCGGCTGTTGAACAGCTTTACACCGCCGCCCGCGTGCTGGAAACCCACGGCATTGACGGTCTGATCATCATCGGCGGCTGGACGGCCTATCAGGCGGCTTATCAGTTCCACGCCGAACGCGAGCGTTATCCCGCCTTCAAGATTCCGATGATCTGCCTGCCGGCCAGCATTGATAACAACCTGCCCGGCTCGGAGCTGAGCATCGGCGCCGACACCGCGCTTAACGTCATCGTCGAGGCGCTGGACCGGATCAAGCAGTCAGCCATGGCGGCGCGGCGTTGTTTCGTGGTCGAGGTGATGGGCCGGCATTGCGGCTATCTGGCGCTGATGAGCGGCCTGGCTGGCGGCGCCGAACGGGTTTATCTACCCGAGGAAGGCATCCGGCTCCAGGACCTGCAAGCCGACGTGGAACACATGATCGCCAGCTTCCGCGCGGGGCGGCGGCTCTATCTGGCGATCCGCAACGAGTACGCCAATTCGCACTACACCACCGATTTCCTGTGCCGGCTGTTCGAGGAAGAAGGCGACGCCCTGTTCGACGTGCGTCAGGCGGTGCTCGGCCACATCCAGCAGGGCGGCAACCCCTCGCCCTTCGACCGCATCCTGGCCACTCGCCTGGCGGCCCATGGCATTGATTTTCTGACTGGAGAACTGGAACGTGGCTCGGCGACAGGCGCCTTTATCGGTCTGGTCGAGGGCAAAATCACCACCTTCCCGCTTAAACAGTTGCCAGACATGATTGACCCGGCCCACCGCCGACCACTGGAACAATGGTGGCTGGAATTGCGGTCGGTCTTTCGGGCGCTGGCGCCGCTGGACGTAGAACATTGAAGCAACGAGCCTCCCCCGGCCTGGACAGAGGATGCTGGAATCTACCGCCCCACCCGATTACGCCCGGCGTGCTTGGCCTGATACAGCGCGCCGTCGGCGGCCTCCACCAGTTCAGCCGCAGAATTGCGCTCTGCCGGAATGCACGCCGCTACCCCCAGGCTGACCGTAACGCAGGCAGCGACCCTGGAATAACCGTGGGGAATAGCCAGATCCATCACCCGACAGCGCATGAGTTCCGCCATGTCAACCGCTGAGTCCAGGGAGGTATCCGGCAGAATGGCGGCGAATTCCTCACCGCCATAGCGCGCCAGGGTGTCCGAAGCGCGTTGCAGGGTCGCCGCCAGCACCGCCGCCACCTTTCTCAGGCAATCGTCGCCCTGAGGGTGGCCGTAGTGATCGTTGTAGGACTTGAAAAAGTCAATATCGAGCAGGATCAGCGCCAGCGGGGCGCCATGGCGCCGGGTGCGATTCCATTCCAACGTCAATGTCTCGTCGAAGCGTCGCCGGTTCGGAATACCGGTCAGTCCGTCCATGCCGGCCAACTGCTCTAACAGATCGCCGCGTCGTTTGAGTTCCAGGTGATTGCGTACCCGCGCCTTAATGATCGGGAACCGAAACGGCTTGGTGATATAGTCAATCGCTCCGGCTTCCAAACCGGCCTTTTCATCCGCCTCCTCGTTCAAATGGGTGAGAAAAATCACCGGAATATTGATGGTGCGAGGATCCGCCTTGAGCCGACGGCATACTTCATAGCCATCCAGACCAGGCATCATCACGTCCAGCAGGATCAGATCGGGCGGATCGCTGATCGCTTGTTCCAACGCGCTGGCGCCATCGGTCGCCAACCGGCATTCATAGTCCTGACCGAGCGCCTTGGCCAGTAGCAACAAATTGGCTTTGACATCATCAACCAACAACAGTCGGGGACGCGCGGGCGCTGGAATCGAGTCCATGCAAGTCACCTGTGATCGCTAAAAGTAGTCAATATCCAGCCGACTCAGGTACTCGTCAACAACAGCAAGGCTGGCGCGTGCAGCATCGGCGTCGGTGGCCTTGGCGGCCTGCTCCAGCTTCAGGAACAGATCGGCGAGATCGGTCAGACCGTAATTGCCCGCCGCTCCCTTATACCCATGTGCCCGCCGGCGCAAGTCTGCAAAATCGGCGCCCGCCAGCGCCCGCCGCATCGCTGCCCGCTCTTCTTCCAGTTCAGTCAGGAATTCAGGCAACAAATCGCTGAGAAACTGATCGAGCCATACTTTAATGCGTCGAGCGTTGGCGGTCATTGCAACCGGCGGCGCCGTCCCGACCGCTGGGGCAGGCGCGGTCACTGGCAACCCTGGCGGTGTGGCGGCAGCAACCTGAGGAACGGGCGATTCGACCGGCGCGCTGGCGGTAGACCCGGCGGCCCGCGCCGCCAGCAATTCGCCCAGCGCCCGCCACAACTCGCCCTTGCGCACCGGCTTGGTCAGAAAGGCATCACAACCGGCATCATAGCACCGCTGACGATGCTCATCTAAGGCGTGGGCGGTCAGGGTCGCAATGGTCACCGGTCGCGCTCCGGTTTCCCGCTCCCAGGCGCGAATTCGCCGGGTCGCCTCCAACCCATCCATTTCCGGCATTTCCACATCCATCAAAATCAGATCAAACGGCTCGGTCGTAGCCTTGGCCACCGCCTCCCGGCCATCAACCGCCTCACTAATCGTCAGCGGGCTACCCTGGAGAAACTTGCAGATCACCTTGCGGTTGGCGGCGCTGTCTTCGACCAGCAAAACACAGGCGGCCGGCAGCGGCATAGCCCCGGATTGCAGCGAAGCCGGCTCCGGCGCTGCGTCCGCCTGGCTGGGCACACTGGCGACGCGGGCAAAACTGACGATGAAGAAAAATTCGCTGCCCCGTCCCAGCTCGCTGTTCAGTCCGATTCGCCCCCCCATCAATTCCACCAGCCGCCTGCAAATCGCCAGTCCCAGTCCCGAACCACCGTACTTGCGGGTGATGGAAGCATCGGCCTGGAAAAAGCTCTCAAACACGGCCGCGTGCTGCTCCGGGGCAATACCGATGCCGGTATCGCGGACGCTGAAGCGCAGGGCGTCATTCAACCCCGGTTCCTCGACATCCGCCACATCAATCATCACCGCGCCATGCGCCGTAAACTTGACTGCATTACCCACCAGATTGAGCAGGATCTGTCGCAACCGGGTGGGGTCGCCGATCCGATCCGGGTAGATCCCTGGCGCCACCCAGCAGGCCAGATTCAAACCGTTCTCACGGGCGCGCGGCATCATGATCCGCCCCACTTCGTCAATCAGCGCCACCAGATTAAAGGACGTAGCCTCCAACTGAATTTGCCCGGACTCGATCTTGGAAAAATCGAGAATGTCATTGATGATGGACAGTAATAGCTCCCCGGAGCTTTGCAGCGTGTGAATATAGTCCTTCTGGTCGGTATTAAGGGGGGTTTCGAACAGCAATTCGCTCATCCCAAGAATCGCGTTCATCGGAGTACGGATTTCGTGGCTCATCCGCGCCAGGAATTCACTCTTGGTCCGACTGGCGATCTCGGCTTCCTCCTTGGCAATACGCAGCGAGGCTTCCAACCGCTCTCGCTCCCTGATCTCGCTGTTCAACTGTTCATTACGGTCCTGCAACTCGGCGGTGCGCTCCCGAACCTTGGTCTCCAGGTCGTCGTAATACTGGCGCAGGCTTTCGATCATGGCGTTGAACGATGCCGACAGCACCCCGATTTCATCGTCGCTGTTGATTGCGATTCGCTGAGTCAAATCCCGATGCTGGCTGATCTGAGCCGCCTTGTCAGCCAGCGCAGTCATGGGCCGAATTACATGGCGCTGCAAAACCGCGTAAATCAGCGCCAGCGCCATGCCCCAGGCCAGCACCAGCACCGTGCTACTGAGAACAACCATGCTAAAAATTTTGGAATCAATCAGTTCTCTTTTAAGGCCAATATGAATCGTGCCGATAATCTGGTCGGACTGGATAACCGGCATAATCACCTCATAATAGGCATTGACCGGAAACATCAGGCGTTTAAATATCGTGTCGTATTGAATAGAATCATAGGAAGGCTCATTGAGTTGAGCGCCCGACATTTTTTCATCGCTATGATATAATACTTTTCGATTTTTATCGGCAATAAAGGCATAACTGATATCGGCGTTATTTTTCGCCACCCCATACAGGTAATCGTTCATCCAGTTCATACCATCCAGCGGAAACGCCGTCAGATTCTGATTCATAATCCGGCGAATATTCTCGCTCAGCGCGAATGCCTTATCCTCCAGCAGTGCTTTGTAATCGCTATGCACTGCGTTAAAGGTATAAAAAATAGTTGCGGCGATGACGATAATGGACAGGGCCATTGCTGAAACCAGGGCAAGCAGAATCCTGGTTCTAACGCGCCAGGCGTGTGGTTTCATGGAATAATCCGTGTTGCAGACTCGATGGTCTTCGCATCAAATTTGATGCCTAATTCACGGGCCTTGCTCAGATTCAGTTCAATCAGATACGCGGTCGGTTCGACCGGTGGAATCGTGCCCGCCGGCTCGCCCTTGAAAATGCGGCCAATCATTCCAGCCTGCTGCGCCCCCAGTCCCTGATGGTCGGTCAACACCCCGCCCACCGCGCCTTCATCAACGCCCTTGCTGGTGACCGCAATCAGCGGCTTGCGCAACTTGTCCAGCAATTCCTTGAAAGACTTGCTGTCATTGCCCAGCACATCCAGGTCATACCAGCCGAACACCAGATCAGGATTGGACTGTTGCAGCTTGTCAATCAACAGACGCAAGCTGGCGTTATTCTGGGCGTAATCAAAATAATCAATAAAGCTGATTTGCCATTGCGCGACATTACCGGCTTTCTGCAGATATTTGACATACGCGGCGTCTTGCAGGGCCTGACCGGAGTAGGCAAACGCGATCCGGCGATACCGCTGGGTATCCGGGAATAACTCACGAATCAGCTCCAGGCGCTTGCGTGGAGAAACTGAATAACCCAGGCCCGTGATATTTTTGCCAGTCGGCTGGCCATAGGCGCTGATCAGCCCAACATCCACCGGAAAGGTGATGCCGCAAAACACCATGGGAATTCCCGTAGGCTCTACGGCTTTCCAGACAGGAATGCTGGCCTGCGTACCAATAGTGGCGAACAGGTCGGGTTTTTCATTGAGTGCTTGCCGGGCCAGCGCAGCGGTTTCGGCGAAATCCTCGATCCGCGATTTGACCATCACCGTCGGCAGATACGTGAGATTGCGCCCCTCATTGTAGCCCAGTTTGGCCAGATGGTTCTTCAGTGCGGCCTCGATTTCCACTGCATAGGGGGCCGCGGTGCGGAAGATTGCAATTTTCCAGGACTTGCGCGGCGATCCGGCTACGCTGGCGGCGGCGAACAGGCTCAGGCCAAGCCACAGCACGGCCAGGCGAAACAGGCGATTTTTCAGGAAGACGAACATGGCGGCTGACTCAGAACGCTGAAACAGATTGACTTTATGGGTGCTTTCGTGGGAACCACTCATAGCGAACAGGAAGTGGCTCCAGAGTTACCAGCTTAGCGCCTTCCCTCACCACCGGCCCGCCGCAGGATCGCATCCAGCGCGCGGGTCGGCAGCAACCGTCGCAGCGCCGCGAACAGCCAGGTCGGCACGGTCACCGGGTAGCGGGCGCGCGGGCGCGGGCTTTCCAGCGCATGAACCACCCGTTTCAGCACGGCTTCCGGCGGCAGGGTGAACGGCGCGGCTGGTCCTTCTTTAAGTAACCGCGCTTCCATCGCTGTGTATTTTTCCCGGTGCGAGCTGGTTTCGGCCCGGATGTGTCGCCGGTAGGCCGCATGGGCATTGTCCCGAAACCGGCTGAGAATCGGTCCCGGTTCGATCAGGCAAATATAGATGCCCGTGTCCGCCAACTCCATTCGCAACGTATCAGCCAGTCCCTCCAAGGCGAACTTGCTGGCGACGTAGGCACCGCGATAGGGAAACGCCACCAGCCCGAGCACCGAACTGATGTACAGAATCCGTCCCCTACCCTGCCGGCGCATCACCGGAATGACCTGATTGGTCAATTCCTGCGTTCCAAACAGATTGGTTTCGAACTGCTCCCGTAGCGCCGCCCGGGTCAAATCTTCCACCGCGCCCGGCTGACCGTAGGCGCCGTTGTTGACCAGCGCATCCAGCCGGCCCCCGGTTTGCTCCAGCACTGCCGCTACCGCTGCTTGAATGGAGGTGGAATCACGCAAGTCGAGCGGCAGGCTTTCCAGCCCTTCAGCCTGCAAGCGCGCCACATCCGCCGGCTGGCGGGTCGTAGCGAACACCCGCCAGCCGCGCATCTTCAAACCGTGAGCTACGCACTCCCCGATACCCGACGAACAACCCGTAATCAGAATGATTTTGCCGCTCATCGCTGCTCCACAACATCACCGTGCAATAAAACTGCAATGTAAATGAAATATAAAGGCCACCATACAGCGGTAAGGTTGGATTTTGGTTTCCCTTCGCTCCCTGGACGAGGTGGACGCCAAGTTCCGCCCGCTCAAACTATCGGAGATTTTTCATGCGCAAGCAGAACCTCGCTCTCGCCGTAGCCACCTCGTTCGTGCTGGCTGGCGCGGCCCACGCTCAGTCCGCCCGCGACTATATCAGCATCGTCGGTTCGTCCACGGTCTATCCATTCACCACGGCGGTAGCCGAGCAGTTCGGCAAAGCCAACGCCAGCTTCAAGACGCCCAAGGTCGAATCCACCGGCACCGGCGGCGGCTTCAAGCTGTTCTGCGCCGGCGTCGGCGTCCAGCACCCCGACGTGAGCAACGCCTCGCGCAAGATCAAGGCGTCCGAGATCGAAAGCTGCGCCAAGAACGGCGTCAAGGACATCGTCGAGATCAACATCGGCTTCGACGGTATCGTGGTCGCCACCTCCAAGAAATCCAAGCCGATGGCGCTGACCATCAAGGACGTCTGGCTGGCTCTGGCCAAGGAGGTTCCCGACTCCGCCGGCAAGCTGGTCGCCAATCCGTTCAAAACCTGGAAGGACGTTAATCCCACCCTGCCCGCCACCAAGATCGAAGTGCTGGGTCCGCCGCCGACCTCCGGCACCCGCGACGCCTTCGTCGAACTGGTCATGGATCACGGCTGCAAGGAATTCCCGGCGATCAAGGACCTGGAAAAGAGCGACGAGAAGAAAGCCAAGGCGGTCTGCCAAACAGTGCGCGAGGATGGCGCCTTCATCGAGGCCGGCGAGAACGACAACCTGATCGTGCAGAAGCTGGTCGCCAACCCCAACGCCCTGGGCATTTTCGGCTACAGCTTCATGGAAGAGAACCTCGACAAGGTTCAGGGCGAAACCATCAACGGCGTCGCCCCCACCTTCGAGAGCATCGCCGATGGCCAATATCCTGTCTCGCGGCCCCTGTTCATCTACGTCAAGAAGGCCCACGTCGGCGTGATCCCCGGCATCAAGGAATTCATCGCCGAGTTTACGAGCGAAAAGGCGGTGGGCGACGAAGGCTATCTCAGCCGGAAAGGGCTGATCCCGCTGCCGGACGCCCAGCGCAAGCAGGTCGCGGCTGACGCCAACAACCTCAAAACCCTGGCCCCGTAACGGGATCATCTCTAAATCGCTGCCCGCACGCTGAGATCATGATCTTTAACTAAAAAATAATCAGGTCTGTGGGTCGGGCTTTAGCCTGATTCCTTCAGAAAAGAGTCAGGCTAAAGCCCGACCCACAGAATACCCAATTATTATTTTTTAAAATCATAACATTAGCGGTGGACAGCATTTTCGTATTCTGGCGATGAAACCATGCAGTCTTTCCTGCTGTTCGCGCTGATCCTGCTCAGCGCCGGAGCCTACTATCTGGGTCGCCAACGCGCGTTCGCGGTCGCCGGCGGCCACATCCGCAACCTGCACTCCCTGCCCAGTTTTTACGGCTCCTACGCGGCGCTGTGGTGCGGGCTGCCGGCGTTACTCGTGTTTGCGGTTTGGGCGACGCTGCAACCGAGCGTCATCATTGATCTGGTGGTGGCTGGCCTGCCGCCGGAGTTACGCAATCTGCCGCCGGACCGCTTGAATCTACTCGTCAACGACCTCAAGAACCTGGTCAGCGGCAACATCGTGTCCAGCACGCCCGATCCGGCCATGCTGGAAGCCGCCAACCGCTATCAGAACTTGCGCACCATCGGCAACGCCTCGCTCTGGGTCGTGGTTATGAGCCTCGCCATTGCCGGCATCGCCTACGCCTGGCGGGCGATTTCGCCCACGCTGCGCGCCCGCAACCGGGTCGAGCGCGTGGTCAATCTGTTCCTGATCGCCAGTTCGACCGTCGCCATCTTCACCACCCTCGGCATCGTGCTGTCGGTCGTGTTCGAGTCCCTGCTGTTTTTCCGCCAGGTGCCGATCACTGAATTCCTGTTCGGCTTGCAGTGGAGCCCGCAAACCGCGCTGCGCGCCGATCAGGTCGGCTCCTCGGGCGCGTTCGGTGCGATCCCGCTGTTTGCCGGCACTCTGCTGATTTCCGGCATCGCCATGCTGGTCGCCGTGCCTATCGGCCTGATGTCGGCGCTGTTCCTGTCCGAGTACGCCACCCCCAAATTCCGCGCCGTCGCCAAGCCCGCGCTGGAAATCCTGGCCGGCATCCCGACCGTGGTCTACGGCTTCTTCGCCGCCCTGACCGTCGCCCCGTTGATCCGCGAGATCGGCACAGGTCTGGGCCTGCACGTCGCCTCGGAAAGCGCGCTGGCCGCCGGGCTGGTGATGGGCATCATGATCATCCCCTTCGTCTCCTCGCTGTCCGACGACGTGATCAACGCCGTCCCGCAATCCATGCGCGACGGTTCCTACGCGCTGGGCGCGACGCGGTCGGAAACCATCAAGCGGGTGCTGCTGCCCGCCGCCCTGCCCGGCATCGTCGGTAGCATCCTGCTGGCGGTCTCCCGCGCCATCGGCGAAACCATGATCGTGGTGATGGCCGCCGGCCTGTCGGCCAATCTGACCGCCAACCCGCTGGAAGCGGTAACCACAGTCACGGTGCAGATCGTCACCCTGCTGACCGGCGACCAGGAATTCGACAGTCCCAAAACCCTGGCGGCCTTCGCCCTGGGCCTGATGCTGTTTGTGGTCACGCTGATCCTCAACATCATCGCCTTGCACGTGGTGCGCAAGTACCGGGAACAATATGAATAACCCAACCACTCCCTTTCCGTTCTTTTCCGTGCCTTCCGTGTCTTCCGTGGACAGCCGGTCAACAGCATGAATCAGCCCATCTCCCCCTCCCCCGCACCGTCCGCCCCCAACCGGGACATCAAGACCATCGTCAACGCCGGTCTCAAGCGCCGCCGCGCCGCCGAGCGGCGTTTCCGCTGGTACGGACTGATCGCCATCAGCCTCGGGCTGGCCTTCGTGGTGCTGATGTTCGCCAACATCATTGGCAAGGGCTATCCCGCCTTCTGGCAGACCTATATCCAGGTGCCCATCAAGTTCGATGCCGCCGTGCTCGACCCGGACGGCAAGCGCGATCCGCAAACCCTGGCCAACGCCGATTACGC
>ERZ1645192.3483-NODE-3483-length-12794-cov-5.123244_pt1 | contig 12794 bp, 8 predicted proteins | sample MGYA00575354_ERZ1645192 | MGnify/ENA primary metagenome ERZ1645192 (study PRJEB40844, sample SAMN11349763) | freshwater sediment metagenome | isolation source: river sediment | host: Sediment | place: India: Faizupur Khadar , New Delhi | collected 2017-02-21 ... | reverse complement strand
CTTTCCGCCGTAGACCGCACTGAGACTCTCCGTCAGCTTCTCTACGCCGCCGGGATTGTGCCCGCCGTCAGGAACCAGCGGAGGGGTTGAGTCTATCGTTTCGAATCTGCCCGGCCAACGCGCAGCGGCGATTCCCCGGCGGATAGTATCGGATGTAATTTTCGGAAAACGTGATACGAGGAGGAGAATCCCTGAAATGGCAAGCGCGCTGTTTTCGATCTGATACATACCGCGCAAGGACGTTGAAACCGGGATGACGGCATTCTGATCGAAGGATTTAGCTTCCCCACCTATTGAAGACAGCAACGCAGGATGAAGCAGACGGTAGACATACGACAATCTTCCACTTTCATTGCGAATTTCTTCGCACGAGCAGAGTTCGGCAGTGGTGTTCGGGAGCGCGCCAAGTTCATTCGCGGTCGATCGAAAGAGAGGAACAAGCTGCGCAGGAGTTCCCGAAAAGACAGCGGGCGTTCTCGTTCGCATTACCGCAAACTTTTCCCCGGCAATACTTTCGAGAGTATCCCCCAGAAAGTCCATATGATCCATTGAAATAGACGTGATCAACGTCAGGCAAATATTGCCGAGGAGATTCGTCGCATCCAGTCTTCCCCCCAGACCGGCTTCGACCACGGCTATGTCGACGCCCCTGTGTTCACAGAGCAGAAACGCAGTCGCCGTTACGATTTCAAAGAACGTCGGCGGGTCTTCGCGGAGCGTTGGATCATCATTTAAGGCATCTTCGACTTCAAAAGCGCAGGCAGACCACTCTTCAAGCGAGAGAGGAACCCCGCTGAAGAGAAGACGTTCCGCCGGAGACTCAAGATGCGGACTCGTATACAAAGCCGTAGTATATCCTGATTCCCGGAGGATGCGCTCTGTGAAAGCAGCAGTTGATCCTTTGCCGTTCGTTCCTACGATATGGATGGCGGAAAACCTTTTTTCCGGATTGCCCAGCTGCTTAAGCAGACGAGCAATCCGTTCGAGCCCCGGCCGTATTCCGGGGCTCGCCAGGCGGGAAAAGAAATCCTCCAAATCCTCAAAGGTCGAGAACGGGCGTTTCATCATCTTTAGGAGCGCTTGAGGCTTTCGATATTCTCATGAATACGACGAAGCCGAGCTTCGTTCTCTTCGAGACGAAGACGTTCCTTCTCGACGATATCCGCCGGAGCGCGACGGACGAAATCTTCGTTCTCGAGCTTTCGGCTGCAAGCCTGCATGTTCTTTGTCACAGACGCTATCTCTTCCGAAAGACGGGCTATTTCTGAAGCGATGTCGAGAATATCCCCTACAATAAGACTGACCTCTCCTCCGGTTATCTGGGAAGAGAGCGCTCCTGCGGGTTTGTCCGCGGAGAGCGGCAGGAGGGATATCTCACGGATTTTTGTCAGATCCTGCATAAGCGGCGCTGTTTCATGGATAATGAGGGACAGCGAACTCTCCTCGCCGCACTGAAGAACAGCGCGGTTCACAAAGGTCTGCGGCGTCACCCTCGCCTCTGCGCGAAGGTTGCGGAGCACCCTGACGACTTCCTGGAACGCCGCCATCTTCTCCAGCGACTCGGGGAAGGAGAATGCATCGTCGCCTGTCGGCCACGGATGACATTCCATAAACGGAGAGTTTCCGCCGGCGTCTTTTCCAAACCCGAAAACCTGCCACAACTCCTCCGTAACGAACGGAATGAAGGGGTGCATGAGAAGGAGTACATCTTTAAAGACGGATGCGATGACAAGCTGCGTCGCAAGTTTCCGGCCAGGACCTTCCGCGCCTTTGAGCGCCGGTTTTGAAAGCTCCAGATACCAGTCGCAAAGGTCTCCCCAGACGAAGTCGTACAGCATCCTTGCCGCCTCGCCGATACCGAAGGCTTCAATAAGCCGCGTCGTCTCTCCGGCGACCTGGCTGGTCCGGGTCAGAATCCATCTGTCGTGGAGCGCGAGTTCCGAATCATCTGAAAGGACTGCTTCGTGCGGAAGGCCCTCCAGATTCATAAGGGCGAAACGCGACGCATTCCAAATTTTATTCATGAAGAGCCTGTATGTCTCTATCTTGCTGGTGCTCAGCAGAATATCCCTTCCCTGAACGGTGAGCGCGGCGAGCGTCATCCGGAGAGCATCCGCACCGTATTTTTCAATCATGTCCAGCGGATCTATGACGTTCCCGCTCGACTTGCTCATCTTCTGCCCTTTTTCATCGCGGATAAGCGCGTGGATATAGACGTCATGGAACGGTATCTCGTCCATGAACTCCAGCCCCATCATGATCATGCGCGCCACCCAGAAGAAGATAATATCGAACCCGGTCACCATAAGAGAGGTCGGATAGAAGTACGCAAGCTCCTCTGTCTTCTCGGGCCATCCGAGCGTAGAAAATGGCCACAGCGCGCTGCTGAACCACGTGTCGAGCACATCTTCATCCTGGACTATAGCGGCGCTTCCGCAGCGCTCGCACACCGTCGGATCCGACTCGGAAACCGTGATGTGACCGCACGCTCCACAGGTCCACGCCGGGATTCTGTGTCCCCACCAGAGCTGGCGTGAGATGCACCAGTCTCTAATATTCTCCATCCACTGGTAGTAGACCTTCTCCCACTGGTCCGGCACCCATCGTATCTTTCCGTCCTGTACGACTTTGACTCCAGCCTCGGCAAGCGGCTTCGCTTTGACGAACCACTGCTCGGAAAGATAGGGCTCGACCGTGGTGTGGCAGCGATAGCAATGCCCCACCGAGTGCACGATCTCCTCTATCGTACCAAGGTGTCCCGAAGCCTGAAGATCTTCGACTGCTTTTTTCCGCGCCTCTTCAATGTTCAGCCCCTCGTATCCCGGAGCAAGAGAGTTCATGATTCCGTTTTCATCGATAACCTGCACCTGTTCAAGGTTATGCCGCTGTCCCACCAGGAAGTCGTTGGGATCGTGCGCAGGAGTTATCTTGACGCACCCCGTGCCGAACTCCGGGTCCACCATGATGTCCTCGATAATCGGGATTTCCCTTCCACCGAGAGGAACGCGGACCTTTCTTCCAACGAGGGCGCCTTTTTCCGAGCGGGGATGGACTGCGATCGCCACGTCGCCCCATATCGTCTCAGGACGTGTCGTTGCGACGACAACGCTCCCCTCGCCGTCGACGAAAGGATAGCGTACATAGTAAAGGCGCCCTTTACACTCTTCGTGCTCAACCTCGATATCGGAGAGCGCCGTATGGCAACGTGAGCACCAGTTGATGATGTACTTTCCCTTGTAAATGAGTCCTTTTTTGTAGAGCTGAACGAAGACGGAACGGACGGCCTTCGAGAGCCCCTCGTCGAGCGTAAAACGCTCTCTGTCCCAGTCGCAGGAGTTTCCCAGCTTCTTCATCTGGTTGATGATCCGACTACCGAACTCGTCCTTCCACTCCCAGACCCTCTGTACGAATTCATCCCTGCCGAGATCGTGGCGGGTCTTCCCTTCACCCGCCAGACGGCGTTCCACAACGTTCTGCGTGGCAATCCCGGCATGGTCGGTGCCGGGCAGCCAGAGAACGCTATACCCGCGCATACGTTTGAAGCGGCAGACAATATCCTGGAACGTATGATTGAAGGCATGCCCCATGTGAAGCGATCCTGTGACATTCGGCGGAGGAATTACGATAGAAAACGCCTCTTTGCTCTTGTCGACGCGCGCCTTGAAAAGATCCGAATCAATCCAGCGCGCATACCATTTATCTTCGATCGGTTCGGGGTTGTACGATTTCGCCATAGATTCCATAATGTCTGCCATGCTGCAATTCCCCTCCGTTGCCTAAAAATTTGCTTCCTCGGCAGTATTTCAATAGAATCCCCCTGCGGGGGAAACATCTGTTACTCCTGACGGTCAAGAAATGACTCGATAAATACCCTAAGCTCCTGAATGCCAGTCCCCTTATCGCCTGAGGTGATGATGGGGACGTCGATCGATTTCATCCCCTTACGGATGAACTGGTCTCGCGTACTCAGGTGCTTTCCTTTCGCTATTTTGTCCCCTTTTGTAAAGACAACGAACACGGGAAGGCCTATGCCATCGAGCCACTCCTGAAGCGATGCATCATTTTCCAGGAGACCGTGCCGGAAATCGACAAGATGCAGCACAAGCCAAAGACTCTTCCGGCTGGCAACATACGATTCGATAAGGCGGGACCACGTGTTCCGCTCCGCTTTGCTCCGGGAGGCATATCCAAATCCCGGAAGATCTACCAGCCTGAACGGGACTCCTTCCCGCTCAACAAGAAAGAAATTGACGCTCCGGGTCTTCCCGGGAGTCGCCCCCACATGGGCCAACCGTGCCCCGAGCAGGTTGTTGATAAGCGTCGACTTCCCTACGTTCGATCGTCCGGCCACCGCGATCTCCGGAATCTCCGGAGGAGGAAACTGGTCTGCCGTAAACGCGGTGCACTCGAGCGAAACTTTCCACTTCGAGTTCATGGAGAGGGCGCCCTTTCAAGGGCATACTCAAACACGTTCTCCACCCGGTCAACATAACGGAAAGAAAGACCATCCCGCGACCACTCAGGTATTTCTTCAACATCAGGCTTGTTTGCCAGAGGAAGAATGATGTTCTTGATCCCCTGTCGTTTAGCAGCCAATATCTTGTCCCGGATACCCCCGACGGGGAGCACCTTTCCCTGAAGAGATACCTCGCCTGTCATGGCAATATTTGGAAGCACTGAGCTCTTGCGAACCGCGGAAAGAATGGCTACGGCCATGGTGATTCCTGCGGAGGGGCCGTCTTTGGGAATAGCGCCTTCCGGGACATGAAGATGGACGTCGATAGCCTTCCAGTCGATATTTCCGATGCCAAAACCATCCGCATTCGAACGGAGAAAACCTATCGCGGTCTGCGCGGATTCCTGCATGATGGAGCCAAGATTCCCTGTAAGGGTGACTTCTCCTTTTCCCTTCATCGTGACAGCCTCAATGACGAGCACATCGCCGCCGGTTTCCGTCCATGCCAACCCCACGACGGTGCCGATCTCCTTCGTCTTCGGAAGACGGGGATCGTACAGTCTCGGTGGGCCGAGGTACTCCTTCAGGTGTTTGGGGCCTATTGAAACCGGCTCTTCGGCATTCTTCTCGTCCTCGACGATCCTCCTGGCCACCTTTCGGCAGATGGTGGAGAGCTCTCGTTCCAGGCCGCGGACTCCCGCTTCCCGGGTGTACTCGCTGATGACATGTTCCAGCCCGCTGGGGGTTATCTTCAACTGCTTCGGAGTAAGCCCGTGCTCTTCAAGAATTCTCGGGAAGATATGGTTTTTCGCTATCTTTATCTTCTCCTGCCATACGTACCCCGGAATTTTGATGACCTCCATTCTGTCGAGCAGAGGTCTAGGGATAGAGTGGGTAACATTGGCTGTCGTGATGAAGATGACGTCGCTCAGATCGAACGGCACCTCCATGAAGTGGTCGGTAAAGGAGCTGTTCTGTTCCGGATCGAGTACTTCCAGAAGCGCCGCTGCTGGATCTCCCCTGAAGTCAAGTCCGAGCTTGTCGATCTCGTCCATCAAAAGCACCGGGTTCCGTGCGCCTGCCTGTCGTATCTTCTGCAATATGCGGCCCGGCATCGCGCCGACATAGGTTCTTCTGTGGCCGCGAATCTCGGCTTCATCCCGCATACCGCCAAGCGACATATTGACAAACTTGCGTTCGAGCGCCTTTGCGATGGATTTCCCGAGCGAGGTCTTTCCCACTCCCGGAGGGCCGACAAAGCAGAGTACCTGCCCCTTCATCTTGTCCAGCGCGAGCTTGCGGACAGCCAGGAATTCCAGGATACGCTCCTTCACTTTCTCCAGGCCGTAGTGGTCTTCGTCAAGAACTTTCTGCGCTCTTTTTATCTCCAGGTTGTCCGGCGTCATCGTATTCCACGGGAGGGTCACAAGCCAGTCGATGTACGTCCGTACAACGGTTGCCTCTGCGGACATGAGCGGCATCTTTGAAAGCCGGTCCAACTCGTGAAGCGCTTTGCTCAAAGAGGCTTCCGGCATCTCCGCTTCCTCTATGCGCGTCCGCAACTCATCGATCTCGGAAGGTTTTTCACCCTGTCCGAGTTCGTCCTGGATTACTTTCAGCTGCTCCCTGAGGTAGTACTCCTTATGCCCCCGCTCAACTTCCTGGCGCACCTTGTCCTGGATAGCGTGCTCCAGTTGTAGGATATCGATCTCTTCCAGGAGGACCTTCAGGAGAAACTTCAGACTCTTTTCAAGATTGACCATCTCGAGCAGTTTCTGTTTCTTTTCCACCTTCAGCGAGAGGTGCGAGCCGACCAAATCGGAAATCTGCCGGGGATCCTCTACGTTCATTACCGAAATGAGCACTTCGCCCGGAATCCGCGGGTGGAGCGTCACGTATTTCTCAAACTGTTCCAGAACGCTCCTCTTCAAAGCTTCCAGGTTCGGGGAGTGGTGCTCTTCCCACGGCAGGGATACAACATCAGCCTCCAGAGTCTCTTTTCCCTTACCGTACGAAACAACCTGAACGCGCTCCACGCCCTCGATGAGCACTTTCGTCGTTCCGTCAGGAATCCTGACCATCTGGAGAATGCTGCATACAGTGCCCACTGAATAGAGATCCTCTACCCTAGGGTCGTCAACCTGCATCTCTTTTTGAGCGACTACCAGGACATTCCTGTCCTGGAGCATGGCCATCTCGATTGCCTTCAAGGAACGGGGACGCCCCACGAAAAGCGGCGCGATGATACCGGGGAAGATAACGATATCCCGTACCGGAAGGACAAAACAGCTGCGCGGACCGGAAGCGGAAACCTCCGTTATATCCTGTATATCCTGCGCCTGCGCTTCTTCTTCTTTCTTCATGATATCAGGCAACCTCCTCCGAGCTTCTCGCTTCTTCCAGAGGGGGCTGCGATCCTTCGACGGCCTCTTTGGTTATGATCACCTTGCCGACGTCCTTTCCCCTGGAGGGGATATCGTACATCAGGTCCATCATCAGGTTCTCGAGGATTGCGCGAAGCCCTCTGGCGCCTGTGTTTTTCTCCCCGGCTTTTAAGGCGATGCTTCGAAGAGCATCCTCGGTGAACTCCAAGGACACCCCTTCCATGGAGAAGGTCTTCTGATACTGACGAACAATAGAGTTCTTCGGCTCAACAAGAATACGGACCAGCGCATCCGTATTCAGTTCTTCAAGGGGAACGAGCAGCGGAAGCCGCCCCGCGATCTCCGGTATGAAGCCGAACGCCATAAGGTCCTCGGGCTGAATCTGCTTCATCAAATTAAAACGTCGGGCATCGTGCTTCCCCATGATGTCGCCGCCAAAACCGATGATCTTCTTGTTCACTCTGCGCCCAATGATTTCCTCGATACCTTCGAATGCCCCGCCGCAAATAAAGAGAATATTCGACGTGTCAATCTGGATAAAATCCTGGTACGGGTGTTTTCTTCCGCCCTTTGGGGGAACATTTGAAAGCGTGCCTTCGAGTATCTTCAAGAGCGCTTGCTGCACACCTTCGCCGGAGACGTCTCTTGTTATTGAGGCTGACTCCGACTTTCTGGTGATTTTGTCCATCTCGTCAATGTAGATGATGCCTCTCTGCGCGGCCTTTACATCGTAGTCCGCGGCCTGAAGCAGTTTTACGAGGATATTCTCGACATCCTCGCCGACATAACCGGCCTCTGTGAGCGTCGTCGCATCGGCCATAGCGAAGGGAACGTTGAGCTTCTTCGCCAAGGACTGCGCAATCAGCGTCTTGCCGCACCCGGTAGGACCCATCAGCAGGACGTTGCTCTTTTGCAGCTCGACATCGCTCTCTTCCGCCATGTTGTTGCTGATCCGTTTGAAATGGTTGTATACTGCGACCGAAACGGCTTTCTTGGCCAGATCTTGACCTATGACGTACTGATCCAGATACTCTTTTATCTCTCGTGGTTTTGGAACCTCCGAAAGCGGAAAGACGGGCTCTGCGGTTTTCGCTTTCGCAGCAGTCTCCCCGGCCTCCTCGACCAGGATCATATTGCACAGATGGATACACTCGTCGCAAATATACACGCCGGGGCCTGCTATGAGCTTCTGCACCTCGTCCTGCCCTTTTCCGCAGAACGAACAGCGTCCGTTATGGAGATTTTTGCCGCCGTTACTCTTGGAACCTCTTCCCCTGTCATCGAACCTGAACATTCATAAACCTCCCTGCAACCTCTCTACCCGGGATACAGCAACAAGGGAGCGCCTGAACTCCCATCCCCTGTACAGGAATGCAAGCCGACAAACTCCCGGGCAAGAAGGGTATTTTCCCTCTATGCCGACGGTGCGTTTCCATAAACGCGCCGGAGCGTTGCCTGCTTGTCTCGGGCTCCCTTGAAGTCGAATCAAAACAGTTGTTTCCGGAACTGAAGCGCGCTCTATCTCGAATGGATGACTTTATCGACGATCCCGTACTCAACAGCTTCTTCCGGAGACATGTAGAAATCTCTTTCCGTATCGGCCCGTACTTTCTTCTTCGACTGTCCCGTGTGCTTCACAAGTATATCATTGAGCCTTTCACGCAGCTTCAGTATTTCTCGTGCGTGAATTTCCACTTCCGTCGCCTGCCCCTGCACGCCTCCGAGAGGCTGGTGGATCATGATGCGTGCGTTCGGCAAAACAAAGCGTTTTCCCGTCGCTCCACCTGCAAGAAGAACCGCGGCCATACTCGCGGCATGTCCAAGGCAGATCGTGGAAACAGGGCATTTAATATACTGCATCGTATCGTAAATAGCGAGTCCCGAGGAGACATACCCTCCCGGGCTGTTGATATAGAGATGAATGTCCTTCTCGGGATCTTCACTCTCAAGAAAAAGCAGCTGTGCAACAACGATATTGCCTGTATGTTCATCGACCGAATCCCCAAGGAAGATAATTCTGTCCTTGAGAAGACGGCTGTATATATCATATGTCCGTTCGCCTCGCCCGGTCTGTTCTACAACATATGGAACCAACAAAGGGAACACCTCCTGTGATCGTAGCGTTGTTCCTATTCAGCGGGCTTCTCTTCCGCCGCAGGCTCCGTTTCGTCGATCTGTACAGTATTCATGATAGCCTTCATCGTCTTTTTGTATTTTATCCTGTTCGCTATCTCCATCAGCCTTTTTTCATCTTTGAAGAGCCCTTCAACAAGGCGTTGCGCATCGATTTTGTACGATGAGGCGAGCGTCTGCATCTCCGCTTCAAAGTCTTCTTTTTCCACGGTGATTCCCATTTCATCGGCGACCTTGTCGAGCACCAGCGATCTGCGGACGATGGTCTCAGCCTGTTCGCGGATATTTTTCTCGTACTCTTCCATCGTCGTGGAAGCCTCGGAGAGCATCTCTTCAAGCGACATATTCCGGCTCTTTTTAATGTTCTCTTCGTCCTCTTTCTTCATCGCCGTCATCTGGCGGGAAATCAGAGTCTCCGGAACCGTAAGCTGAGAAAGATCGGAGATGCCCTGCAACGCATCAAACTCGGCTTTCCCCTGAATCTCCGAGGCTATTTTCTCCAGGATGCGCTTCTTTATCTCCTCGCGGAAAAGTTCTTCTGTCTCGCAGTCGCTCCTGAGTATCTTCTTGAAGAAGTCAGGCGTCATCTCGGGAAGGACTTTCTCCTTAATCTCATTGACGGTCAGTTCATACCGTACGGTACGTCCTGCGACTTTGGGATCCTGATAATTCTCCTCCACCTGGACATCCGCAGTTCTGGACTCGCCTTTCTTCGCGCCGAGCAGCGCATCTCGGATCTCGGTGCGTACAGAGGGCTGCCCCAGATCGAGCGTTGTTGAATCCGGCCCGTGGCGCTCCTGTTTCCCTTCATCAAGCAGCACAACGGTATGATACTCGATATCCACAACATGATTTTCAGCAACCGGAACGTTCTCCACAGGAGAGTGCTCCGCGTTCTGCGCTCGTATGTCCTCTATTGTGCCGGAGACGATTTCGTCGGCAACAGAAGCGACGGGACGATGTACGGTGACAGCCGAAACCTCCGGGAGAACTACCTCCGGAGAAACTTCGAAGGTCAGGCGGACGTCCACAGGACTCCCCTCTTCCATCTTTTCAATCGATACATGAGGTTCGTCAATGAGATCGAGATCATAATCTTTCACGATCTGCTCTATTGCATCGGGAAGCATCGCTTCGATCGCCTCGGCATAGATCGCCTGCCTGCCGAAACGCATCTCCATAACTTTGCGCGGCACGTGCCCTTTACGGAAACCAGCTATGTTCACCTTTGTCGACAGGTCTTTTATCGCCTTTTCTACTCCTTGGGCGAACTCCGATGCTTCGAACTCAAGTTTGATGGAGACGACATTATTCTCCTGGGAAAGAATCTCGGATCTCATACAATCGCAACCCCTTTCAGTGCGATTCGCACTGGTGTAATTTTTTCTCTATAATGTATCTCATTCCTACAGGAAGAGAAAATATGCGGAAGGTATTGTACACGGAACACTGAGAGAATGCAAAGAAATGCAGGCTCTCTTTCTGGCAAAGCAAAGTAGTCGCCAAAAATAAAAGAAAAAGGCAGCGGAAAACCGCTGCCTTGGAAATGGCGATATGTCGAACGAAGTTATATCTTCTCTACGTCGGCAGCCTGATCTCCCTTGGAACCCTGAGTGATACGGAAGGAAATCCGCTGGCCCTCGTCGAGAGTCTTGAATCCATCTCCCTGGATAGCGCTATAATGAACGAAAACGTCCTTGCCATCGTCGCAGGTTACGAATCCATAACCCTTCGTCGCGTTGAACCATTTTACTGTGCCTTGAGTTGTCAAAGTTGTTCCTCCTAAGCTTGATTGCTTGTGCTTTTTGCTGACGGCGCCTGTCAACGCATACATCATAATAAGAAATGAAGAGCATGTCAAGTCTTTCTTGCTTTAAATTCGCACTTTCTTTTCGTTACATCCTGCGTTTCTTCCGGAATCCGCACGAGAAAACAAAAAAATGCCGCTCTGCCGGCTTCTTTTCGCTCTGCCGTTTGCGGCCTGCTCCGGATCGATCAGACCGTCGCGTTCTCCTTGAGAATATCGGTGAAAAAACGTCGTACTAAATTTCCGGTAGTTTCCTTCCTGTATTCCGGCGCGGTACGGGGAGACACCAGCGAATCGGCCGCTCTTCCGGCCTCTTCCGCCAGCTCTCTGCTCAGAGCTCTGCCTGTGACTGCCGAGCAGACGTCCTTCAGGAGCAGGGGCGTCGGCGACATACTGCCCGCAGCTATTCGGCACGAAGTCACAACGCCGCTCTCCAGCGCTGCGACGCAGGCAACGGAAACCCGTGAAATGGCAAGCGCCTGCCGGAGACCCACCTTCCGGAACATTTGACGGGTTCCTCTCACTGAAAGAGGGATACGCACCGTGACCAGCAGTTCGTCTGCACGCCGGGCAGTGCGTCTGTATTCCGAGAAAAATTCCTCTACCGGCATTTCACGCGATCCTTTCCCGCTTGCCAAAACAAGGACGGCGCCGAGGGCCATTAAGACGGGTGGAGAGTCCGCTGCCGCCGAAGCGGTAGCGATGTTGCCTCCGATGGTTGCCCGATTCTGAATTGCGACGGCGCCCACCTGTGAAGCGCAGTGCGCCAGAGCCGGAGCTACGGAGAGGACATTCTCATGCACTGCGATTTCAGCGAAGGTCGCGCCCGCGCCTATCTCCAGCCAATCACCGGAAACGCCTATGCGACGCATCCCCTCAATTCCCGTGATATCGAGAACTTTTTCAGGCGCGGGAAGCCCTTTTTTCTCCATATCCACCATCAGGTCGGTGCCGCCCGCGACCACGGCGAGCTCATCTCCGTGAACGGACAGCGCCTCAAAGGCCTCTTCAAGAGTTCGAGGGAGGAACACTTTTCCCTCTTCTTCTTTTTCGAGAAGCACGGAGGCATCCAGACGCTTCGCCGGAACAAGACTGGGTGCGTAGCCTTTTTCCGCAGCCTGCTCCACAGCGTGCACCACCGCTTCATACCCGGTACAGCGGCAGAGATTTCCGGCGATGCCTTCGCGAATTTCTTTACGTGTAGGGTGTGCGTTCTTCGACAGAAGCGCTCTCGATGCCATGACCAAACCAGGAGTGCAAAAACCGCACTGCACCGCACCGGCATCAAGAAAGGCCTGCTGCAGTGTATCGGGCGTACCATCCACGGAGAGCGCTTCTATAGTCTCCACACTTCTGCCCGGCAGCTGGAAAGCGGGGATAAGGCAAGAGTTTACAAGACGGCCGTCGAGAAGCACGGCGCATGCTCCGCATTCCCCCTCGCCGCACCCCTCCTTGGCGCCCGGCAGGCCCAGATCCTGACGGAGAATATCAAGCAAACGGCGCATTGGAGGCGTGTCCACCGAACAGACCTTGCCGTTTACAGTGAGTTCAAACTTCATAGAGTTCCCTCCTTACTTCCGGCGTTGCCGCAACAGAGCATGCAAACGGTCGCTGGTCAACGGAAGCTCCGTTGCGAAGACGCCAAGAGCATCCTCGACGGCGGCGGCCAAGGCAGGCGCGCCGCCGTCCATCGGGAGCTCGCCCAATCCTTTGGCGCCCCAGGGACCGAAAGGAGACGGCGTCTCGGCGATCTCCACGGTGAATTCAGGCGCATCCACGGCCGTGGGAATAATGTAGGTCGACACGCTATTGTTGCGGTAGCGTCCCTTCTCCATTCGGACCTCCTCCATCGCGCCCCAGCCAAGCGCCTGAAGCGTCCCGCCGATAACCTGCCCTTCAGCAAGCATAGGGTGCACCGCCTTGCCGATTTCAACAACGGAGGTAACGTGCGGGACGCGAAGCTCCAGCGTATCCGCGTCGATCTCCACTTCCACCACATCGCAGGCCCAGGCGT
>ERZ1645192.3480-NODE-3480-length-12797-cov-10.805211_pt1 | contig 12797 bp, 13 predicted proteins | sample MGYA00575354_ERZ1645192 | MGnify/ENA primary metagenome ERZ1645192 (study PRJEB40844, sample SAMN11349763) | freshwater sediment metagenome | isolation source: river sediment | host: Sediment | place: India: Faizupur Khadar , New Delhi | collected 2017-02-21 ... | reverse complement strand
CGTTCGACGCTCCAGCCGAACTTGCCGATTTTTCTTCCCAATCCGAAGTAATGGCCGTGGTTATAAACCAGTGGGCGGGCGCTGGCCAGGGAAAACGCCCCTTTGGCATCGATAAAGGCCTCCTCGGCCGTGATATTCACCACCTCGGCCATGAACATGTCATGGGTTCCCAGAGGGAGGAGCTGTGTAACCCGGCATTCGATGTTCACGGGCGACTCTGCAATGACAGGGGCATTTACCTTTTCGGCCGGAACAGGCGTCAGCTTCATCTCCTTCCATTTGTTGTATTTTCTTCCGGAACGGCATCCGCACCAGTCGGTAGCCCGCGAGAGTTCCTCGGTGGTCAGGTTAATCACAAAGGCTCCGGTGCGTTTGATGATCTCATAGGAATGGCGCCCCGGTCGCACCGAGATGTAGCACATCGGCGGATCGCTGCAGATGGTGCCCGTCCAGGCTATGGTTATGATGTTATATTCTTCGGGCGTTTCACCACAACTGACCATCACCGCCGGCAACGGATAGATCATGGTTCCCGGCTTAAAATTGACTTTTGCCATATTGCCTTGCATTTTACTGCAAAACTACCTCAATTCCCTTCAAGTCCACCCTGAAAACGTCCCCACCGGAATAAAATGCTATTTTTAACGCAACGTTATCACACCCTTCAAGTCTTTCATCTAAACATTCACCTGAAAAACCATTTGCCTTTATGCACTTAAAAAAAATCCTGCTTCCGGCCGTCTTTCTTTTATTCCTGGCGATGACGGGTTTTGACATCGGGCCCTACTCAGCCTATGAACCGGTGTTTATGCTCCGCAGCGAGATGGAGAAAAGCATCAGGCTGGAGGGGCCCCGGGCTATGGAGGCCCCCGGAAAGATCTACCTCAGGGACCATCTGATTTTCATCAATGAAAAGTACAGGGGGATTCATGTGATCGACAATTCCGATCCTGCGGAACCTGAAAACTTCGCCTTTATCCGGATCGACGGATGCATCGACATGGCCATGAAGGGCGATGTCCTGTATGCCGACAATTCGGTGGACCTGGTCGCCCTGGCCCTGGATCCTTCCATGACGAAAGTGGAGGTGACCAGCCGTACCAAAGAGGTCTTTCCCGAGCCGGTCTCTCCCGATGGCAGGGGATTGAGCACCCGCGAACAGATGGCCCGCCCGCAAAATGCCCTTCTGGTAAGATGGAAACAAAGACAACCCTGAAAATGAGAAATCTAAATCAATACGCTATAACCCTTCTGGTGCCACTTTTTATGCTGGCAGGGTGCCAGTACGGGGGAGAGGGGACTTCCGACTTCTCCTCAGGGGAAGGAACGGGAGGTTCTATGGCCCGCTTTACCATCACCGGTGACCACCTCTACACTGTAGACCACAATACGCTGAAGGTATTCCATCTGACTGATCCCCGTAAACCAATCTACAAGGGGCAGCATAGGGTGGGTATTGATGTGGAGACCATCTTCCCGCAGGGGACAAACCTTTTTCTGGGCACCTCCACGGGCATGTACATCTTCGACATTACCTCGCCGGAGGCCCCGGAAAAAGTATCTTTTTACGAACATGTCTATTCCTGTGACCCGGTGGTTTCCGACGGCCAGTATGCCTATGTGACCCTCAGCTCTTCCAACCAGCGGTGCTGGCGGGCAGCCAATGAGCTACAAATCATTGACATTCAGGATAAGACTAACCTCAAGAAGGTGAACCAGGTCTCCCTCACCTCACCGCGTGGACTGGCCATCAGGCGCGACACCTTATGGGTATGCGATGAAGGGCTCAGGGTCTTCGATGTGAAAAATAAGGAAAAGATCAGTGAGATCGCCCATTTTACCGGTTTCCCAGCCTATGATATCATTCTTCATGGCCGGCTGGCCCTGGTCACCGGGGAGGAAGGGCTGGTACAGTACCTTCTTGAAAACGACACCATCCGGAAAATAAGCGAAATCAGGCTGATCCCCTGACCTTCTCAACCCCTACCCTTTCTGCCATGGCATGAAGGATCTCATATTCCAACAAGTACACTAAAAATGATTTTCCATGATCCGTTATATTCTCACCCTCCTTTTAGTGCTTCCCCTATGGTCGGCCGCTCAGACAGAAACCGCTGCAACAGAACAAAAGAGCAGTCCGCCCATCAAAAAATGGGGCATAGGCATCGTTCCGCAGTATGCCATCACCTCCGGCACCCGTATTGATATTGATTTCAGGCTTCCCGGCCGAAACCAGTGGCTCGTGGTGGCGCCCCAGTTCTATCTGGTCACCGAAAATTCCGGTCTGTGGAGCTTCAATGAAATGACGGGGGCCGGCCTCGACCTCCAGCATCGCCTTTACCTGGGCCAGCGGCCTGAACCCCGCGGCCCCTGGGTGGGCTATGGACCTGTGCTTCAATACCGTTCGGTGACCGACGATGGCGTGGCAGCCTATCATTTCAGGGAAGAAGGGGTCGATTACATCGGGGTGGGCCAGCAAGAGATGCAAACCGGCATCTGGAAAACAGGCGCCAACCTCCTTATCGGCTACCAGGCGATCGCATCCCGCTATTTTTACTTCGATTTCTACCTGGGTACCGGAATCAGGTTCAGCTTTGACAACCGCACCTCAGGCCTGCATAGCCTTTACAATGAATGGTGGGGGGACCTGGGGTATTCGGGGACCCTGATGGTGGGAGGATTCCGGTTTGGCCTTCTCCTCTGATCTCCGGAATCAGGGCAGGGGGTCAACCCAGTCGCCGTTTTCCCGGATCAAGTGTTCCAGCTCTTCGACGGCATCTTCGTAGGAGATGCTCCGCTTGACCAACTGGAGGCCCTTATAAAGACTGATCTTTCCTGGCCCGGAACCCACGAATCCATAATCGGCGTCGCCCATTTCACCGGGACCGTTGACGATGCATCCCATGATGCCGATCTTCAGATGGTTGAGGTGGCTGAAATGTTCCTTCACCTTACGGGTGGTCTCATGGAGGTCAAACTGCGTCCTTCCGCATCCCGGGCAAGAGATGAATTCAGTGCGTGATACCCGCATGCGCGAGGATTGCAGAATGCCGAAGCTCAGATCCTTGAGCTCGGTAAAAGTAATATTGTCGTGGTCGTTCGACAGGCAGATGCCATCACCGTAACCATCTATGAACAATCCTCCCATATCCGCGGCCGCTTTGATCTGAAGATCCTCAAGTGACCGCTCATTATAACGCCGGTAAATGATCACAGGGACCTTCCAGATATGGGTTTCCAACATCATGAAAAAAGCCCTCAGCTCAGCAAACGGATTCCGGTTTAAGCTCTCCATCAGCAAGACGGTTTTGCGGGTTTGCTTCAGCTTGGTCATAATCTCAGGATGTCGCTCCATGAACCGGTCAAACTCCATCTTATTGGTACGGATGAATTTCATCCTGCCCCAGCGGGTACTCTCAAAGAGGTATTCCTCGAGAGAGATAACCGGGTAACTGTTGCCCTGGATATCGAAGACCTTGCTTCCCGAGAGGAAATACTCAGGGATGAGTTTACCGCGGATGGGGAGGATCTCCTGGAGCGACCGTTCTCCCAGATCGGCCATGACCACAGGCAGGGCCTTGCCCCCCATATTGAGCACCGGCCGTGTGGAACGCCGCTCATATTCAAAGGGATTGGTCTGCGCATGCAACGGCGCGGTAATCTTCTGGTGGTCCTGATAAGACCTGAAATGGTTGATCAGTTTCATCGCTACCGGAATCTCCCGTTCAGGTTTCTCGGTCAGCGACACCCTGATGGTATCCCCGATGCCGTCGGCCAAAAGCGCCCCAATGCCCACTGCCGAGCGGATGCGCCCTTCCTCGCCTTCCCCGGCTTCGGTCACCCCCAGGTGAAGCGGATAATCCATATCCTCGAGCCTCATCTTATAACAGAGTAACCGCACGGTATAGACCATAATGCGGGTGTTGCTCGACTTGATGGAGATGATCACATCGTTGAAGTTGACCCGTTTACAGATCCGCAAAAACTCCATCACCGACTCGACGATCCCCGTGGAGGTGTCCCCGTAACGGCTCATGATCCGGTCGCTCAGCGATCCCTGGTTGGCCCCGATGCGCAACGCCGTATTGCTGCCGCGTAACATCTCCAGAAAGGGAATAAAGAGCTCTTCTATCTTATGAAGTTCTTCCCGGTACTGCTCATCGGTATAAACCACATGCTCAAAAACAGCACGCTTGTCATAGAAATTGCCGGGATTGATCCTGACCTTGGAAATATAACGGGCAGCAATCTCCGCCAGCTTCGGATTGAAATGAATGTCGGCAATGAGAGGATTGTTGAAACCCCTGTCTACCAGGGCTTTTTTGATATCCTTCAGGTTTTCTGCATCCCTGAGTCCTTTGACGGTGACCCTGACGTAATCGGCACCCTCTTTAATAATATTGATGATCTGATTGACAGTGGCTTCTGTGTCTTTGGTATCGGTATCGGTCATGGACTGGATCCTGATCGGGTGTTCTCCCCCGAGGGGAATAGAGCCGACCTTTACCTCCCTGGTCCTGAAGCGCTCATACCGGCATAAATCGTTGATATATCTGAAATTAGGATTATCCATACTTCGTGGTGGCTATGCCCGAGATGCAAATGTAATCACATAACCCAAATTATAAAAGTTTAAGTTATTTTTGTTTGCTTAATTTGTCGGGATGGCGCTAGAAATTAAGGAGATCACGAAATATTACGGGGTTCAGAAAGCCCTGGACCAGGTATCTTTTATCTTGAACAAAGGGGAGTTGACCGGGTTTCTGGGTCCCAACGGAGCAGGAAAATCAACCCTGATGAAAATCATTGCCGGCTATCTTCCGCCGACAGCAGGTGATGTACTCCTCGATGGCATAAAAGTGACGGCTGAGGGAACTGCCCTCAAGCGGCAGATCGGTTATCTGCCTGAGAACAATCCCCTCTATACTGATCTCTATATTACTGAGTATCTTGAGCTGGCCGCTGGTTTTTACAAACTTCCGCGGCCAGGAGCACGGGTCAGGGAGATGATAGCCCTGACGGGGCTCGAAAAGGAAAAACACAAGAAAATAGGGGCCTTGTCGAAGGGATACCGGCAAAGGGTAGGTCTGGCCCAGGCCCTGATCCATGATCCGCCGGTCCTTCTCCTCGATGAACCCACAAGTGGTCTCGATCCCAACCAACTGGGAGAAATCAGAAGTCTCATTTCCCGTATTGCCGCCGAAAAAACACTCCTGCTCTCCTCACATATCCTCCAGGAAGTAGAAGCGATGTGCAGCAGAGTGGTGATTATCAGTCAGGGCAGGCTGGTCGCCGATGGTCCTTTGTCGCGGCTGAAAGGAGTTACTCTGGGTTCCTCCCAGAAGGTCTATGCAGAATTTGACCGGGAGATCGGCCCTGCTGTTCTGGAGAAGATAAGTGGAACCTTTCAGGTGACTGCCGAGGGAAAGGGATGGCTTCTGACGGCCCTCCCCGGGGTAGACCTCCGGCCAAACATTTTCAGGATGGCAGTGGAGAGTGGGGCTACCCTCCTGGCCCTGACCCAAAGAGAAGAGAACCTGGAGCATATCTTCCAGCAACTCACACAGGAATAACCCATTTTTTACCGGCGGTTAACTCCCAGTTCCAGAAGCTGGGCCCCTTGTATCACCCTTCTGATCTGAGATTTTATTTGCTGGTGGAGAGATTTCTGTTCCAGAACCGCTGTTTATTCTCCCATTTTCCCGGCACCCATATCCACCCTTTGCGGGCTTCCTTCCAATAACCGGGGATCCACACTTTTCCGCGGGGGGGGATCACCCAAACGGGGGCCAGCCAGGCATACATCCTGGCAGGGCGGTGCCATACCCATCTTCCGGGGAGCAATACATAGCCGTCGCCGGGTTTGGAGGGAATCTTCATCAGCTCGCGGGGAGGAACAGGCTTCTCAGCCACCCGAACCTGGGCGGAAGCTACCGGGGCCACCATCAGGGCCCACCCTATCAGGATCAGCAACCCACTGCATCTTATCTTCCCGGAAAACTGCATTATTTTGTGTTGTTCAAATATAATACCTATTAAGGAAAACCGTCAGTGGCCCGGAATGATCTTTTTCTCCAGGGCAAGGAGTTGCTTTTCATTGGGTGCGGGAAACCACTCTTTGAGTTTTTGGCGGGCCCTGGCCTTGATCTCCGGGGTGATGGAGGAGGAGCCCTTCACCAGGGCATAGATGAGCACCCCCAGGTCATCGGTGAACCCCAACAGGGGGGCCAGGTCAAAAATGGCGTCGACAGGCATAATGAAATAGCCCAGGGCAGCGGCAATGGTCAGCTTGGTTTTGGTGGCCACACCAGGATCTTTCATCAGATACCAGAGCAGTAAGGCAGCATAGACCACTTTTTGTCCGGCCTTCCCACCATATCGTCCGATTTTCGCGAGAAGGGAACGCTCATTGTACCTACGGGCATAACGGTTTTCCATCTTCAGAATTTAATTCAAATCAACTTAATGCAATATCGGTATAATCAACTTTCATGCCACGGTATTCTTCGGCAATCCTGTCAAGCAGTTGATCAACGGTATGGTATTCTTCGGCCTGTAATAATCCGATTTTCAATTCTCTGAAATGGGGGAGGTGGGGGAAATATTTGGCCAGGTGGCGGCGCATTTCAAGGATTCCCCGGCGTTCATCCTCCTTCCAACTGATGCTGAGTTGCAGTTGTTCCCTGACGTTTTCGACCACTTCTTCCACAGAAGGAGGAGGGAGCATTTCGCCCGTTGCCAGGTAGTGTTTGATTTCCCGGAAGATCCAGGGGCGGCCGATAGAGGGGCGGCCGATCATCAGGCCGTCGACCCCTGTTTGACGCCACAGGGCTTCGGCCTGAAGGGGACCCCTGACATCGCCGTTGCCAATGATAGGGATGGTGATGCGGGGGTGGTTTTTGACCTCCCCGATCAGGGACCAGTCGGCCAGGCCGTTGTAGAGCTGGCTGCGGGTTCGGCCATGGATGGCCAGGGCACTGATGCCCGCATCCTGAAGGCGCAGGGCCGCCTCTACCACCGGTTTATCCTGATCATCCCATCCCAGGCGCGTCTTAGCCGTCACGGGTAACCCCACCGCCTTCACCACGGCTGCCGCCATCGCCTGCATCCTGGGCAGATCCTGTAACAGCGCAGCGCCTGCCCCCCGCCTGACGATTTTCTTCATCGGACATCCGAAATTGATATCGATGAAGTCGGGACCGGCCTCTGCGGCAACCTTCGCCGCCTCCGCCATCGCCTCGATATCATGACCATAAATCTGAATGGCGACCGGCCGGTCAAAATCAAACAACGACATCTTAATCTTCGTTTTGGCCACATTCCTGACCAGGGCATCCGAATTGACAAACTCGGTATACATCACATCGGCTCCAAATTTCTTGCACATGTAACGGAATGACTTGTAGGTCACATCCTCCATAGGCGCCAGAAACAACGGCAAAGGGCCCAACTCTATATTTCCAATCTTCATAGTTCTCTGTTACAACGACAAAAATACTCCTTTCACGCAACAATACGGCCATCTTTTTCGTCAACAGTTATAAAACGGGAAGTGATGAAGCAAGTTCAACTCATTGGTCTGCTTCTCTCCCTGATGTGCCTTTCCTGCAACCAGGAGGGCGAGAAGGAGGAGATGCGCTATGACAGGGCGCTTAACCTCAAAGCGGGTCATTCCTACTATATCGCAGGAGGAGATCTTACATTAAGGATCAAAGACATCACCGATTCCCGCTGCCCCGTGGGTGTGGTTTGCGTGTGGCAGGGTGAAGCCACCGTATGGCTTGAAATTGGCAATACTCCTGTTTACAATGTGGTCCTCAGCACCCTGCATCATCCTACAGATACCGTTAACAACCATATCTTCAGGCTGATAGATGTGCTCCCCTATCCGGTTTATGGCAAAGAGGTTCCCGAAAAGGAAAAGATCGTCGTTCTGGAAGTGAAGAAAATATAACCGGCACAAAGGATTACGGCGACGGGCTAAGGTAAAATCCCTCATTTCATTCTGGAGAGTATCCGCTTAGGGTTCATACGGAGGTATCGCCCAGATATGCGCTTCGTGCGGGAAGAGGAGTGGAAGCAATACCGGGTGACTCAGGCCATCAGGTGTTCCACCAGGATTTTAATTCCGATGAGAATCAGGATGATTCCCCCGGCCACCACGCTGCGGTGGCTTTTCTTTCCGGGGATTTTCTTACCGAAGAGGAGGCCGAGCATGGCCGCCACAAAGGTGACCACGCCGATGATGGCTACCGGAATAAGAATAGGTACGTCAATGAATCCGAAACTGATTCCCACAGCCAGGGCGTCGATGCTGGTAGCCACGGCGACGCCGATCAGCACCCGCCGGTTGAAAGGGTCGAAATTTTTCTCCTCCTGCTGGCCCAGGCCATCGAGGATCATCCTGACTCCGATGAAGGTAAGGAGTCCGAAGGCGACCCAGTGGTCGTAATTGGCGATCATATTTTTAAGGGAGGAGCCCACCAGCCACCCTCCCAGGGGGAAGAGGGCCTGGAAGAAGGCCAGGACAAATGCCACCTGGCAGGCCTGGAGGAAGAGGATCTTTTTGCGGGTCATCCCCATCGTGATGGAAACCGCAAAGGAGTCAAAACTCAGGCCCAAGGCAATCATGAAAAAAGTGATGAACTGAGTGAAGGTAATCATGATGGCATGGTCAGGTCAAGGGTTAGAGGTGAAAGGTACCGGATGGATGAGGCTTAGAATACATTACTCTACGGTGACCGATTTAGCCAGGTTCCGGGGTTGGTCGACAGAGCACCCTCTCAATACGGCGATGTAATAGGCCAGCAGTTGCAGAGGAATGATAGTCAGCAAGGGGGTCACGGCAGGATGGGAGGAGGGAATCTCCATGATGAAGTCGGCCATTGTCCTGATCTGGTCATCGCCTTCGGAAACCACAGCCAGGATATGGCCTTTCCTGGCTATTACTTCCTGAATATTACTGACTATTTTCTCATAGTAGTGGTCGCGTGGGGCCACGACGATTACCGGAAGGTTATCGTCGACCAGGGCAATGGGGCCATGTTTCATTTCTCCGGCGGCATAACCTTCGGCATGGATATAGGAGATTTCCTTGAGTTTAAGGGCGCCTTCCAGGGCAACGGGGAAGAGGATTCCGCGCCCCAGGTAAAGGGCATCACCGGCATTCACCACCTCTGCGGCAATAGATTTCACACTGAGGTGGTGATTGAGGATGGTTCTGGCTTTCGCGGGAACCGTGGCCAGTTCGGCTATCAGCTCCTGGTAGAGTTCATCCGTAATGGTCTGCCGTTCGAAGGCCAGTTTCAGGGCCAGGAGCGTCAGAACCGTCACCTGAGCCGTAAAGGCCTTGGTGGAAGCCACCCCTATTTCAATGCCGGCATGGGTATAGACCCCGGCAACGGTCTCCCGGGCAATAGAGGATCCTACCACATTGCAGATTCCCAGAACCAGGGCTCCCCTGTCGCGGGCCATCTTCAGCGCGGCAAGCGTGTCGGCGGTTTCGCCACTCTGGCTGATGGCCATCACAATGTCGCCGGGTTCCAATACCGGATGGCGGTAGCGAAATTCGGAAGCATATTCCACCTCCACGGGAATGCGGGCATACTCCTCAATGAGGTACTCCCCGATCAGGGCTGCATGCCAGGAGGTGCCACACCCTATGATGATGATCCGCCTGGCCCTTACCAACTCCGGCATGACATCCATGAGCCCTCCCAGCACTATCTCCGATTGGCCGGTCCTTAACCTGCCCCGGAAGGTCTCCTCAATGGTCCGGGGTTGCTCAAAGATCTCCTTCAGCATAAAATGTTCAAATTCCCCTTTTTCCATCTCTCCGATAGAGACGTCGGCCTGACGGATGGTCAGGGTTACCGGGTTGTTTTCGACGTTTTTCAGAGTCAGGCTTCCCCTTTCCATGATGGCCACATCATCATCGTTGAGATAAACGACATGATCGGTATGTTCCACAATGGGAGCCGCATCGGAGGCCACGAAGTATTCTCCCCGGCCAATACCGATGACCAGGGGACTTCCTTTCCGGGCAGCTATCAGCTTCCCGGGTTCGTCCCTGGCCAGAACGGCAACACCATAGGCCCCCACCACCTTCGATAAGGCCAGCCTTACCGCCATCTCCACACCAACGCCCTCCGCCGGGTGGTAGAAATACTCCATCAGATTCGACAATACCTCCGTATCGGTTTCGCTTTCGAAGGTGAATCCGTGTTGGAGAAGATCCTTCTTCAGTTCGGCGTAATTCTCAATGATTCCGTTGTGGACGAGGGTAAAGAGTCCGTTTTGGGAAGAGTGGGGATGGGCATTCCGGTCATTGGGTTCGCCATGCGTGGCCCACCGCGTATGGCCAATACCTACGGTGCCCGTCACATCCTTGCCGGCACAATAATCCTCCAGGTCAGAGACCTTTCCTTTTTTTTTATAAATGCGTAGCTCCTGCCCGTAAATGGCAATACCGGCAGAATCATAACCCCGGTATTCAAGACGTTTCAATCCAATTAAAAGCAGCGGAAATACATTCTTACTCCCGATATATCCCACTATGCCACACATAGGAGCTATTATTACTGGTTGAACTTCGAGTAGGTGATGACCATTTTCACCCCCGCGGCACTGGAGGTTCCTTTCAACACGGCCCGGCGCATCTCGCTGTTTTTGTTGTTGGGCGTCAGGAAAAAGCCGTGGTTTTCAGTCTCCCCTTCCATGATACTCTGCATGTGCTGGGTGATATTGAAACGGTAAGTGTAATCCCCGTAAAGATACCCTCCATAATAAGCCGGAAGAAAGGAGTAATCCTTAGGAAGATACTCCTGGCCATCATCGTTGATATAAGTAAGGAAGAGCTGTGTGGGGAGGGGATACTTCCTGTAATTAGAAGCGGTGGTGTCGATGGTAAAGATCAGTTCTGCCTTGTTGATGGCAATGCGGGAGGAATCTTTCCATCCTTCCAGAAAGGGGAGGTACACCTTAGACTGCAGGCCTCCAGTTGACTGGATATAGAGGAGGCTGTCGGAATGGCTCTCCTGATTCAGGTAGGGATAAAAGGCGGTGGTGGTGTAATCGTGTTTGAAACTGTTTACACGTGCACTGAAATCGGTGACGTAAAAGGCCATGTTGGTGGTATCTTCGTCATTATGATAGTAAAGCACGACCGCCGAGGCACTCATGGTCGACGAACCCAGCAGGCTGAGTGATACCAGGGATCCCTGGCCTCCCGCGGAAACCGGCTTGATATACAACCCCCTGAAATATTCCAGGAAGCTTTCGTTATTGACCAGGTCAAGGGAATCGGCTGATATCAGCTTTTGGGCCAGCGAAGGATCCAGTCTGACGCCCACCAGTTGGTACATGGTATCTTGATACGTCGTATCGAGTTTCACACTCGGTTTGAAATCAAAATCAGCCAGCTTGAAAGAGGCGGCTTTGGCCTGGAGGTCTACATCATGGTAATAATTGGCATCGGGATCCAGCGGTTCGGCGAGTTCATATATCTCCAGCTTTTGCACCGATGAAGTATCACCGTAAATGGTCCGGTAGTAAAAATAGAAGAGGATGGAGTCGGGCACCGGGTTGCTGCCCCAGTCGGGAAATGATTTGAGCCGGAATTGAAGCGCCAGGTCAGCCGTGGTCTTCCCAAAAACAGGATCATTGAACATCCCCAGCAAACTGGTCGATGATTCATCGGTCCGCAGGGAATCATCGATATAGGCATAAGCCCTGATGGTTTCCTTCTCAATCACATTGTGGGCATTGATCAGGTCGGTGGAGGGAAGCAATTCAATGCCCGCTATTCCCGGCTCATCACATGCACTTAAAAGGAAAAACCCCGTTCCTGTCAGAAGCATCCCTGCAAGGAAAAAAAATCTTTTAATGGAAATAACCCGATAAGCCTTGTATATCAGACCGGAAAGCAAATTAAACCTCGTCATAAAAATCATTGTAAACATCAACATAAACCTCTTTCTCCTGGAATTCCAGGAACTTTATTCCCGACTCCCTGACAAATTGCCCCACTTCGGGGTGGATATCACGGGAGCCCTGAATGACAGCATCGGCATACTGGATGGCCAGCTTGCTGACGTTGACATAGTTGGGAAGCTCCAAATTTTTCACATCGCCCGCGTTAATCCCCTTGAGCAGCAGCTTCTTCCTGAAATTTTTATTCAGGGTTCCCTGAAATGCGTCGTTATAAACGGAATAGACGACTTTGGATTGTGCAAAAAGGGGATCGTCGTGGTAATATTTCCTGATGTACAAGGGAACCAATGCGGTGAGCCAGCCGTGGCAGTGGATGATGTCAGGGGCCCAGCGCAGTTTGATCACCGTCTCCAGTACCCCGCGGGCAAAAAATATCGCCCGCTCATCATTGTCTTCGAAGAAATTATTCTCAGGATCGACAAGAACACTCTTCCGGTGAAAGTAATCCTCATTATCAATGAAGTAAACCTGCATGCGGGCCGATTGGATAGATGCTACCTTGATGATGAGAGGGTGGTCGGTGTCGTTGATGACCAGGTTCATTCCCGAAAGACGGATCACTTCGTGCAACTGGTTGCGTCGCTCATTGACGCACCCGTAACGGGGCATAAAGGTCCTGATTTCACGTCCTCTTTCCTGGACTCCCTGCGGAAGGAAACGCGAAATTTCTGACATCTCGCTTTCGGGTAAATAGGGGGTGATTTCTTGTGAAATATAAAGAATCCTTTTGTTTTCCATCTACGTTTTCCAAGTAGTTTAGAACTCTGCAAAATTAAGGAAAATATCCGGAAAATCAATTTATTCAG
>ERZ1645192.3479-NODE-3479-length-12799-cov-9.442326_pt1 | contig 12799 bp, 9 predicted proteins | sample MGYA00575354_ERZ1645192 | MGnify/ENA primary metagenome ERZ1645192 (study PRJEB40844, sample SAMN11349763) | freshwater sediment metagenome | isolation source: river sediment | host: Sediment | place: India: Faizupur Khadar , New Delhi | collected 2017-02-21 ... | reverse complement strand
CACTGGCTTGATTTTCTAAAAATCCCCGCTGACAGTGTCGATATAATGGGGTTCAGCCAGGGAGGCGCCGTGGCATTGATTTATCTGCTGAGGCATCCAGATCGAATTGGCCGAACTGCCTGCCTGGCCGGATTTCTTCCGCAAGGCGGGGAAGATGCTGCGAAACCAGGCAGTCTGGCCGGTAAAAAAGTTCTGGTCGCCCACGGTAGCCTGGATGATACCATTCCAATCCACATGGCAAAACATTCAGCCGAATATTTACAAAAAGCCGGAGCTGAGGTGATCTTTTGCCAGGATGCCGTTGGCCACAAGTTAGGCCCGACCTGTTACAAAGGGCTGGAAGGGTTCTTCGCTACATAAGCAAAATCGTTCGCCGGGAACTCGATGCGTTTATCGGCTCTGGAAAAAGGAGATCAGACCCGCCATCAATCCCATGACCAGCAAAATAACGATGACCAGCCCCATGGGAATGCCGCTGAGTAGTTCATTCGTTGCGGCATCGGTATATGTGGGAACCTGTATCGGGGCTGGTTCCGTAAAAGTAGGCATTCTCGTCGGTTCTATGGTAACGATAAATTGAGCAGCCAGGGTCGGGTCAAAAGTGGCGGTCACGGCGGGCGTCACCGTGGGAGGGAGTTCGACCACTGGGGGTGAACCACCTGATAACACCACGTAGGTGGCACTCACCCAACCCACCCCGCCCGGTACGCCCGGATATTCGATCAAAATATATTCACCCTTTGGCGATTGTCCCTTGGCAGGCACAGCCTGACCCGGAAGTAGCACACCGATCTTTTCATAAAGAGCGCCAGGACCTGAACGGACATTCAGGAACGGTTCGCCCATATCCGTGCGAACGGTGGCAATCACTCCGGTTGGCGTGCCGGTCACCGTTGGAATCGATCCGGTGGGCATTTGAAATTCAGGACGCGCATAGACGGATTCCGGTAAACTTAGCGCTCCGGCAAGCACCACCAACAGGAATAGCGCGAGAGTTCGCGCCTGTATTTTTTTCATATCCTCTCCATAAGCAAATACGTCACGGGATGATTATAACCGATCCAAAGGACGGACAGAATTGAACTGTCAGATTCCACCGGTCATTACCGCCCATGAAAATTCGTCGTTTTCAGAAAGAGGAAAACCGTAATCTATGTACAAAACGGTATAATACCTTCAGGTCCGCATATGGAGGGTCAAATTGAACAATTCCATCACTGATGTTCCAGGTGTGTTGGTTGGTCATGCCACGGATTTAGACGCTCTGACCGGATGCACAGTCGTCCTGGTGGAAGGTGGAGCGGTGGCCGGCGTCGATCAAAGGGGCGGTGCGCCGGGCACCCGCGAAACCGACGCGCTCCACCCCATGCACCTCGTGGATAAAGCCCATGCGGTCTTGCTCGCCGGGGGATCGGCGTTCGGTCTGGATGCCGCCGGCGGGGTGATGCGCTTTCTTGAAAACAAAGGGGTCGGTTTTGATACAGGTTTTGGCCGTGTTCCCATCGTCCCTGCGGCGGTGTTATTTGACCTTGGCATTGGCAAAGCAAATGTGCGTCCCGATGCGGAGATGGGATATCAGGCCTGTAAAAACGCCAGCAAATTGCCAGCCGCGGAGGGCAACGTGGGCGCCGGCACCGGGGCATCCGTGGGCAAGATCTTCGGCATGCGCCAGGCGATGAAATCAGGCGTGGGGACGGCATCCATCGATTTGGGAGGTGGACTGGTGATCGGTGCGATCATCGCACCCAATGCCTTCGGGGATGTGATCGATCCGCAAACAGGAAAGATCATTGCCGGCGCTCGAACGATCGACAAATCTGCACAATCGCCGTTCCTGGACACGCTCGAGACAATGAAATCCCTGTTCGGAAAAACGGTGCTGCATTTTTCTTCGCAGCACAACACCGTCATTGGGGTCGTTGCAACCAACGCCAAACTCAACAAAGAGGAAGCCAACAAGGTTGCCCAGATGGCACACAACGGTCTGGCCCGAGCGATTCGCCCGGCGCATACCATGTTTGATGGAGATACGCTGTTTGCGCTGGCTACCGGAAAAAAGAAAGCAGACGTTAACTTGATCGGCGCGTATGCCGCCGAATGTGTCGCTAAGGCCATTCTACGGTCCGTTCAACTGGCCAGCCCGGTTGCCGGTCTGCCTGCCGCGAAAGATGATTGATAAAAATTAGTGGTAAAGAAAATAGGTCAAAACGATGTCCAGTCACCCAATGAAGATTTTTACCGGTTCAGCCCATCCAGAATTAGCAAAGGAAATCTCCGAAATTCTGGGTTTGCCACTGGGGCTCACCACCACCAGGAAATTCCCAGATTCAGAAATCTACGTCACAATTGACGAAGTAGTCCGCGACCTGGATGTGTTCCTGGTTCAACCCTGCTCCGAACCGGTCAATGACAACCTGGTCGAATTATTGTTACTGATGGACGCCTTCCGCCGGGCCAGCATCCATTCACTCACCGCCGTCATCCCTTACTATCCCTACGCCAGGCAGGATCGCATGTCTCGGGGGCGCGAGCCGATCAGCGCACGTATGGTGGCCAACCTGCTGGAAAACCAGGGAGCGGATCGCGTGATTTTTGTCGATATCCACAACAGCGCGATCCAGGGTTTCTTCAACATACCGGTCGATCCGGCCAGTGCGCTGCCCTTGCTGGCCGATTATTTCCGCAAGCCCGAATTTGCCAACGCAGCCATCGTCAGCCCGGACGTCGGTCGGGCATCCCTGGCAGGCCGGTTTTCTGAATATCTCAATTTACCTCTGGTCGTTATGCACAAACGCCGCATGAGCATGTCCGAAACGAAGACAACCCATATCGTTGGCGACATCGCCGGACGCAGGCCGATCATCATCGATGACTTGATTGCCGGCGGGAGCGTGCTCAAACAGGTGGATGCGTTGTACGAGCACGGGGCCGTGGGCGGCGCGTGCCTGGCCATCACCCACCCCGTCCTGCTCCCCTCCGCCCTGGAGCTATTGGATCAAAATGACCACATTGAAAAACTGGTTGTTTCTAATACCATACCGCTCCCCCCAAACAAACGCCACCCAAAAATCGAAGTGGTCAGCATTGCCCCACTGCTCGCAGAAATCATTCAACGCATCCACAAAGGAACCAGCATCGTAGATAAACTTTTCCTCCGGTAGAAATTGAGGCTCAATTCAACACCACCGATCATTCTGTGCTTGGTATAATCGAACGTAGTTGACGTTGTTTCTTATTTCCCTTTGTCATTTTCCATTAACCAGAAAAGGATTCATTATGGTTCGCATCATAGCTGATACAACATCCAGTCTCACGCTTGAAATGGCGCAGCAACTCGGAGTGGATTTCTTTCCACAAATCATCATTTTTGGCGATGAATCTTTCCGGGATGACACCGAGTTGGACACAGCCACCTTTCTGGCGAAATTAAAAGCTGCACCCACTCTGCCAAAAACTGCAGCCCCGCCGCCGGCCCTGTACATGCCCCTTTTTAAAGAACTGAGCGAATCGGGCGAAAGCGCGATCGTGATTTGTCCTTCTTCTGAAATGAGCGGCACAGTCCGCAGCGCAACGGTTGCAGCGCAGGAGTTTCCGACCGCAGATATCCGCGTGATCGACTCCCGCACAATCGCAACCGGCCTGGGCACCATTGTCAAGCACGCCGCCAGGTGGGCAGCCGAGGGCTTGCCAGTCGATGAAATTGTGGCAAAAGTGGAAAATCTGGCTTCGCGTGAGCGTGTTTACTTCATGGTGGATACCCTAGAGCACCTTTATAAAGGGGGACGAATTGGTGGCGCTCAAATGCTATTTGGGAGCATTCTTCAGGTGAAGCCCATTCTGACGTTCAAGAACGGCCGCATCGAACCCGCTGAATCCCAGCGGACAAAACGGCGCGCCCTGGCGCGCATGAAAGAACTCATCCTGTCGGAATGTCCCCGGGCGCCTGAAGCGAACATTACGGCTATGTACGGCGATAACCGCGAAGAGACTGTTGCCTTTGCCGATGAAATCAAACAGGCTTTAGGGGTCGATGAAATTCCAATTTCGTTGCTTCCCTCAGCTATCTTGGTTCATGCCGGACCTAAAGTCATTGCCGTCAGTTTCTTTGTGGCAGAATAAGTCCATGCCGGTTGGGATCATTTCGGATGATTTTATTCGTGGCATTACCATCGTTAACCAGGCCAGCCCTCTAAATCCTCTTTACTGATGACCGCGTACTGGTAATCGACAAACCCTCCGGTTTGCTGGTGATTCCAGATGGTTTCCACCCGGAATCTGCTCATGTCCGGATGCTACTTGAACCGGCGTATGGCCGTCTTTGGATTGTGCACCGATTGGATAAGGAAACCAGCGGCGCCCTACTGCTGGCGCGCGAAATGAGGAGCTGGCGTCGACCAGCCCCTCATTGTTGATTCGTTACTGGGTAATTACCTTACTCTAGCTCAGGCGCGGCTTTCTTGCTGGTGAAAATTGACCAGATCAAGGCAGTTGCCAGCACGGCGACAACAATCCAACCACCTACACCCAGGTCGGTTGTTTTCACAATGATCGGCGCTGTCAGCAGGCTCACCAGGTTGACAACCTTAATCATTGGGTTCAAGGCCGGTCCAGCAGTATCCTTCAATGGATCGCCGACCGTGTCGCCAACCACGCCAGCCTTGTGACGTTCTGAACCCTTTCCGGTATTCGCTGCCAGGTCCCGCGGTTCATCCTCGATCGATTTCTTGGCATTGTCCCAAGCTCCGCCAGAATTTGCCATAAAGACTGCCAGCAATTGGCCGCTGAGGATAACGCCGGCCAGGAAGCCGCCCAATGCCTCGACCTGCAGGACAAGGCCGACCAGCAACGGTAGGCTGATCGAGATAATGGCCAGCGGGATCAACTCCTTTTGCGCCGAACGGGTAGAAATGCCAACCACACGGGCATAATCCGGCTTAACGGTGCCTTCCATGATGCCCGGGATGCGGAACTGCTTACGAACTTCTTCCACGATCTGGCCGGCTGCCCGCGATACGGCACGAATGGACAGCGAACTGAACAGCCACGGTAAAGCCCCACCCAGCAGAAGGCCGATGAATACGCGGGTGTCATTGATTCGAATTCCCGTGATGGAAAGTCGGGATTCCTCCAATATTCCCATCCCTTCCTGTACCCGCGAAACATCCGTTGTGAATGAGGCAAACAAGCTGACGGCGGCAATTACGGCGGAAGCAATCGCCACACCCTTGGTGATGGCCTTGGTGGTATTCCCAACCGCATCCAGGTCCGCCAAAATTTGACGTGCTTTGAGCGTGTCCGCATCGGTTTGATCGTGCCAGGCCATTTCAGCAATTCCATTGGCATTGTCGGAAATGGGGCCATACGAGTCCATCGCCACATTGTTCCCGGTGTGACTGAGCATGCCGATGCCCACCATGGCAACCGCGTACAGCACGTAATCCGCGCCGTCCGCCGAATACAACAACAATGAAAATACGAAGGACACCGCAATGACGAGCAGAGCCCAGACGGACGATTCCATGCCAACTGAAAGCCCCGATAAAATCGTAGTCGCGGGGCCTGTCTTTGTCGAGCGGACGATTTCCTTCACAGGCTCCCGCTTGGTAGACGTGAAATACGACGTCAGCGGATTGAAAGCAACTGCAAGCCCAACGCCAATCGTCGTCAGCATACCCATGCGCCAATCGCCAATGTACAGGAAGGCCAACAGGAATGCCCAAAAGACGGTATTGACGCTGGAAACCTCATACGATCGAAACATGGATTCTTCGGCATCATGGGCGCGCAGGAATTTGATGGGAAATTTCTCCCAAATCGGGACGGTAAACGTGCCCAGGATGGAACTGATCACACCGATCGCACGAATGATCAATGGATAAACGATCCAATGAATTTCACCCGTCTTTGCGTATAACGAAAGGCCCAGGATCAACGCCGAAACGATAGTGACTTCGTAACTCTCAAATATATCGGCGGCCATACCGGCACAATCGCCCACATTGTCACCAACCAAATCCGCCACTACCGCTGCGTTGCGCGGGTCATCCTCGGGAATATCCTTCTCCACCTTGCCGACGAGGTCAGCGCCGACATCGGCTGCCTTGGTGTAAATTCCGCCACCAACCCGCATGAACAACGCGATCAACGTGCCGCCAAAACCAAATCCCAACAGCGCATCCGGTGCAGCCCGGCCAAAGATGATGAAAATCACCGTGCCTCCCAACAGGCCAAGGCCGTCAGTCAGCATGCCGGTGATCGTGCCGGCATAATAGGCGATGGAGAGAGACTCATTGAAGGAACGTTTTGCCGCCGAGGCTGAACGGATGCTGGCCTGGATGGCCATCCGCATGCCCAACTGGCCAACCAGCATGCTAAAAGTTGCCCCCACAACAAATGCAATTGCGCGCCCAAACGCCATTACCGTGCGGGCTTGATCACCGAATTCTTCAACAGCCTCCACGGATGGCTCGACTACATAAACAGACAAGAACAGCGCCACCACCAACAACAGGATGGCTGGTAATATGGTTCGCAATTGACGGGAAAGATAACTGTCCGCGCCAAGACGGATGGCATTCCACACTTCCTGCATTTTCGCAGTGCCAGTATCGTGCTTTAGTACGGTTTTCCGCAACAACCAGGCATACAACAGGCTGATGAAGGCTGTGATCAATACGCCAACGATCGCCCATTGCTCGAAGGCAGTCGTCAGTCCGTGCCGGGAAAGCCCCAGAATGTCCATAGCACCTCCGTTTTCAATTGAAAATAATTCAGGAATATGAAGCAACCGATAACCGGGATACCAGATCAGTTGCACCTAATCATTTTAGCGACCCTCCCAAAAAAGTAAACACTTTGACATTAATTTTAGATTAGAGTATTTAATAACTATTGACTTGGGTATGCGATTTGTTGTATAGTGTCATGTGGCGATTTTTCGGACGCTCCCACAATGGACAGCAATCTTGTGGCGTCCGCTTTTTTTGCCCTGAGTCAGGAATTAAATCAGGCCTTAACATTCTGGAATGCCACGTTTTCGATGAATTCAAAATGGTAAATACCCATCCAAAAAGTTGTTGCGGGTATTGAATTTTGAACCTAAACTGTGTATTCTGAATTGACCAGTATCTTAAATTACACAGGGTTCTGTGATGCTATAGAGAGGCAACGATCAAATCTATGGATGATCCTTTAATTAATGTTGTCGATGAAGAAGACGATGAATATCCTGCAATCGCCCGACTGGTCGAGTTGGGCCGGCAAAAGACATTTGTAACGATCGATGACATCTTGCATTTTTTTCCAGATGCTGAACATGATATGGAGCAACTGGAAGAGGCCTTCGCTGCACTCATGAGTGCTGGCGTTCCTTATGTTGAGGATGACACCAACCTGGAAGAACCGAGCGAAGATGAATTAATCACAAGCGATGGTGAAGAGACGGAACGCCAGGCGCAGGTAGATGACCTTGAAAACATCGACACGGATGACACAATTGGCCTCTATCTGAAAGAAGTCAGCCGGGTTCCCCTGCTGACGGCTGAAGAAGAGGTGGAACTGGCGCAACGGATCGAACGCGGCCGGATGGCGCGCGAAGAACTGGCACGGGCAAATGTGAGCCTGCGCCGCCGGACCGAACTTCGCCGTCTCATTGAAGATGGCTGGATGGCGCGCGAACATCTGATCACCGCGAACTCCCGCCTGGTGATCAGCGTGGCCAAAAAATACATGGGGCGCGGCGTTCCATTCCTTGACCTGATCCAGGAAGGAAACATCGGCCTGATCCGCGCCACGAAGAAATTTGATTACCGCCGCGGGCACAAATTCAGCACCTATGCCACCTGGTGGATCCGGCAGGCGGTGACGCGCGCAATTGCCGACCAGGGCCGCACCATCCGTGTGCCGGTTCACATGGGCGATCAGATTAACAAATTACTGCGCGTCCAGCATCAATTAACTCAACGATTGGGGCGCGAACCCTCCGTGGATGAACTCGCACTTGCGCTTGAAGTTCCACCCAAAAAAGTCGAGAATATGATTCAAGTCGCCCGGCGACCGCTCTCTCTGGAAACGCCGACGGACGATGAAGAAGATTCTGTCCTGGGTGATTTTATTGAGGATGTCGAAACAGCGCCGCCGGACGACTCTGCCACCTACAATCTGCTCCGCGAACACCTGGAAGAGGTCCTAAACAGCCTTCCACCTCGCGAGGTGCGCATTTTGCAACTCCGCTACGGTCTGCTGGATGGCCAGGCTTATACCCTGGAGGAAGTCGGGCGTAAAATGGGCGTCACCCGCGAACGGGTTCGCCAGATCGAAGCGCAAGCACTCAGCCGGCTGCGGCATCCCTCCATTCGGAGAAAATTGCGCGATTATCTTGGCGACTAGCATAGTTTCCGCTCATTAAAACGCTGCAAGCATGTATCTTGCAGCGTTTTTCTTTAGAGATCTAGAGAAACGTTGATGTTGCATCAGGCTTGCTTAATCAAAAAACTTGATGCATACTAATGATGGGAGGCTGGCCATGGCGAAAATTCCACTGCGCGTATATAACCGAGAAATTGAAACCCTGATCAACCGGGGTCAAATTGACGAAGCGGTTGGTCATTGCAGACACATTCTCAGGTTTTATCCAAAACATATCGATACCTACCGTTTACTGGGAAAGGCATACCTCGAAGCGCAGCATTACGCCGAGGCCTCGGATGTGCTCCAGCGGGTGCTTTCCGCCGTCCCCGATGATTTTGTCTGTCAGATTGGCATGAGCATCATTCGCGAAGATGAGGGCAATCTGGATGCTGCCATCTGGCACATGGAGCGCGCCTTCGAGGTCCAACCTGCCAATGCAGCCGTTCAGGGTGAATTGCGCCGCTTGTATGGCCGCAGGGACGGCATTGAGCCGCCAAAAATCCGCCTGACACGCGGGGCGCTGGTGCGAATGTACGCCCGGGGCGAACTTTACCAGCAGGCAATTGGAGAAATCCGCGCCGCCCTGGCAGAGGACCCAAAAAGGATCGATATTGAGATCATCCTGGCACGCATGTATTATTTATCGGGCATGAAAGTCGAAGCCACTGAAGTTTGCAGTCGTTTGATCACAAAATTGCCATTTTGCTTCGAAGCTAACCGCATTCTCGCTGAAATCCTGCCAGAAACCTCCCGCGCGGATGACGCCAAAGTTTACCAACAACGTGTTGATTCGATGGATCCGTACGCTGCCTACATCGCGCCGAACACACCAACCCTTGCAGATGTTCCAGATAATGTCGTCACACTCGAACGCCTCGAATGGAATGGCGAAGAATCTGTTTCGCAAAAACCGGAATGGGCACGCACGGTCGGCATCGAATGGGAGGAACAACAGGATACCTTGCCAGAATGGCTGGACACGTCGCCTGAACCCCTTACCGTGGATGAAAAGCCCATCGCAGACGACGTCTTGCTTCCGCAAATCCCACAAAAAGAAGCCGGTGCCCCTTTAGAACAATCGTCGCTGACGGAAAGCGATGATGCCGGGGAGACCATCCCGGACTGGATGCAGGCGGCAGGCTGGGGCAAGTCGACCGGCACTGAAGTTCCGCCCGCCGAAAGCGCATTAATCGAAGACGAAACTGAGGAAGGCGCCCTTGCCAGCAGTGAAATTCCAGAGTGGTTGCAATCCATGGCGCCCCAGGCTGCCAGCGAGGCGAGCGAGCCGGACGATTCTGAGCGCATGAACCTGCTGGATTCCATTCTTCCTTCGGCTGCCCCGGCTGCTAAAAACGCGCCAGATTTGTCAGGTTTGGACGAGGGTTTACCGGTCCATAGTGAAGGGATACCGGATTGGCTCAGCGAACTCGCGGAAGACAACGGGGAGCGGGCTGGTGAGACGACAGCATACTCGACCCGTGAAAGCCAGCCAGAGGATGCGCTTCCTGATTGGATGAAGACCGAAACTTCAGAAACTGAAGCCGGCATGGATGCACAGGAAACACCAGCAGACGGCGTCGCGATTGAGAATGCAGAAGCGATCCTTACACCTGCTGATGAAACAGCCGTCGCTCCGGAAGCTGCACAAACCCAGGCAGAAGCGCCGGTGGACAATCCAGAGGACGCCTTTGCGTGGTTGGAAGCGCTTGCCTCAAAGCAAGGCGCCGCCGAAGAGACCCTGCTGACCCGGCCTGAAGACCGTACGGAAACGCCGCCGGATTGGCTGAAACAAGAGACATTTGCAGAGACCGCGGTGGAATCCCATGACGAAATATCAGGTGCCGATGAATCGGTCGCCGAGGTTGCTCCTGTAGCAGATTCAATGGCAGCCGGTGACGAGATCCCGGATTGGTTGAAAGATCTCCAGGAAGAAGCCGGCGATGTGGCCCCGGTCCAAAACGAAAGTCAGGAGCACACTCTGCCCGCGCTCGACCTGAAGGCGCAAGAAGGCGAATTGCCTGAATTTCTCCAGGACCTCTCCGCCGAAACGCTGGAGAGCGGCTCCACAACGATCGAGGAAATCGAAACGATCGATCAGGGCGGCGCGCCGGTCACGCCATTCAAGGAAGCCACCCTGGAAAATGACGTACCCGATTGGTTAAAAGAGCTTGAAAACGAACCGGCCGGCACACTCTCTGAGGCTGCTGAAAAAATCGAAGCGATTGAGCAGGTTACTGAACAGCCAGCCGCATCCACTACCACCAGACCGGACGAAACACCTGATTGGCTTAAGGAACTTGCCATCGATGAGACGGCTTCATCTGGTGAAATTCCAATGATTACCGGGGAACAAGATACCAGCCAAATCGATTCTGCCGCGTCGTGGCTATCCGAAGTAGAAACGTCCGCCAGCGTGCAGGATGCTGCAAAAATTGCGGAAACCACTGCGGACGCGATAATTTCCGAACCGTCCAGCGCGCCAACACCGCCGACCAATTTAAGCGATATGGATTCAGACTCAGCATTTGCCTGGCTGGAAGCGTTGGCTGCCAAACAGGGCGCCGAGGAAGAAACGCTGCTCGTCAAACCGGAAGACCGTTTGGAAACACCCCCGGAATGGATCAAAAACGAAATCGAAGCCGAACCGGATGATCTTAAAGCAGCGCCGGTCAGTAAAGCATCCGCAGAGTCTATGCCGGCCGGTACAACCGAAGCAGAGGAACCGCCCGCCGCGGTTATCCCGGATTGGTTAAGTTCCACCGAATTTGAAACCGAAGCTGCCAAGACCGAAGAGACCATACCCAATTGGTTGAAGGAAGCCACGCCAGAAGCCCATGCCCAGGCAGATGCCAGCAGCCAGTTGCCGGAATGGTTGCGGCAGGATGAACCGGAAGAGCAACTACCTGCGGAGGCTCCAGTTGTAGCCGCAACAGGATCAACAGCAGATGATGATGCGTTTGCGTGGCTGGAAGCCCTGGCGGCGAAGCAAGGCGCCGACGAAGAGACGCTCCTGCTCAAGCCGGAAGACCGGAGCGAGCAGCCGCCTGAATGGGTCGCGCAACAGGTCGAACCCTCGACACCGGAGGAAGCGGTCGAAGCAGAACCCGCTGAAGCCGCTGCCGAGGCTCAAGCGCCTGCCATGCAGGCCGCCGAGTCAGACGTGCCCGAATGGCTTAAAGAATTGGAGCACGAACTGGTGCTGCCTGAAAGCCCCATTGGCCCGATGGATGAGCAAGCGATTGGGCTTGTGGAGACCGTTGAGCCGCAAGCCGAAACCGCGCAACCAGGTTCCACCGAGGTGCCGGATTGGCTGAAAGACCTGGAAGCCGGCATTGAAGAAATGACACCTTCAGTGGAGGAAGCCGGAGCGGCGACGCCGGCAGGTGAATGGCTCCAGGAATTGACGGAAACGCCTGTCGATCAACCGCTCGGTGAACCGGCTTCAACCGGCGGGGTTGAAGATACACACCCAGTACAGGTGATACCGCCGCAACCCGCCTGGGCTGAAGAGTCATCTCAGGTTGAAACCGGTGAAATTGACACGGAACTCCTGCTAAACCGCGCCCGGGCAGCCATGAATCGGGGTAAAGTGCAAGATTCATTGGCCGACTATCAAGTGCTCATTCACAAAGAGCGCGCGCTGGATGAGACCATCCAGGACCTGCAAAATGCCCTTTATCAACATCCCGTCGATATCGACCTATGGCAAACGCTTGGGGATGCCTTTGTAAGGTCCAGGAAGCTTCAGGATGCCCTGAACTCATATACCAAAGCGGAAGAACTGCTCCGCTAACCCATATTGGAGGAAACATTGGAACGAACGTTTGTAATGGTAAAACCGGATGGCGTGCAAAGAGGTTTGGTGGGCGAGATCATCATGCGGTTGGAACGCCGCGGCTTAAAGCTGGTTGCCGGTAAATTCATGCAGGTCAGCCGGGAGTTAGCCGAAACCCATTACGCGGTGCATAAAGGCAAACCCTTCTATGACGGGCTGGTCCAGTACATCACATCCGCACCGGTCATGGCGATGGTGTGGGAAGGCCCCAACGCCATCCAGGCGGTGCGGCAAACCATGGGCGCTACGCGGCCAACCGAAGCCGCACCTGGCACCGTGCGCCACGATTTCGCGCTGGAGGTCGGCCGTAACCTGACGCACGCGTCCGACGGCCCTGAAACCGCCAACGCAGAAATCGCACTGTGGTTTGATCCCGGTGAGCTGGTTGCCTGGGATCGAAGCAACGACCCCTGGGTTTTGGGGACGAATTGATGCGAACAAAATGGTTCTGGTGGTTTGCACCAGAACCATTTTGTTTTCCAGGCCAAAACCTTCACAGCGCATCCATGATTTTCGTAACTTGACGTGACAGGACGTTTTCTTAGAATCAAATGG
>ERZ1645192.3478-NODE-3478-length-12802-cov-7.878717_pt1 | contig 12802 bp, 11 predicted proteins | sample MGYA00575354_ERZ1645192 | MGnify/ENA primary metagenome ERZ1645192 (study PRJEB40844, sample SAMN11349763) | freshwater sediment metagenome | isolation source: river sediment | host: Sediment | place: India: Faizupur Khadar , New Delhi | collected 2017-02-21 ... | reverse complement strand
GCAGGCACGAAGCGCTCATGGCTATCCCCTCGATGATACGGTCGCTGTATATCTGGCCCGCACCAGGCGCGAAGAGAGAGACCGTTATCGAGGTGACGCGGCGGCGAGCCGACCATTTTTCACGGCGGCGCACATGGGCGCGCTGTTCTTCGGTGGCGACCAGTTTCTTGCCCGCCTTGAGCACGCGACAGGTCAGGCACACCTCGTCATCGGTACCGCCGCACTCCTCGCAGATGATGTCGCCGCATTCGGCGCAGCGGGCGATGACGATACGGGCGCCGCCGAAACTCCAGAGGAAGCCGGCCATGAGCAGCAGCAGCAGGATCGCCGTCACGCGACGCACGAGCGGATCGTGCAAAAGTCCGGTCGGCGGCGCGAAGGCCGAAGCCTCGCGATAAAAATCGTAGGGCCGCGGAAGCACCACGACCGGGTAGTCGAAATTGGAGCGGCCGGCGATGGCAATGGAGCGCATTTCGAGTTCTTCCGCCTCCCGGATACTGCCCGCCGAATAAAGCGCGCGGCTCAAGTTGAAAAGATATTCGGGCCGCTCGTCCAGTTTGATCGCCTCGGCGTAGGCTTTCTGCGCCGCTTCGCGCGCCCCCCGTTCGCTCGCACAGACACCCTTCAGGTTGTGCAGCAACGCCGAACGGCGGGCATCGCGCACCTGCCCGGCATACCTGTCGAACAGGGCGTCGGCTTTCGCGTAATGATCGGCGTAGAGCTGCTGCATCCCGAGAGCGAAAAGCGCCGCGGGCTCATCGCCGGGGGCGGTTATCTTCTCTGCGTACGGCGGATCGTACACCGCCCGGTACAGCGCCAGATCGCCCGACCGTCCGGGAGGCGCGGCATGCGCTATGAGGGCGAGCCAAATCGACGCCGCAAGGTAGAGCGCGAGCAGGGAGACCAGCACGGCCAGTTCACGGTAGCGCATGATGCGGTAACAGAAGAAAAGCCAGAGGATGAAGAAGAACTCCGGCCCGATGATCCCCTTGAGCGCCAGTACGACCCCCGACAGCAGCACGACCGCGCCGAGAACCATGTGAAAAAGAGAAAAAGAGCCGATATGCGAGTAGAGATGGGCCAGAGAGCGGCCGTATTTCAGGGTCATCACCGCCATCATCATCAGATACAGGGCCGCCGAGAAAAGCATCGCCAGCCGACAGAGGGCGCCGAGAAAGGCGTCGCGCGCGGGCGTCCGCAGCGAGGTCTCGGCGTATTTTACCAGCGAAGAGACCATCAGCCCGATGTCGCCGGGACGGTTCAGAACCAGTGAATTGAAGCGGTTGAGGTGCGCCTCGGGCAGGTCGGGCGAGAAACGCACCGCATACTCGGCCAGTATGAGTTGCTTCGAGGAAACGGTGTCGGGCGCCTGCCGGATAAGCCACAGTGAACATTCGAAGCAGTTCGGGTAATTGAGCGTCCGCGCCTTGCCGTACAGATCGGTGAGATTGCGGATGAGCGTCGTGTCGTCCATCTCGGCGAGCCCCGCCTGCGTCCGCGCCTTGAAGAATTCGGCGGTGAACAGCGGCGCGGCGGCGCTTTCGGCCGCACCGACCGAGACCGGGGACCCGAGTATGCACAGAAGCAGACAGAAGAGCAGAATACCGCGCAGGTACCGCATGTCAGACCGCCCCCGTCGCGACCGGATTGCCGGGATGGCTTATCCAATCGCTCCAACTACCGACGTAGAGACGGGCGGACACGCCGACCTCGCGCAGAGCGAGCAGGGTGTTGCAGGAGGTGACCCCGGAACCGCAGTAGACGATGATCTCTTTTTTGTCCGCGGTGTGGGAAGCATAGAGACGGGTGATGTCGACCGCCGGACGCAGCCGCTTCGAATCATCGAAGTTGAGTTCCCACGGCACATTGACCGCGCCGGGGATATGACCCGCGACCTTGTCTATCGGTTCGACCGCGCCGCGGAACCGTTCGGGCGACCGGACATCCAGCAGGAGGGCATCCTGCCGGGCGCGATGTTGCTGCACCGCGGCCACATCGACCACGAGGCTCAGGTCCTCCTGCGGTTGGTAGCGGGTCGGCCTGCGGTTGGGCAGTTGCCGCGTTACGGAAAGACCGGCGCCGAGCCAGCCCTCGATATGACCGTCGAGCACGAAGGCGTCGCGGTGACCGATGAGATTGAGCAGGAGCACCAGCCGCGCCGCATACATGCCGTAGGCGACCACCGTCGTTCCGGCGGTGAGCCCGTTGGTCCCCATCATCTGCGCGAACTGGGCGAGGTCAGGAAGCGGATGGCGGCCGCCGTGGCGTCCCTTCGGCCCCGACAACGCCTCTTCGCCGTCTATGAACACCGCGCCGGGGATGTGATTGGCGAGGTACTGGGTAAGCCCGAAGGTGAGATCGGCAAGGTCGCCGCGGCAGTCGGCGACGAGCATATTCTCGGCGTACAACCGTCCCTGTAATTCTTCCGGCGACATGAAACTGCGCATCGGTCCCTCCGTCTTCGGTGGGGGGACTTTACCGCGTGAAGGCGCCCAAATCAACTTTTTCGCGCACGCGCGAACCACTCTTGACAAACGGCCGACGCCCCCCTATCATGGACACGTTGTTGACAGGTAACGATATTCGCCGTCTGCGGAGGTCATCATGCGTTGCGCCACGTTTTTCGCCGCCCTTTCGCTGCTGTTGCTTTCCTTCGCGCTGGGCGCGCAGGATATCTGGATGGTCAAGAAAATGGGGGAATTGACGACCGCCGATTTTTACCTGATGGAGATCGGCTCTCCGCAGACCGGCATCACCATCGGTAAAAAAAGCAGCGGCGGCAACGACGAACTGATCTGCTTCTACATGACCAACGGCGAACAGTGGAACCCGTGTCCGGCGAACATCACCAACTTCTCCATGAGCGGCGGCGCGTTCCTGCTGGGAGCGAAGTATGCCTCCGCCACCGAACTGTACGCCGTCCGTACCGAGGTGCAGGGAATGAGCGGAACAACGGCGCTGGTCAAACTCGATTCGAATCTCTTCAACATGATCGTCCTCAAGGTCTTCGACAACAATACCGACACCGAGAACGGCACCATTGAGGTCCGCGGCGACACCATCTGGCTCGGCTCGACCGACGGCCGGATATACAAATCGACCGACGGCGGCAATACGTTCCAGACCTACACCGTGACCGCCGACGACAAGGTGGAGATACGCTTCATCCGTTTCTGGGATGACCAGAACGGGTATGTGGCGGGCGGCGCGACCGAAGAAGGGACCGACAGCATGGGACAGACGGTGACCACCCTGCTGGAAAAGGGCGGCATCTGGATGACCACCGACGGCGGCGAGACCTGGACCGCGCTGGTCGAGAACCAACCCTACGAATTCCTCAAGGTGCAGGATCTGGTTACCCTCGACGGCGGCAATCTCCCGGGCGGCAACTGGTATGCGTTGTACACCGACGCCGACTCCTACGGCAGCGGCGGCACCGTCACCAAGCATCTCGGCCTCACCACCGACAACTTCGCGACCATCACCGAGGTGAGCCCCACCGCGAACACCGGCCGGAAGTTCAACGGCTACGATGTCGGCGGCATCGACTTTCTCGGCAAAAAGGAGTTTTGGCTGGGGGGATACGCGACCGATTTCAAGGCCTGCTCCATGGTGACCTACGACGGCGGCGCGACCTGGATAGAGATGTTCCTCCCCACGCAGGTCGCCGAGGGAACCAACTTCATGTGGGGCTTCAAGGCGCAGAAATTCTACGATTCACACCACGGCTATGCGGCGGGCAGCCTCAACACCATTTTCAAATACGGCGACCCGAACGAAGTATATGAACAGCCCGACACCGAACAGCCCGATGACGCGGTCGACCACACGCCGACGGCCGACGACATTTCCGATCAGTCGGACCTGTCAGACGGGTCCGATCCGTCAGACATAACGGATACCGACACCGGGACGGCCGACGATAGCGACACGCTTCTGCTCGAGGAAGGGACCGCCTGCGGCTGTACGCTGGCCTATTAATCGACAGCGATATATAATTTTATAAAACTATGCATTATTGTTATAAAGTTATATGAAAGTCTTGACTAATTATAAAAAATTATTCATACTGCCGCTATGAACAGCGTGGGAACCGAACAGAACCACCAACTGGCCAAACTGGTCGATATGGATGATCCGCAGGCCGTTCTGGCCGAGGTCGAAACGATCGTCCGGCTTATGCATCCGGCCTTCGATCTCCATTTCCTCCGGCGCGCCTACGGCGATGTCCTCAAGATGTTCGCGGGAGAGTTCCCCGGCTACCGCGCCTGCAACACCGAATATCACGATCTCAAACACACTACCGACGCGACCCTCGCCATGACCCGGCTCATCCACGGCGCGGTCATGGAGGGCAATCCGATATCGGCCCGCAATGTCGAACTCGCCATAGCCTCGACGCTCTTTCATGACATCGGTTACATACAGAGCGAAGGGGACGACGGCACCGGTGCAAAGTACACCAAGAGCCATATCGAGCGGAGCGCCGACTTCCTCGGGGAATATTTCCGCACCGCCGGCTTTCCCGAAGATGATGCCGTCGACGGCCGCGATATGCTCGCCTGCACCGGACTCACCGTCCGCATCGGCGAGATCCGTTTCCGCTCGTTCGAAATACGGATGCTCGGCATGATGCTCGGCACCGCCGACCTGCTCGGGCAGATGGCCGACCGCACCTACCTCGAGAAGCTCTCCTACCTCTATCGGGAGTTCAAGGAGGCGGAGGTGCCCGGCTTCAACGAAGAGATAGATATGTATATCAATACGCTCGGTTTCTACGAACTGACCAAGAAACGGTTCGCGAGCGATCTGGGCGGCGTCAACCGCTTCATGCGGGCCCATTTCCGCGAGCGGTGGGGCATCGACGCCGATCTGTACGCCTCGGCCATCGAGCGGCAGATGGACTATCTGCGCGCGGTGCTCGAGAAGTACCGCCCCGATTACCGCAACTACCTGCGCCGCTGGCAGTATCTCAAGAAAGAGGCAAGTGTAACGAAAACGTAGCGCCCTTTCCCGGCTCGCTCTCCACCGACACCGATCCGCCGTGCGCCAACGCGATGTGTTTGACAATGGCGAGTCCCAGCCCGGTGCCGCCGACGGTGCGGCTACGCGCCTTGTCGACGCGGTAGAACCGCTCGAAGAGCCGCGGCAAATGCTCCGAAGCGATGCCGACGCCGGTATCGGCGACGCTGATGGTCGCCTCGTTCCCCGTTCTGCGCGCCTCCACCGTTATCGTCCCGGTATCGTTCGAGTACTTGACGGCGTTGTCGACCAGATTGACGATCGCCTGTTCCAGAAGCGCCGCGTTGACCGGCGCCATCAATGTCTCTTCGCATATCGTGACGATACCGATGCCGCGTTCGGCGGCCCGTTCGCGGAACGGTTGCACCGCCGCATCGAGTATCGGCCGGAGCTCCGTGCGGTCGCGGGCGATGCCGCCGTGTTCGGTGTCGCGTTCTATCTTGGAAAGGGCGAGCAGATCCTCGATGATGGCGCCGAGCCGGTCGCTCTGCCGCGCGATGGTATCGAGGAACGACCGGGCGTTGGCAGGGTCGTCCACCGCGCCGTCGCGCAATGTCTCGACAAAACCTTTGATCGAGGTTATCGGGGTGCGCAGTTCGTGCGACACATTGGCGACGAACTCCTTGCGGATGTTCTCGAGTTTCTTCAGCCGCGTCACATCGCTGAACACCAGCAGCGCCATCCGCGTCTCTCCCGGGACGATGGTGCCATGGGTGAGGAGCACCCGGCCGTCGCTGTCGTACAGTTCGACCTCGCGCTGGCTCGACAGACCCGTGGCAAGCACTTCGCGGATGAATTCGTGAAGCGCGCGGTTGCGGACCACGCCGACCACCGGCTTCCCCTCCGCCTCCTCGACGGCGGTATGGAAAAGCGCCCCGGCGGCGCGGTTGAGCCGCAGTACCGTCTCGTCCTCCCCCACCACGATGAGCGCCTCATCCATGCTGGTGAGGATCGTCTGCAGTTCGTTACGCTGATCGGTGATGGTCCGTATCCGCGTATCGAGTTCGGCCGCCATCGTGTTGAGCGACCGGGCGAGCCGCGCGAACTCCTCGGTGTCGGGGAGGGCAAGACGGCTCCCCAGATCGCCCGCGGCGAATTTTTCGGCCCCCTCCTGAAGGCGACGCAGGGGAACGCTCAGCCGCCGCGCGACGATGTAGCTGACCAGCGCCGCCGCGACCGCGATGATGAGCGCCGCCAGCAGTATCACGCCGAAGACCGGCCGTATCGCATCGTTGACGCCGCGCAGCGGTTTGGCGGCGCGCAGGACCAACTGCGTCTCCCCCGCCGCGCGGACGCGAACGGCGACATACATCAATTCTTTCTTCAGGGTCGGGCTGTGGCGGGTCGATATGCCGACGATCCCGCTCAAAGCGCTGCGGACCTCGGGACGGTCGGCGTGGTTGGCCATCTGCGCCGGATCCTCGGCCGAATCGGCGGCCACCGTCCCGTCGGGCAGGATGACGGTGAACCGGGTGCCGGTCCGTTCGCCCAGATCGGCGACCGCCTGCTGGAGGTCGGCCGCCGCGCGGAAGGTCGGTTCGGCGAGCAGCACCTGCGCCCTCAGTTCGTCGGTTGTCTGGGCGCGGTGGAAATCGTTGAAGGTGCGGAAGGCGACCAGCGAGAAGAGGAACAAGGATACCGCCACCACCGCCACGAAGGCGGGAAGCAGTCGCCAGAGCAGACGCCGTTTCATCAGTTCTTCGGTCCCTCCCCGGTGTGGTGCCGCACGATCTCGCCGTCCACGAGGTAGATGACATCCTCCGCGATATTGGTCGCGTGGTCGGCTATCCGTTCAAGATAGCGCGACACCGCGATCCCGTGCAGCAGGAACTCTATCTGTCCCGGTTTCGCGCACATCTCCTTCGATGCCGCCCGGTACATCTCCCGGTGTATGGTATCTATTTCGCGGTCTTGTGCAAGAACTTCGTAGGCGGTCGTCTTGTCGAGGTTCACCAGCGCCTCGATGGAGCGGTGCAGCATGATCTGCGCGATCCCCGACATCCGGTTGAAATCGAACGGCAGCGGCACCTCGGCGTGGTCGGCGAGCGTGAGCACCCGCTCGGCGATGTTGACCGCCAGATCGCCGATCCGTTCGAGGTCGTTGTTGATCTTGAGCACCGCGACGATGAGCCGCAGATCGGTCGCCACCGGCTGGTTGAGGGCGAGCGTCTTGAGGCACTCCTCCTCGAGATCGACCTCGGCGATATCGAGCGCCCGGTCGCCGTCGATGATGATCCGGGCGGCCGCCGCGTCACGATCCTTCACGCACCGGATGGTCCGCGAAAAGACCTCCTCGACCCGCACGCTCATCTCGAGCATCTGCTGTTTCAGTTTCGCGATGTCGCGCTGTATCCGCATCGGCATGGCATCCCTCCCTTATCCGAACCGTCCGGTGATGTATTCCTCGGTCTTTTTGTTGTGCGGGTTGGTGAATATCTGGCGCGTCGCCCCGAATTCCACGATGTAGCCTTTGAAGAAAAAGGCGGTGAAGTCGCTGATGCGGGCCGCCTGCTGCATGTTGTGAGTGACGATCACGATGGTGTAGCGCCCCTTGAGCCCCTCGACCAGTTCCTCTATCTTGGCGGTCGCGATGGGATCTATGGCGCTGGTCGGTTCATCCATCAGAAGCACCTCGGGCTCGACGGCGATCGCCCGTGCGATGCAGAGCCGCTGCTGCTGGCCGCCCGAAAGGGCCGTCCCCGGCTTATGCAGCAGGTCGCGCACCTCTTCCCAGAGCGCCGCCCCCTTGAGCGCCTCCTCGACGCGGCCGTCGAGTTCGCTTTTCGACACCGCGTAGTGGAGCCGTATCCCGTAGGCGACATTCTCGTAGACCGACATCGGGAACGGCGTCGGCTTCTGGAAGATCATCCCGATGCGGCGGCGCAGTTCGAGCAGTTTCACCGACGGGGCGGAGATGTCCTCGCCGTTGAGCAGCACCATTCCCTTCGCCCGCTGGTCGCGGTAGAGTTCGAAGATGCGGTTATAGACCCGCAGGTGGGTCGATTTGCCGCAGCCCGACGGACCGATGACCGCCGTGACGCGGTTGGGGGCGATGTCGAGGTCGTTGGCGAAGAGCGCCTGATGGTCGCCGTAGAAAAAATCGAGCCCGCGCACCGATATTTTGGGCGTCGGATCGGCCAGATCGCCGTACAGCGGCAGTTTCGTTTCGCTCATTTCGTCTTCTCCCTCAGTAAGGTCCGGGCAAGCAGGTTCACCCCGAGCACCGTCGCCATGATCAGCAGCGACGCCCCCCACGCCAGCGTCTTCCAGTCGTCGAACGGGCTCATCGCGTAGTTGAATATCGTGACGGTCAGATTGGCGGTCGGTTCGGCCAGCCCCCGCATCCAGTAGGGGCTGTTCATCGCGGTAAAGAGGAGCGGCGCCGTCTCGCCCGACACCCGCGCCACGGCGAGCAGTATCCCGGTCAGCAGTCCCGACCGCGCGGCGCGGAAGAGGATCGAAACGATGGCGCGCCAGCGCGGCATCCCGATGGCGAGCGCCGATTCGCGCAGGGAGTTCGGCACGAGGTTCAGCATATCCTCGGTGGTCCGCGCGATCACCGGTAGCATGATGATGGCGAGCGACACCGCCCCGGCGTAGGCCGAGAAATGTTTGAAGGGAAGGACCAGCAGGGTGTAGACGAAGAGTCCCACGATGATCGAGGGGATCCCCATCGTGATGTTTATCGTGAAGCGGACCATCCCGCCGAACCGCGTATTCCGGCCGAATTCGGCGAGATAGACGCCGGTGAAAAGGCCGAGCGGCACGCCGATGAGGGCGGCGAGGATCGTGATGAGCAGCGTCCCGACGATGGCGTTGGCCAGCCCGCCTCCTTCGATGCCGGGCGGCGTCGGGAGCGCGGTGAAGAAGTCGTAGTTGAAGGCGGCGATGCCGTTCTTCCCGACGGTCCACAGTATCCACACGAGGAAGAAGATGCCGATGAGCGACGCAGTGCCCGACACGACGCGCATCGTCAGATCGGTCAGTTCGCGGCGGCGGGTGTTCGATGCCTTTTTCATAGCCCCGCCCCCATGCTCTTCTTCAGGCGGCGCACCCACCACTGCGCGGCGAACTGGATGAGGAAGGTCATCACCAGCAGTACCAGCCCGAGGTAGATGAGCGAGTGAAGGTAGATCGGCTCGGAGGCCTCGGCGAACTCGTTGGCGAGCGTCGAGGCGATCGAGTTGCCGGCGTCAAAAAGCGACGCCGAGATGTGGTGGGCGTTGCCGATGACGAAGGTGACCGCCATCGTTTCGCCCAGCGCGCGGCCGAGTCCGAGGAAGCAGGCGCCGATCACCCCCTGTATCCCGTAGCGGAGCGTCACCTTATGCGTCACCTCCCAGGTGGTCGAGCCCATCCCGTAGGCCGACTCCTTGACCACCGGCGGCACCATCGCGAAGACATCGCGCATGACGGCGGTGATGAAGGGGAGCACCATGAGGGCGAGGATGATGCCGGCGGTCAGCATCCCGATACCCATCGGCGCGCCGGAGAAGAATCTCCCGATGAGCGGCGCCTTTTCGAGCCCGAGCGTCTCCTGCAGGAACGGCTGGACCGTTTCGGCCATGAACGGCGCAAAGACGAACAGCCCCCACATGCCGTATATGATGGAAGGGATCGCCGCCAGCAGTTCTATCGCCCCGCCGACCACCTTCGACACCGTCGGATGGGCGAGTTCGACGAGGAACAGCGCGATCACCACGCTCATCGGCACCGCGATCACCATCGCGATGGCGGTCGAGACGAGCGTCCCGTAGATGCTGGAAAAGGCGCCGTACTGGTTGAGCGCCGGATCCCACTCCTCGCTCCACAGGAACCCGATGCCGAACTCCCCGATGGCGAGCCGCGCGTTCCACGCGAGATTGACGAACATCGCCGCCATGATGATGAGCACCGTCGCGGCGCACAGGATGGTGAACCAGCGGAAAAGCGTTTCGAAGTGTTCCGATAGGTAGTCGCCGAAGCGGGACATCGCGTCTCCCCGTTCTTGATCCACGGTGAAGATAGAGCCGTTGTGTTAGCGTATCGTTAAGAGGGCGTCAATTGACCGCCAATTCTCATTTTGCTCGCCGGAATCTGACCGCGCTTTCATTGTCTCCTAACAGAGCGGCCGTACAAATCTCATCGTCCGGCGCCGCTGCGCCGGAGGGTTATTGATAACACAAGAGGAGAGGAGACTATGAAGAAATTAATTGCACTGCTCAGCGCGCTACTCACCTTCGCCACGCTCGCGGCGGCCGAAACGGTCAACGGCGCGGGGGCCAGCTTCCCGTTCCCCATCTACTCGCAGTGGGCGTTCGACTACAACAAACTCACCGGCATGCAGCTCAACTACCAGTCGATCGGCTCGGGCGGCGGCATCGCCCAGATCAAGGCCAAAACGGTCGACTTCGGCGCCTCCGACGAACCGCTCAAGGAAGAGGACCTGAATGCGGCGGGCCTGTTCCAGTTCCCGATGGTCATCGGCGGGGTGGTCCCGGTGATCAATGTGAAAGGGATAGAACCGGGGAAACTCCAACTCTCGGGCGAAACGCTCGCGCAGATATTCCTCGGCGCGATAGCGAAATGGAACGACCCGAAGATAGCGGCCGATAATCCGGGTCTCGCCCTTCCCGACCAGAAGATCGTCGTGGTCCACCGCTCCGACGGCTCCGGCACCACGTGGATATTCACCAACTACCTGACCAAGGCGTCGGCCGACTGGTCCGCGAAGGTGGGTAACGCCAAGGCGGTCAAGTGGCCGACCGGCGTGGGCGGCAAAGGTAACGAAGGGGTCGCCGCGTTCGTCAAGCAGACCGGCGGTTCGATCGGTTATGTCGAATATGCCTACGCCCTCAAGAACAAGATGACCTACACCAAACTCAAGAACAAGGCGGGCAAGTTCGTCGCTCCGGCCATCAACACCTTCCAGAGCGCGGCGGCCAACGCCGACTGGCAGAACGCGAAGGGTTTCTATATGGTCCTCACCGATCAGCCGGGCGACCAGAGCTGGCCGATAGTCGGCGCCTCCTATATCCTTATATATAAGGCGATGCCCGACGCCGCGAAAGCGCAGACGATGCTCAAGTTCTTCGACTGGTGCCTGAAGAACGGCGACAAGGCGGCCAAGTCGCTCGACTATGTCCCGCTTCCCAAGACGCTCATCGACCTCGTGCAGACCGCGTGGAAAAAAGAACTCAAAGCCTCCGGCCAGCCGGTGTGGAAGTGATCCCTCTTTCTTGACAATTCCCTCTCAATCGACGAACCTATCCCCGCCACTTTATGAGGGAGCATGCTATGTTCAAGGTCAATGAGTATTTCAACGGCACGGTCAAGTCTATCGGTTTTATGACCAACGAGGGTAAGGCCACCGTCGGCGTCATGGCGCCGGGCGAGTATGAGTTCGGCACCGACACCGTCGAGCACATGACGGTGGTGGCGGGCGAGCTGGTCGTCCAGTTACCGGGTGAGACGGCGTGGAAGAGTTTCGGCCCCGGCCACACCTTCACCGTCGACAAAGGAAAAAAGTTCAAGCTCAAAGTGAAGGTCGATACCGCCTATCTGTGTAGGTATGTCTGATTTCGGGTCGGTTGACTAAAAAAGCTAACTGTTTACCGACGCACACAGCGAACAAAGTAATTTTCTGTTGGCTGGTAATCTAATGTTCCGCTCATCATATCAACATACCATTGATAGTTGGTATGGTACGAATCGGTCAAATTGGTCCAAAAAACATTGCTGGAAATACCAGGAAAAGTGCTTGCTGGATCGTAGTGCGAATAGTCGATCAAACTTAACAAATCGACAACTGACGGAGCTTCCCAATCATCATAATCTCCATAGTTCAAATCGGCACATATGGTTTGCGCCGTATCGAAATCAGCCGGTCCAAAGTCTTCCTTTGTCCAATAAAGATTTGTTCTGTTGTCTTTAACTACTATCTTGCTGTCGGAACCTGCTTGCTCTTCATAACGAACGGCCAATGGATATGTTTCTGCTAAACGACGAACGCATATTGCTGTGTCGTCTAATCCCCCTCCCCAACTTGGGAAAACACGCGAATTATATAGTTGGAAAAACCAAGTATTCAAATTATAATCGTCGTTGATCGTAGGAAGATAAACAAGCGCACTGAGGAGATTTCCATTATCCCAGCCCATGGAGGACGATATGGGTTCATACAAAGCGGAATGACTTATACCGTAATCCACCAATGAAGATATTTCATGCGGTGTAGGCAAATGCCAATCATTAAAACCGGCATAGGTAAGATTCTCACAGTAATCAAAAGCACCCTGCCATAGAGAAGAACTGTTCGATGTCATTTGTTGCCACATCAAATTGGTGACCAGATCGGTGACGACGGTTTCCCCCGCAATCGGCGTTGTTATCTCGAAATCATCGGTACGACCGGTATCGGCAATAGCCGGATGTTGCTGTTCGCCGAGATTGACGCATTGATCACTACAATATGAACCGGCGACACCGTTATTGAGGCCTTCATCGCACTGCTCGTTGGCATCCGTGAATCCATCGCCGCAAAAAGGCAAAAGGTCGTTGTCGGGAATATCCATATCAACACTTTCATCTAGAAATATGAGGTCGGTGTCTTCGATTATCTGTTCCGTTTCCAACTGATCATCCGTTTGCTCCGAATCTGAAAGGATATCATCTGTATCATACCCTTCATCATTTACAAGACTGTCCGACCATACATCATTATCAGTAACAAAATCCGCTTCGGGAGCTGACCGCCCCCCGTTGTTTGGACAGTATCATAAGTTAGTCTTCCGTGCAAGTT
>ERZ1645192.3477-NODE-3477-length-12802-cov-11.520907_pt1 | contig 12802 bp, 10 predicted proteins | sample MGYA00575354_ERZ1645192 | MGnify/ENA primary metagenome ERZ1645192 (study PRJEB40844, sample SAMN11349763) | freshwater sediment metagenome | isolation source: river sediment | host: Sediment | place: India: Faizupur Khadar , New Delhi | collected 2017-02-21 ... | reverse complement strand
AAGTTGCTATCTTCCCGTGGATACCATCGGGCATCAACATAATGTGCACCTTTGGCGTGCAGTTGGTCAATTTTATTGCGGATTTTTTCTTTCACAAAAACCTCCTTTGGTTACAATTGAACTTATTATAGTTATTTCGGGGGAAACATGGGGTTCTGAGGCATATACTTATAGGGCATAAGAAATAAGTTACCCTATCGCCTTGCATCCCTTGAAATCATATTAGGGTACACTAACTAAAAATGGAAGTGAATTGGTTGGAACTAATTCACGAAGCCAGGCGTCTATTATTAGAACTGAAAAGACAGGTTTATTAAGATTGCGTATGGAAAACGAGAAACTAAAAAAAGAGAAGAAATCATCAAAGGGTCATTTTAAGTGGCTTTTCCAAATGTTTTACAAACCGCGCGCGACACTCTCCAAAGTCATGGCGGAAGACGTGCCCAACAAGCTGACGCCCTTGCTCTTTATCTGCATCATGGTGGTTATTGCTGTGCTGATTGCCGCGCCAATCAAGACCCAACAGCTCCAATCGGGGGCAACTCTCCCGGATGACTTTCAGTGGTGGTCCGAGGACCAGCAGCAGCAATATCTTGAGGCGCAAGCCAACCAGTCCTCACCGATCTTTATGATCCTTTTCCCTTCGCTTTTTGGCATCCTGGGCTACCTGGTCTTCAGCATGTTGATGGCAAGCATCCTCTACCTGGCTCTCACCTTGGCTGGAAGCCGCGCGTCGCGCATGAAAGTTGGTAACCTGGTCGCCTGGGCGATGGTTCCTTTTGGGCTGCGTGAGCTGGTGAAATTTTTCGTGGTTGGAGGCAGCAGAAGCCTTGTCGAGAACCCGGGACTTTCCAACCTGGTTGATGCCGAGGCGAAAGGTTTTAGCGCATATCTGCGCGGCATTTTGGGAAATATCGACATCTATTGGGTCTTCTTCCTGGCTCTCCTGATAATCGGATCGCTGCTTCTCTCGGGTCTAAAGAAAAACAAAGCAATTATCACAACCATTATCGCCGTCCTGATCATGCTGCTGTTGCAAGGTATACCCAACTTGCTAAGCAGTCTGTTGAGTGGGTTGAGCGCTGGAGGAGCAGGTTTTTACTTCTAAGGGAACATCTTTATGACTGAAAACTTAATTCAAACGATCGACCTAAGAAAAACTTATAAAATGGGCGAAACAGAAGTCCATGCCCTGGATGGTTTGGACCTGAGCTTTCCAAGCGGTTCTTTCATCGTGATCATGGGTCCTAGTGGCTCGGGTAAAAGCACTTTGCTCTACCTGGTGGGCGGGCTTGATTGGCCCACTTCGGGCAAGATCCTGGTTGACGGGCTGGAGATCGACGCGATGGATGAAAACGCGCTGGCAGATTATCGCCGCAACAAAATCGGCTTTATCTTTCAGAGCTTCAACCTGGTTGCAAACATGACTGCCGAGGCAAACGTCGCCTTCCCTCTGCGGTTTTCGGGTGTAAAGAAAAAAAAGCGTCTTGAACGCGCGGAAGACTTGATGATGAAAGTCGGTCTCCAGGAACGCATTGGCCACAAGCCCACGGAACTTTCCGGTGGTCAACAACAGCGTGTGGCGGTTGCCCGCGCGTTGGTAAACGATCCGCCGATGATCCTCGCCGATGAACCAACTGGCAACCTGGATACCTCCAGCGGTCAGGCGATTATGACCATGCTGGATGAGCTCTGCAAAGCCGGCAAAACCATCATGGTAGCCAGTCACGACCCACGCATGCTTAATTACGCCACCCACCGTATCTATCTGATGGATGGACGCAGGGTGGACGAAAAACAATACATGGATTCAAACTTAATAAGCTCATAGAGGCAAATAATGAAACGAAACACGCAAATTTTCCTGGTAATTTTCATGATCCTTTTGCTGGCGCTGCTGCCGCTCCTCAACCAGCAGGCAAACGCTCAGTGGGTTGATCCCCCAACGGAATCCCAGCCAACCGCCGCCCCCTGGAACTACGTCCCGGATAACGGCGATGTTGTCCATCCTGCCGGGTACGTTCCCCAGAACATCCTACAGCAAGTGACCGAGCGTCCAATGCTTTACATCGTCAGTTATGACACCGGTAATGGGAAGAAAAGCGTAGATCCCTACGGCACCTTTGGGCTTACCTTTACTGTTGGGAATAACGGCATGGAGCACGCACGCAATATCATTTTAACCTTTAGCAGCCAGGAATTTGACCCTCTTGATGGCAACGTTATTAACTTCTGGGAAGTAGATGCCGAAAACGGTGGGAATGAGACTCGGACCCATAAATTCAAAGTCAACGACATGTCCACCTGGATGTACTCAGGAACCATCACAGCCGCGGTCTCCTACATGGATCCAGCTGGTAATACCTACTCGGACGCCTTTATCTTTTCCATCACTATCAACCAAACCGGCGGCACAGGTTCTACATCTGCCACTGCCACGCCCTCGGCTGTAAAACGCGCTCAGATGGTGGTTGATAACTACTCGACCGACCTCGAATCATTGCAGCCAGGCTCAACCTTCAAGCTGACATTGGCTGTCCGCAATGCCGGCACCGAGATGGCGCGCAATGTGTCCCTGGTATATGGCGGTTCTACAATCAGCACTAATCCGGAAGGCACTCCCCAAGCGAATGGCGTCAGCGGCGGTTCGGGAGATGTCTCCGTCTTTGCCCCAATTGGCAAATCCAATGTGGTTTTGTTGGGAGATGTGGCTGTCGGCGACAACCTTACCCCTGAACAGGAGTTTGTGGTCAACGTCACCGCAACGCCTGGCGCCTACCCCTTGAAACTCTCTTTTGTCTACACCGATGCCAAAGGGAATCGTGTCATTGATGACCAGGTAATCACTCTGCTGGTCTACTCGCTTCCCCAGTTGGAAATCACGTTCTATAACTCGGTCGAAGGCATGTTCTACGTGGGGCAGATGGGCTCGCTTCCCATCCAGATCACCAACCTGTCACGGAAATCAGTTGTTCTTGGCAACGTGGTCGTCACCTCCGAAAATGGTGAAATGAGCAATAACTCTGTGCTTGTGGGCACGCTGGATTCCGGCGGCTACTTCACGATTGATCCAATGTTCATGCCGTATCAGGAAGGCGCTACAACTATCAATCTTGAAATCCGCTACACCGATGATTTCAACCAATTACGAACCTATAACAGCCAGCTTCAGCTCGAAGTCATGCCCGAAATTCCCGCCCTGGAACCATACCCATTGTTGGATGAAAACGGCAATCCTGTTTTGGACGAAAACGGCAATCCGGTTATGGTCGATCCGATGAATCCCAATCCGCTTCCCAACGAACCGGTGAAGGAACCCGGCTTTTTTGCCAAAATTTGGAACGCCATCAAAGGTTTCTTTGGCTTTGGCACCAGCTCCAATAGCACCGATTCCTCAATCTACGAGGAATCAGTTCCTATCTATGATGGCGGAATGAAATCTCCGTAAAAGCAAATATCCATAAGTGGAAGAAGACGGTGTGTTGTGCGCTTAGTTGATTTGTTAAGTTTAATTGTAGATAACCTGAAAAGGCGTAAAGGACGGGTCATCCTGACCGCTATTGGCGTCATCATCGGCACTGCGGCAGTAGTGACTCTGATTTCGTTAGGCGCTGGTTTGCAGGAAAGCGCCACCAGTCAGCTCTGGGGCATCAACGATCTCAGCAATATTGAGGTTTACCCCGGCTATCCCAATATGTCCGCAAACGGAATGACCATGATAACGGAGGATGATATCAAGAAAATCACGCCGGATGTGGTTTCTCAGTTCGAAGCCATGCCTGGAGTGGAACGGGTGATCATCAAGCAGTCGATCAATTCTGGCATCGAAATTAGCCTGGACAAACTGAGTGCCTGGGGAAATATCACGGGTGTCAATATATCTGATCTGGCGGATATGGGAGTTTCGGCGCAGCAAGGTACCACCGATCTCACAGGAAAAGGCACCATCGTTGTGGGGTCATGGATTGAGAATAATTTCTACGATCCCAACCAACGCCCTGGAGATGATCCCCTGGAACCGCCGGACCTGATGGGCAAAACGCTAAAAGTCGATTTCATCAAGTGGAATAGCGACGGCACCGAAACCCGTAAAACAATGCGCCTGGAGGTGGTCGGAGTGCTCGCCGAATCACGCGGCGAGGCGGATTACAACATCTATATGAACTGGGATGAAGTACTTAAGTTGAACGACTGGGTGGCAGGCAGCCGTGTGGATTACAAAAAGCAAGGCTATAACAACGTCACGGTCAAAGCCACAAGTCCCGAGGTGGTTATCGACCTGACACAGCAGATTACCGATATGGGTTTCCAGGCGTACTCACCCCAGTCCCAGGTGGAGAGCATCACCGGTTTCTTCACCATCATGCAAGTTGTGTTTGGTGGGGTTGGCGCGATTGCCCTCCTGGTAGCTGCAATCGGCATCGCCAACACCATGGCGATGGCAATTTTGGAACGCACCCGCGAGATCGGCATCATGAAAGCCATTGGCGCGACCAATAACAATATCCTCAGCATCTTCCTCGGAGAAGCGGCAGGGATTGGTTTTTTGGGGGGAGTGGGCGGCTTTCTGCTGGGTTGGGCGATTTGCGGCATCATCAACTTACTGGCAGGCTCTTACCTTACATCCCAAAGCGGCGGTGGAACAACCCTGGCAACCTCCATTCCGGTTTGGCTTCCGTTGTTCAGCATCGTCTTCGCCACCATCGTCGGGCTCATTTCCGGTCTCTACCCGGCACTGACAGCCGCTACCCTCGTGCCTGTAGACGCGCTAAAATACGAATAATCCTTTTTTGTTCCTTTACAGACCCTGTAGTTGACCATCTGGCAGGGTCTTTTGTTATTTTCCTCGTCCTGAGGTCTATACTGACAATGGAAACCGGTTTTTCCCGAAGGTATAATTTCCTTTACGAACCCTCAGGAGCTGACACCATGCTTTTTGTCGAAAATGAACCCAACAAAGATCCACGGATAAATCTTGCCATCGAAGAATATCTGATTAAAAGCGTTGCCCCCAAGGAAGAAATCCTGCTGTTTTACATCAATAAACCCTCTATTATCATTGGGCGGAACCAAAACACAATTCAGGAAATTAACGTGGATTATGTTCAGGCTCACGACATCATCGTCGTCCGAAGACTATCGGGCGGCGGGGCTGTGTATCACGACCTTGGAAACCTTAACTTTTCTTTCATTGCCCCAAATTCCCCCGGAAATTTCCACAATTTCCGAAAGTTTACCCAGCCCGTCATCAAGGCATTGATGCGCATGGGTGTGCCCGCGGAACTATCTGGACGCAACGATATCCTGGTTGATGGAAAAAAGATTTCTGGCAATGCCCAATATGTCTCCGGTCCAAGGATGGTCAGCCACGGCACATTGCTCTGGAACACTGACCTTTCGGTTGTTGGCGAAGCACTCTGTGTAAAACAGGCGAAGATTGAATCTAAAGGCATAAAATCAGTGCGATCCCGTGTCGCGAATATAACCGAGTACCTACCCGAAAACCCTCCCAACATCATGACCTTCCGCCAGATGATCATCGATGGCGTTCATAGCGAAAACCCCCTCGAAGAATACGTTCTGAGCGAAGCTGATTGGGAGAGTATTCACCAGATCTCGCGGGATCGCTACCAGACCTGGGAGTGGAACTTTGGCAAATCTCCGGCTTTTGGAATCCAGCGCGAAATCCGCTATGGCGGTGGCACAGTGGAAGCCTGGTTGGATGTAACCCGAGGTGGAATTGTAAATCAGGTCAAATTCTACGGCGATTTCTTTGGTCAGCGAGATGTCTCCGAGTTGGAATTGCTTCTGGCGGGCAGCCGCTATGAGCCCACCGCTCTGCACGAAAGGTTAGCCGGCGTAGAGGTGAACAACTATTTCGCAAACCTGACCACTTCCGGCTTGCTGGACTTACTTTATTAATCAGTTTTGATGCAGCCAGCAGGGCGGGGCTGAGCTCTTCAAGATGTGAATGGATCGCGTAAGGAGACTTGTTATGACAGATCGACCAGATCAGAAGGATAGCTCATCAATCGGCAGCCAACCATCTCAGCCGCTGCCTCACCCCCTCGACTCCAGGCGCAGCGATGGTCCTGATTGTGTTTCCCAGGACTATCCGGACCCACTCGTGAGCGATTGCGATGACCTGCTGCGCAAAGAGGTTAGCGAGGAGCTTGAGAGAAAACGCGCTGGTCTGGACCCGAAGCCCGAGCCCGATTGGACGGAGAAGGCGAAGACAGAGATCGTATCAGGGCTCGAACAGATAAGAGATGCTCTCCACGATGCTTACCGCGACGGAAAGAATGACCCGAAGATCAAAAAATTTGGCGAGGATGTAAAAGAATCCTTCCGAACAATCGGTGACGAAATCAGCAAACTGTTCGACTAACTCAGCTAATTGGGTTGGTTGGGGGCTCGTTTTCCTCATTAACCGACTTCCATGGGGAATGTAATTTTTCAGCTGCTGCCCGCTTTGTGTCTTCAGGGCGTTTATCATAACGGCGTGTGGTGTCGGCGCTGGCATGTCCGGCGATGGCGGAAACCGTCAGCACGTCGATATCAGCTTCCAGCATATCGGTAATTGTGGTTCGGCGCAGGTCGTGCGGGCTAAAGGACGCAACCCCAGCTTCTTTTTGGCGCGTTTTTAGGATGTAATACACCGCCTGTGCGGATAAACGTTTGAGGCTGACCTTGCCCGACTTGCCCACCCGGGTGAAGAGTGGACCAAGTTGGCGCCCCCGAACCCGGAGCCAGGCTTCGATGGCAGGCAGGGAATCCTGAGGAAGGTAAACAAACCGTTCCTTGCTGCCTTTTCCAAGAATTCGAATTTTCTGGTTCTCAAGGTCCACATCTGCCAGGTTAAGATCCACCGTCTCCTGGCGGCGCAAACCGCAGGCATACATCAGGCTGACAATTGCCGTGTCCCTTGATCCGAGATTTGGGTTTGCTTTGTCAGACTGGCATGCGGCTATGAGCTGCTCCAGTTCCTGCATGGCAAGCGATCGCCCGCGGGGAAGTGACTCCACCCGCATAGACCTCACACCAGCCGCGCGGTAATAATCATTATAGTCAGAGTAAAGCCCGAGCCGGAAGGCTTCCTCCAACACGCGGCGCAGGGCAACCAGGTGCTTGTTGACCGTTGCCTTCGCGTAGCCAATATCCACCATGTGGGCACTTAAGCTGCTGGTGTTTTCATAACGGAGCTTGTGCCAGGGGAAGGTGAGTGCGTCAGAAGTCTTCCCGTCTGAGAAAATGAAAGCAAGATTGTTGAGTGCGGTCAACTGGGTCCGCCTCCCAGCCGGGCTGAGAACGTTCAGGTAAGCCTGGGCGGGGGAGGGTAGGGTAGGGTCTGGCACGAGCTCTTCCTTTGGCAGCGTTAATGGTGTCGGTTTTTGTCTGGCAGCCATGGTTATACCTTTCAGGAATATTATTCTCCAAAGGTATTATAACAGCCAGGGTAACAATATCGGTAAGTGGGGTGGGGGATTGCATGAAAAGGCAGCAGTAGGCGAAACCAAAAGCTGTCCCCTTCTTCCTTTCCGGAAAAAACCAGTTATCAGGAGCACCAAATGCGTGATCGGAAATCGAACCAACAAAAGGCTGTTATACTTGCTTTTCGCGGTAACAACCTATGATCTTTAAACACAGTTTCAACAGCATAATCCGCTCCCCTGGAAAGTCTTTTCTTTTCCTGGTTTTGTTAACCTCTGCGATTGTCTTCGTCAACTTGGGGAGCAGCATGTACTATTCCGCCAACCAGATGCTCGCCCAAGCCAACGAGCAGTTCAACACTGTGGTGGCGGCTAAATATGGCGACCTGCACAATCCCGATGGCGCCTGGGCGGATGAAAACTTCCAGAGTAACACGGCTTCCATCGATTTCTCTGCCCTAACCAGCCACCCTGCCGTTCTCGCGGTCGATCAGGAACGCACCCTCTCGGCTTATGCCGGAGAGGAACCCCAGATCTGGCAAACCAACTCGCCAGTCAAAGATTATGTCATCGTCACCTTGCGCCTGCTCAACGCGCAGGACGACGGAACATGGACCGCGCTTACCTACAATACCATCTATGGCAGGCGGGTTAGCGGAACGGTGTTCTTAAGAGTCAGGACACTCAGCTCTTCGGGCGTTGATTTAAGCGATCAAATGCAAGTTGGACGCACTTACTTGCTGGCTGCCTACACCCAAACCAGCAGCCTGTTGACTCTGATCCCAGTGAGTCCCGCCCAACTAACCCAGAATCCAACTGAAACCCTCAAAACTATTGGCGAACTGGTCGACATAACCGATCAACCCGATTATTTTGGAACCGAGGAAGGCAAAGCCTGGCTTGGTCTGGCGGACACCCTACGTGTGATAGATAACTCCTTCCAGGTGATTGCATCATCAGATATTCAAAGCATGGCTCCTTTCCACATGAAACAAACCTGGCTAAACAGCGGGAGCTTCGAAAACCAACCCGGTACATGCTATATCAGTGAACGGCTTGCGGGGTTGTTCGCGCTTCAGGTTGGCGACCAATGGCACCTTGCCTATCATTACAGCCCCGAAGGCAATCCATCCTACACATATTCATCAGAAATCGGATTTTCCCACGAAGAAGACTGCCGGATTGCGGGAATTTTTCAGTCCACAACCGACCTGACCTACACTGTGCTGATACCTTTCCCTGCGTGGCTGCAAAAAGTCCCCGACAGCTATGATATTCTGCGAGTAAGGGTCGACAACTCCCGGGTTGAAGAATACCTCACCTATGTTAGCCCATTGGTCCCAGAAGTTGTCGAGCTCCAGGTCGAAGACCAGGGCTACAGCAGCGCGGTTATACCCATTCTGAAGCTGCGTGAACGTTCACTCTACATGACAGTCGCCAGTGCCGCGGCTGGCTTGGCGGTGATCAGCCTGTTTGCTTATCTCGTCATCGTTCGGCAGCGTGAGACGGCGGATGTGATGATGAAACTGGGCACAGCCCGCCCCCGCACCATTGCCTACCTGATGATTGGCACCATGATTATCGCCGTTTTGGCAGGTCTGGCGGGTACGTATATCGCAAGCCTGGTTGATTCCCAAATGACTCATTCGGTTTGGACCAGTCTGCAGGGCAGCGCCATGCAGGACCTTCGCTATAGCGAACGCGCCCTGGGGCTCCAGCTGGCGTTCATGCCCGAGCTGCTCACAGCCAGCTGGGTGCGTTGGCTAACCTCGGCGATAGTTGTCGGGCTGGTGTTTTTAATCAGTCTGATTGCGTCATTTATCGCCCTAAAAAAACCCAAACGGCAGAAGCCAAAAGTGATCGGCCGACTCAAAACGGAAAGCGGTCGCGCCATGACCTTTGCCAGGGTTCCAGGCTTAAGCCTGCGCTTTGCTTCCCGCTCAATCCTACGAAACTTTTCGCATAGCGTGATTGTGCCCTTTGCGGTGACTCTTCTGTCGGCGTTTATCCTGATTGTCGGCGTCTCAACCGCAGAACAAGAGCAGGCAGCCGACACCATCTACGACCGTGTGCCGATTACGGCTTATCTGACTACGATTTTAGGTCAGCACAGGCAAATCCCTCTCCAACTCCAAACTGACATCTATCGCATGCTGGACAACACCTTTCAGAGCAGGCAGCCAAGAGAGATGCTTCGATCCCGCGTCACTGGCGAGGAGATGCGCCTCACCCGGGCGAAACTTGAGGAGCAGAATCCAGTCATAAAGGAGTTCCTCCTAACCAGGTATATGCACTATGAATACATGGGGCTGGTGGAGCATACCGATGGCAACCCGGGCACGCCAGACCTGCCTGAGAGACCCGTCGTTGATCGCAGCCAAACCGCCATCGAGCAAGAGCTTGGGATCAGCCGCCTGGAGCAGCAGGTAAAACGGCTGCCAATCATTGCCTTCACTGATAGCGTTACTCGAACCAGCGAAGCCATCAAATTCCGGGACTCTCAGGTGATGTGGCTTGACGGTTACTCAGACAGCGATTTTACGCAGCCGGGAAACCTCATTGTTTTACCAGACCGGTTGATGAAAGAACAAGGGTTGCAACTTGGGGATGTTATCCGGCTGGGTGTCTATGAAACCGATGGACGGTATGGGGTGCTGGTGGAAGGCTTTGACTTCAAGATCATCGGCGTGTATCTCCAGGGCAGCCGCTCTCCCGTTTGCTATGTCCCTTGGAGCTTGTTGACCGAAATAGAGATGGGCACGGATTTGCAGACTGTTGCCTGGACTTCTGATTTCACAAACCGGGGCATGGAAACCGTTATGGGCCTTTCCAACGAATACCTTGTCGAATCCGTCGATTCTGCCACAATCATCCCAAAAGATCCGCGGAAGCTCGAGGGTCTACGCGACTATCTTGAAGAAAACGGCTACAGCCAGGTCGGCATAATCCGCAGCAATCGGTTGGCTGTGGTAATTGAAGATAAGGCACTCGCGGATGGTCTGGTTTCGATTCAGCAGCACCTCTCTTTTCTGAATCTCATCATTCCGATCATGCTTCTGCTTTCTGGCTTGATTGGTTTCATTCTCTCTTACCTGCTCACGCGCAATCGCCTTCCGGAATTTGCCGTGATGCGCAGCCTTGGGGCGAAGAAAATCCAGATCTACCTGGCGTTCTTCCTGGAACAGTTCTTCCTGCTGCTGATTGGTTTTCTGCCAGTCGTGGCGGTTTTACTGGCAAACCCCGACTGGCTGGCGGCGGCTGGGCGTAACCTGGTTTTCTTCTTAGGTTTTTACACTTTGGGCATCATCATCGCGATCTGGCTGATGGGGCGATCCAGGGTTCTCGACATTTTATTCACCAAGGAATCGTAGCATTATGGAATCAATGACAAAAGAACCCATATTCAGGCTTGAAAACGTCAGTTACCAGTACAGCAACAAGTACCAATCAGTCGACGCGGTCAAAGGCGTCAGCGTGGATTTCCACGAAGGGAAGATCTACGCGATTATCGGAAAGTCCGGCTCCGGTAAAACTACCCTGCTTTCCCTGATGGCAGGTCTGACCGTGCCAACGGATGGACGGGTCATTTACCGGGGCACACCAACTGGCGAAGTAAATCTGGATAAATTCCGCCGCGAAAATGTTACCGTGGTCTATCAGAGCTTCAACTTATTTCCGCTTATGACCTGCCTCGAAAATGTTTGCTTTCCGTTGGAATTGATCGGCAAGTCGCCAAACGAAGCCGCGGTAATCGCCAGGGAGCAAATTTCCCGTGTGAACCTCCCGGAAACCGTTTATAAGCGTTTCCCAAACATGATCTCCGGCGGCGAAAAGCAGCGCGTCGCGATCGCCCGGGCGTTGGCATCTGGCGCAAAAATTATCCTCGCGGATGAACCAACCGGTAACCTGGATGTTGCCAACGGCGAGAAGATCATCGAGCTGCTTTGCAATCTCGCACATGACGATAACTACCTTGTCATTGTCGTGACGCACGATTTGGGGATCACTAAGGTTGTGGATGAGGTATTGCAAATGACCGATGGACGCTTGACGCCCATGAGTCCGGAGGGCACTCCCGTTTTTTAACCAGGAATATCCGGCTTCAACCGAGTCCCTCTGATAAACTTATCCCATAATGAAGAAGATCGTTGTCGCGACAGACTCATTTAAAGGCTCGCTCAGTGCCATTGAGGCTTGTGCCATCATAGCCAGCCAAGCCAAACAGGTCTTTCCTCAGGCTGAAATTGTGCAGCTACCACTCTCCGATGGGGGAGAGGGGCTGGTCGAGATTGCCTTCAAGGCGCTTGGGGGGAACCGCAAGACGGTGAGCACCTGTGATCCATTCGGTCGGAAACTTTCCTCGGATTACATTCAATTGGCGGATGGGTCGGCGTTGATTGAGATGGCTGGGGCAGGGGGGCTAATGCTGCTGGACCCTAGTGAATATGACCCGCTTCGCGCCAGTACCTTCGGGGTGGGGTTGATGATCCTGCATGCGATCCGGTCGGGGGCTGACCCTATCTACATCGGTCTTGGGGGCAGTGCCACGGTGGATGGCGGCACCGGCGCGTCGGCAGCGTTAGGCATGCGCTTTTTGGATGGCACCGGAGAAATGGTAATCAACGGTGGAGGTTTGGGAAGAATTCAGAGCCTGGACCTGGAAGGGTTGCTGGAGCTTGGGTATTCCGGTAGGATCGTTTTTCTAACGGATGTCAACAACCCGCTTTACGGCTTCAACGGCGCGGCAGAAATATTCGCACCGCAAAAAGGAGCTTCCCCCGCGCAGGTCCGGCTGCTGGACCAGGGACTGCGCCATTTGGCGGGGCTCGTTGAACAGAAAGCCGGGTTTGAGGTGAACCAAATCCCTGGAATCGGAGCGGCTGGCGGCTTCGCACTGCCGTTTGTGGCGTTTATGGGGGCGGAAATCCGTAGCGGCATCGATTTTGTGCTCGACGCCTTGCGGTTTGATGAGGTAATAGCCGGGAGTGACCTCATTATCACAGGTGAAGGGCGCACAGATGCTCAAAGTGCGATGGGAAAGGCAATTTCAGCGGTAGCTCGGCGAGGGCACGCCGCCGGTCTGCGTGTAGCCGTGATATCTGGCGCGCTGGGGGAAGGAGCTGAAAAGATGCGGGCGTTAGGCGTCAATGATCTGCTCCAGGCGGCGCCCGTTGGTCAGCCGCTCGAAGAAGCGCTGGCACACGCCGAAGAAAACCTGTCTATTGCCGCGAAGGAATTCTTTTTGGGAATGTCGGGTTAACCATCCCGAAAAATATCCCGAAGCCTGCCTTTTTTCCAATCCATTCATCGTAGCGGCACGACATGCTGAGCCCTTGCTTCTGCAATCATCACGGAGAAACCGATGAATTAGC
>ERZ1645192.3475-NODE-3475-length-12803-cov-43.141042_pt1 | contig 12803 bp, 9 predicted proteins | sample MGYA00575354_ERZ1645192 | MGnify/ENA primary metagenome ERZ1645192 (study PRJEB40844, sample SAMN11349763) | freshwater sediment metagenome | isolation source: river sediment | host: Sediment | place: India: Faizupur Khadar , New Delhi | collected 2017-02-21 ... | reverse complement strand
AAATGACAAAAACATCAGCTTTGTATCCTCAATAATGGAAAGCGGCCCACTCGTCAATGTATGAGTGTCCGGGAGTCATGTCGAAACATTTGTATCAGGGAGGATGAAGAGGTTATGAATGCCCTGTTTGAAGTTTTCAGGGTCATGTCAAAACATTTGTGTCAGGAAGGATGAAGGGGGTATGGATGCCAGTTTTCAGGTATGCTTTGTTTCCTCGCGGCTTTGTTGCTATAATGCCCTGAAACGGTGGAGTTCGCGGGAGCGCTTGTCGCCGTGGGGCACCTGAAGGGGGGCGAGCCGGCGAAGAATGCCGCCCGCACGGGGAGAAGTTTTTCGACTGCTGCCGGGCGTACGGCGCTTCGCGGCAGCCGGTGTCTGAAATCTTGCGAAGTGCATGAGGGAGGTGCCATGGCTGACAAGAATTACGTGATTGCACTGGACTCGGGCACGCAGAGCGTGAGGGCAGTGCTCTTTGACCGCGCGGGGGGCGTAGTCGCCCTGGCCCAGGCTCCCCACGAGCCCTACTTCTCGGTCAACCCGGGCTGGGCGGAGCAGAGCCCGGACGATTACTGGTCGAAGCTCTGCCGGGTGACGAACGAGCTCATGAAGAAGATCACCGTCGACCCCCGGGAGATCGCAGGGATCGGCATCACGACCCAGCGGGGGACCTTCGTGCCCGTGGACCGGCAGGGCACAGCCCTCAGGCCCGCCATCATCTGGCTGGACGAGCGCATCAACGAGAACCCGCCCCCGCTGTCCATGGCTGCCCGTGCGGTCTTTGCCATTGCCGGGCAGTCCTCCGCCATCGAGTACGTGAGGAAGCATTCGAAGTTCCTCTGGGTCAAGAACAACGAGCCCGGGGTGTACGCAAAGGCCTACAAGTTCATGCAGATCTCCGGGTGGTTCGTGCAGAGGCTCACCGGGGAGTTCAAGGACTCCGTGGGCATGGTCACGGGCCTGTGGCCCCTGGACTACAAAAAGCTCGAGTGGCACGCCCTCAGGCTCGCACACAACGCCTTCGGCCTGGAGCCGGAGCACATGGTGGACCTCTTTCCCCCCGACACCGTGCTCGGGCGGGTGACGGCAGCCGCCTCGGCCGAAACCGGCCTTCCCGCGGGTTTGCCCGTGGTGGTGGGCGCGGGCGACAAGCAGTCCGAGGTCTTAGGCGCGGGGGCCATCGAGCCGGGCATCGGCGTGATCTCCTACGGCACCGCGACCTGCATGGAGATCTTCACGAGAAAATACCTCAACGACAGGGCCCTGCGGTTCTTCACCTGGCCCGCCGCCCTGCCGGGCACCTGGGACATCGAGCTCTTCATCCACCGGGGCTTCTGGATGGTGACCTGGTTCAAGGAGGAGTTCGGCCACCGCGAGGGCATCGAGGCGGAGAAGCGGGGGATCGCCCCCGAGGCGGTCTTCGACGAGCGGGTGAGGGACATCCCGCCCGGCTCCATGGGGCTCATGCTCCAGCCGTACTGGTCGCCCATGGTCTCCAACAAGTACGCCAAGGGCTCCATCATCGGGTTCGGCGACGTGCACACCCGGGCCCACATCTACCGCGCCATCCTCGAAGGACTCGGCTACGAGCTTCGCCGGCTCTACGAGATCTACCAGGCCAGGACCGGGGTGACCCTCAAGGAGCTTCGGGTGGGCGGCGGCGGGTCGAAGAGCGACGTGGCCGTGCAGATCGCCGCGGACATCTTCAACCTCCCCGCGGCCCGGATGGCGACGCACGAGATCTGCGGCCTGGGCGCGGCCATCGATGCGGCCGTGGGCACGGGGATGTTTCCCTCCTTCGACGAGGCCGTGGCCTCCATGGTGAAGAAGGGAAGGGTCTTCGAGCCGGACCCCGCGAGCCACCGGGTGTACGAGGACCTCTACCAGGGGGTGTACCTCAAGACGTACGGCGCTCTGGAACCGCTCTACAGGAAGATCGCGGCGGCCACGGGATATCCGCCGGAATAGGGCAGGGGGGGCGTTGCCCCCCTGTCGTTCAGACGATGATCACGGGGCAGTCGGCGTTCAGGATCAGGAACTGCGCCACCGAACCGAGGATGAGCTTGTCGACCCTCGTGGTTTTCTCCGCGCCGATGATGATCTGGTCCACCGCGTGCTCCTGGGCGAAATTGATCACGTCGTGGCCTGCGTAGTTGCCCCTCATGAGGAGATGGGTGTCGCAGGGGATCTTTTCCCTTTCCAGGGAGCTCTTCAGGAACTGAAGATCCTGCTCCATCTCCGTGATCCTCTTGCGCTGCGTCTCGCTGCCCCTGGAGAGGGAGCACACCACGTCGACCCGAGCACGGAAAGCCTTCACGTGCTTCTTGACCTTGCCCAGAATATCCTTGGCATACTCGCTTCCATCGTAATACATGAGTATCTTTTTCATGGATCGCTCCTTTTTCCTCGGTCTTTGATCGGCAGCCGGCCCATCCCCACTAACTGCACTGCCCGGCCATTGCCGGCGCCCTTCCGGGGAGGTCTTTTCCCCTCCGGTGCTTCACCGCGATGAGCGCCTGCTCGTTCTGGTAGCCGGCGATGGTGGACTGGATGATCCGGTCGAAGAACAGGTTCAGGTAATAGTTGACCTCCACGAACTCGATGAGGGAGATCCTGCTCCCGGGCACGATCTGGTCCCTGAATATCTTCCAGATCTCCCGCTTGATGAGCAGGAACACCAGGGTGGTTTCTTCCAGGGGAATTCCTTCCTGGCACCGGTCCGCCCCGAGGTTCGAGTAGCTGGCGAACAGCGTGCTTTCCGGCTGGCCCTTCGCGAGCCAGATCCCGAGCCTGGTTTGCATGTCCTCCACCACCCGGAAGATCCTCGCCTGGGCGACGTCGTCCGACACGTCCAGGTAGTGCCAGGTGTCCGATCGCAGGCGGATCGCCTCCAGAATGCCCCTCGTTATTTCCTCCGCATTCCCGCCGATGATTTCCCTGACCTGTGCGTACATGCGCTGCTCCTCGAGGCTCCTGTCCAACCTCTGTCCGGAATATAGGACAATCAAGAAAAAATGTATGCCCAACGCCGTCTCATATTCGCGTGAATCTTTCCCTTACCTCCTGTAGGCGGCCCGCTTACAGTTCTTTTTCGGTCGGCGGCCCCTGCGCGAAGGCCCGGTGAAACGGGAAGCTGAAGCCGGCAAGACCGGGCATGCCCGAGTTGTTCATCCGAGGTGCGGCGGGTCCCCCGAGGGGGCCGTCCCGGGAGTCGATGTAAGGGAAACACCGACAGGGGGTAAGATAATATCATGCAGCAATATCAGACTCCGTTGGGCATACAAATCCGATCTTTTGACGTACATTTCCTGTGTTTTCAGAGAAGAGGAAATATCTCCGGGGAGGGCGCTCAAGCCCCTTTCCCGCCGATGCGGAAATTGGGCACACCGAACGTGCTTGGTTATAAAAAAAGGGCGAAGGAGAATCATATGGCTGATACCAACGATCAAGATTTCTATAACAAGGTTTTTCCGGTTCCGGAAAGGGTAAGGGAAAAGTCGTACATCAAGAGCAGGGCAGAGTATGACAAGATGTACAAGGAATCCATCGACAACCCCGACGCTTTCTGGGCGAAGCAGGCCATGTCCAGGCTGACCTGGTTCAAGCCCTTCGACAAGAACAAGGTTTCCGACTGGTCGTTCGACGCTAAGGACCTCCACGTGAAGTGGTTCGAGGGCGGCAAGATCAACGCCAGCTACAACTGCCTCGACCGTCACCTCGAGACCAGGAAGAACAAGGCCGCCATCATCTTCGAGGGCAACGACCCCAACGACTGGAAGGTCTACACCTATTGGGACCTGTACCGCGAAGTGAACAAGTTCGCCAACGTGCTCAAGGACCTGGGCATCAAGAAGGGCGACGTGGTCACCCTCTACCTTCCCATGATCCCCGAGCTGGTCATCACCATGCTCGCCTGCGCCCGCATCGGCGCCATCCACGCCATCGTGTTCGGCGGCTTCTCCGCCGAGGCGTTGAGGGACAGGGTCAACGACTGCAACTCGACCCTGCTCGTCACCTGCGACGGCACCTACCGCGGCGCCAAGGCTGTCCCGCAGAAGGACAACGCCGACAAGGCCTGCGACCAGTGCCCCTCCATCAAGACCCAGATCGTGGTCAAGCGCACCGGCACTGCAGTCCAGATGAAAGATGGACGCGACGTCTGGTACGACGACCTCATGGCAAAGGCGGCACGCTACTGCAAGCCCGAGGAGATGGACGCCGAAGACCCGCTGTTCATCCTCTACACCTCCGGCTCCACCGGAAAGCCCAAGGGCGCCATGCACACCACCGCAGGGTACCTCCTGTACGCATCCATGACCCAGCAGCTGGCCTTCGACGTGCGTGACGAAGACGTCTACTGGTGCACCGCCGACCTCGGGTGGGTCACCGGCCACAGCTATGTTGCCTACGGGCCCCTCACCAACGGGCACACGAGCATCGTGTTCGAAGGCGTGCCCAGCTATCCGGGCTTCGACCGCTTCTGGGCGGTTGTGGAAAAATACAACGTCAACAACTTCTACACCGCACCCACCGCCATCCGGGCAGTGGCCAAGGAAGGCGACAAGTGGGTGGAGATGCACGACATATCCTCGCTGAGGGTGCTGGGCTCCGTGGGCGAACCGCTGAACCCGGAAGCCTGGTGGTGGTATTACAACAAGGTGGGCGGCGGCAGGTGCACCATCGCCGACACCTGGTGGCAGACCGAAACCGGCGGCCACATGATTCTGCCCCTGCCCGGCGCCATCGACATCAAGCCGGCCAAGGCCATGGTCCCCTTCTTCGGCGTGGTTCCGGCCCTCATGGACGAGGAAGGCAAGGAGATCGTGGGCCCCGGCAAGGGTTCGCTCTGCATCAAGAAGTCCTGGCCCGGCATGCTGCGCGGGATCTACAAGAACCCCGACCTGTTCAGGGACAACTATTTCTCGCAGTTCCCGGGATACTACTTCTCCGGTGACGGCGCCGAGCGCGATGCCGACGGCGATTACAAGATCACGGGCCGCGTGGACGACGTCATCAACGTGTCCGGCCACAGGATGGGCACTGCCGAGGTCGAGGCAGCCCTCACCCTGCACCCGTCCGTGGCAGAGTCCGCGGTGGTCGGGTTCCCGCACGAGATCAAAGGCCAGGGCATCTACGCGTACGTGACGCTGAACACCGGCGTGGAGAAGTCAGACGCCCTGAAGAAGGACCTCATCGCCCTGGTGCGCAAGGAGATCGGCCCCATCGCGACCCCCGACATCATCCAGTGGGCGGACGGGCTCCCCAAGACCAGGTCAGGCAAGATCATGCGCCGCGTGCTCAGGAAGGTTGCCGCCCACGACTTCACCGACCTCGGTGACGTCTCCACCATGGCGGACTCCAGCGTGGTCGACGATCTCATCAGCGAGAGAAAGAATATCGGCAAATAGCTCCATATCTCTCATAACCATAAACTCAGCCATGTAGTGTTTCACGGTGGGAGAAGGAGGGCTGGAATCGGTCCGGACCTCCTTCTCCCACAGATATTTTCCAGCCTTTCCCCGTTGCCCGCCCGACGAATCAGAAGTCCGATCACCGGTACGCAGGGGGGGCGGTCTAAAAAAAAGAGGGGAATCCCTCCACGGGTCCCCCAATGCTTGGTTAAAGGGCGTAACGGCAATCCATCCCCGGCGGGGATATAACAGGAGATGGGTAAAAACCTTTTGTTCCCTGCAGGTTCCTCTCCCAGGAATTGCCTTTGTCAGTGGTGCGTGCCCTGCTTCGCCCCTCGTGAATGCCTGCTGCCGGTTTTCCGGATGAGCCCGTGTGATCAGAGCTTCAAGGACAGGGAGAACATGTTCCCGGTCTTGTTTTCCACCGTGAAGTCACAGCGTTTGAGGATCTTGATCATGGCGTGATTGTCCCTGACCGTCTCCGTAACCACGCTCCTGACCCCCCACTGCCTGGCAAGGCCGATGCTCATCCTGGAAAGCTGGTGGCCCAGCGTCTTCTTCTGCCAGGGATCCGACACGATCACGGCATACTCCGCCTCGTGGTTGTGGTTGAGGGATATCTTGACGAGCCGGGCGATGCCGACGGCCTTCCTGCGGCCTCCGTCGTTCATCTCGGCAACGATGGCGAACTCCTCTTCCGGGTCGATGTCGCAGTAGCGCTTCGCCCTTTCAGGGGTCGGGCTGAACGGCGACAGGAAACGCAGCCACAGGGACTCCTTCGAGCACCCGTTCACGAACTCGGTCCACAGCTCGATGTCCTCGACCCTCAAGAGGCGGAACTTCACGGGCTTGCCGTCGATGGTGAAGCCCCTGTCCGACAGGCTGCCGTCGAGGATCTTCAGCATCTTCCTCCTTCGGCGCTGGCCGGCGCGGTACATCTCGCCCAGCACCTCCGCGGCCATCTCCGAGGTGGAGTACACGGGGATGCCCGCCTGCTCCATCTGGATGACGTCGGTGATCATGAACTCCTTGCACGCCACGCAGCAGACGATGGGCTTGTCCTTGTAGTCGATGCCCTTGAGGGTGTCCACGAAGGAGCCGAGCTTCTCGCCCTGGATGACGACGATGATGCTGTGCACGTCGGTGCTCACGGTGCCGATCTCGATGATGCTCTTGAGCTGCTCCGGCGTCATGGTGAACGAGCAGTCCACCGGGTTCTGGAGGTTCAGGTACCCGGGCAGGTGAGTCGCGAGCCGGTCTTTCAGGTACTGTTCGAGGACGCTGAGCCTCAGGCCGTTCAGGTAGAGCATGTCCGTGGCCGCGACGCCCAGGGAACCCGTGTAGGTGACGACGAGAACCCCCGGCCCCTTGGGGAGAGGCTGCTTGGAGAACCCCCGCATGAGGGCGAAGAGGTGCTCGTTGTCCCGGGCGCGGATGATGCCGCTCTGGCGGAAGGCGGCGTTGTTGATCTCGTCGTTTCCCGCCAGCGATGCCGTGTGCGAGGACACCGCCTGCTTGCCCGCCTCGGTGCGGCCGGTCTTGAGCACGATGATGGGCTTGCGGTGGGAGATCCGGCTCGCCACGTCGATGAAGCGCTTGCCGCTGGTGACGTCCTCCATGTACATGGCGATGACGTCGATGTGCTCGTCGCTCCCCATGTACTCGAGGATGTCCGTCTCGCTGATGTCCATCTTGTTCCCGATGGTGGCGACGATGCCGAAGTCGAGGACGTTCCTCAAGCCCGCAAGGATGCCCGCGGCGTACACGCCCGCCTGGGCGATGAGGCCCACGTTGCCCTTGCCGAGCTTCTCGAGCAGGCCGATGGACTGGACCATGTCGTGGTGCGTGTTGATGACCCCTGAGCAGTTGGGCCCGAGGATCCGGCACCCCCGCTTCTTCACGATCACCCTGATGCCCGCCTGGGCCTTTTTGCCCTCGTCGCCGATCTCGGCGAAGCCTGCCGTCTCCACCACCTGGTATTTGACCCCCTTGGCGCAGCACTCCTCGATGGCCATGGGCACGGTTTCCGCAGGCACGATGATGATGGCGGCATCCACCGGGCCCTCCACGTCGAGGACCGACTTGTAGGCCTTCACGCCGAGGATGGAGTCCTTCTTTTTGTTGATGGGGTAGAGGCTGCCCTTGAACCCGTGGTTGAGCAGGTTCTGGAACACGTTGTAGCCGAGCTTGCCCGGGGAGTCCGATGCGCCCAGCACTGCGATGCTCTGCGGGTAGAAGAGCGCGCGCAGGTCGGAGCCCGGCCGGGTTTGGGCAGCGGGCCTTTTCCGGAGCGTGCCGTCCACGAATATCCGTGCATCCACCGCAAGGCACCCGGAGGGGTACACGAATACGGGGTTCAGGTCCAGCTCCCTGATCTGCGGGTGCCTGGTCACCAGCTGGGAGATCTTGAGCAGGACGGACCTGAGCTCGTCGATATCCCCGGCCTTGCCGCGGTAGCCCTTGAGGAGCCTGCTGCCCTTGATCTCGTCGATCATCTCGGCGGCGTCGTCCTCGGTGATGGGGAGCACCCTGAAGGTGACGTCCTTGAGCACCTCCACGAAGACGCCGCCCAGGCCGAACATGAGCACCGGCCCGAAGCTGGGGTCCCGCGTCACGCCGATGATAGCCTCGATGCCCTGTTCGGCCATCTTCTGCACGGACACGCCCACGACGAGGCGTTCTTTGAACGACTCGACGATGTCGTTGAAAGCCTTGATCAGCGCCCGCTCATTTCGCAGGTTGAGCTTGACGCCGCCACCGTCGGTCTTGTGGATGACTTCCGGGGAAACGATCTTCAGGGCCACCGGGTATCCGATGGCCTTGCCGATCAGCACGGCCTGTTCGGCCGACGTGGCGATCCTCCCACCCGTGGTCTTTATGCCGATGTTTTCAAGGATCTCCTTGCACTCGTGCTCCATGAGGAAGCTTCGGTCCTCCTTGAGCGCCCGGTCGATGATGTTGTCCGTGTCCTCCCGCAGGATACCCTCAAAGTCCATGGAGAAGAACGCGCCTGAGCCCTCCCCCGTTCTCACCCCCTTGATTTTACTTGAGGGTTCGATCAGGATACCGCTTTCACTCATGAAACCACCTCCTTTTCAGTCCAGGGTGTCGGGATTCAAAAACTTGGATTTTCTCCTGCACTACCACGGCGGGAAAATGCCCGGTATCAGGCAAGACCTCTTTTTTCTGTCAAAGGACATTGTGACCCTGACGGAGAATTACCGACAAAAAAGGGCCCGGAACCCTTTTCAGTCAGAGAGATCGGGCTGGAAGGGCGGAGAAATGTCCTGTATCCCGGACGCTCACAGATCGAGGAGGCGGTTGTTCATGGCGTAAAAGGTCAGCTCCGCGTTTTTTTTCATGCCCATCTTTTCCATGACGCGGATCCGGTACGTGCTCACGGTCTTGACGCTCAGGCACAGCTCGACGGCGATCTCGCCCACGGATTTCCCCCGGGCGAGCATCATCATGACCTGGTACTCGCGGTTCGAAAGCTTCTCATGGGGCATCCGCCCGGCCTTGCTGTCCAGCTCCACGGCCAGCTTCTCCGCCAGCGAGGCGGTGACGTACTTGCCTCCCCGGGCCACCTTCCTGACCGCGCCGATGAGCTCCTGGGCGGCGCTTGCCTTGGTGAGGTAGCCGGCGGCCCCGGCCCTGAGGGCCCGCACCGCGTACTGCTCCTCGGGGTGCATGCTCAGGATGAGCACCGGGAACTTGGGCCTGAGGGTCAGGATGTCCTCGAGGATCTCGAGGCCGCTGCGCCCGGGCATGGAGATGTCCAGCAGGACCATGTCGCAGGTGCCCTTGAGCACCTTGTCCAGCGTCTCATGCCCGTTTTCGGCCTCGTCCTCCACCACGATGTCGTCGAGCCCGGCCAGGATCTGCTTGACCCCTTCCCGGACAACCGTGTGGTCGTCAGCAACAAGGATCCGTATCATCGTGGAGCACCCTCCCCGGGAGTGGGGATCTGGATGGTGACCGTGGTCCCCCGCCCGCGTTTCCCCGTAATGTGCATGCTGCCGTTCCAGAGATTGACCCGCTCGCGGATCCCCATGATCCCGAAGGACCTGGGGCTGCTGACCTGTTTGCGGGTTATGCCTTTGCCGTTGTCCGCGATCTCGAGACGCAGCTCGTGGTCCTCCTGCACGAGGCGGGCCCGGACTGCCGTGGCCCCGGAATGCCTCGCCACATTGGTGAGCGTCTCCTGGAAAACGCGGAAGAGCGTGGTCGCCAGATCCTTGTCGATGGTGCTGTCCACGCAGTTCATGTCCACGTCGCACACGATGCCCGACCTTTCCTGGAACTCCTGGGCCTGCCACTCGATGGCCGCGGTCAGGCCCAGATCGTCCAGGAGGATGGGCCTGAGCTCCGTGATGATCCGGTGGACGCTGTCGATGGTGGCGTTCACGAGGGTTTCCATCCTGCGAATCTTGTCCATGAACCGGGTGTGCCCCTCGGGGAGCTGGATTCCCAGCCACGAGACGTCCATCTGGAGGGCCGTGAGCGACTGTCCCAGCTCGTCGTGGATCTCCCGGGCGATGCGGGTGCTTTCCTTTTCGCGGGCCGACTGCAGGTAGGCGGAGAGGTTCCTGAGCTGCTCCCGGGAGCGCTTGAGCTCCTCTTCGGCCTGTCTCTTTTCCGTGATGTCCTCGTAGGTGACGACGATGCGCTTTTCCTTGAGCTTGTCCCCGATGCGCGCGGCGCGCATCCGGCAGAGGATGTCTTTCCCGTCCTTGCGCTTGCAGTAGAACTCGTTCACGAAGGTGCGCTGGCCCTTGAGGGTCGAGTAGAAGTAGTGGGCGATCTCCTCGGACTCGTTCCTGCTGCGGTAGAAAATGGTGACGTTCTTGCCGATGAGCTCCTCCCGGCTCCAGCCGAAGGTGTCCTTGACGGCGTTGTTCGCGAAGATGATCCGGCGGTGGTGGAGGCCCACGATGGCCTGGGGGATGGCATCGAGGATGGAAGACTCGAGGGCGGCCATCTCGAGGACGCGCTCGGCGGTTTCCTTCTGCTCCATGAGGTTCATGAAATCGTCGAGGACGCCCCTGTTCTCGCCAAGCATAACGGGTTCTTTCATTTTCATCTTTTGCGCCAGCCGTCCCCGGCCATTTCGGGAAGGATCGCGTCAAGGAAAGCAGATCCCCTTCCCCAAGCCTTTCGTCTTGAAAAGTATAGGCCAAAGGCGCTTTCCGGTCAAGGGAGAACGGTGCGAATGGCACGGCAAGTTCGAGATATCCGGGAAGAAATTCATTGCCGCGGGGCGCAGGTGAGGTTTGTCGATCTTTCCCGGTGACGAGATCTCCATTTGCGGTTATAGTCGTTCTTGTCCGGACGTGCGGGGGCACTGCATGTGCGTGTGGCATCCCCCGTTGTTCCGAGCAACTGCGGCCGTTCCGGTCTGGACATGCGGGGAGGCCCCGCACGGCGCAAGGCGGTGGGGTCCGGCGGCTGTGAACGCCGGACAGAAACGAGAAGACGAGGCGCACAGGTGGTGACGGTTTGCTGAAAACACTTTCTTCCCTCAAACTCACGGTGGCAGTGCTCTTCACTATATCCCTGCTCTGTCTGGTGGGCACCATATTCCCCCAGGGGGGCCATGTGCACGGCTGGGCCGCGCGGATACCCCGCCTGATCAGCCCGTATGACATCTTCCACTCGGTCTGGTTCCTGGGGGCCGGACTCCTCTTGTGCGTCAATCTGACGCTCTGCATGAGGAAAAGGCTGAGCCTGAAGCGCAGGGGCCTGATCATGCTCCTCCTGCACGGCAGCATCGTGCTGATCATCGCGGGCTATGCCGTCGGCTTCGCCGGCCTGGACGGCTACCTGGAGATTCCCCAGGGGTCGAGCGTGTCCCAGGCGGTTCTGAAGAACGGGGCCCCCTTCGACCTCGGGTTCACCGTCCGGTGCGACCGCTTCACCATGGAGCTCTACGAGAACGGCATGCCCAAGGAGTTCGTGTCGGACCTCTCCTTCCTGCGGGGAGGACGGGTCGACGGCCAGGCACAGCTCAGGGTCAATCACCCGGCCCGCTTCTCGGGCATCAGCCTGTACCAGGAAAGCTACCGGCAGTCCGCCTGGGCCGACATGACCCTGTCAGACGGGAAGAGGCTCATGAAGTTCAAGGCGGAGCAGGGCGAGGTCATCCCCCTGCCTTCCCCGGGCATCCAGATCAGGGTTGAGAAGGTCTGGAGCGACCTCATGGGGGCGGGACCCGCCGTGAAGCTCCTCATCGAGGGGCCGGACGGGGGGAGCTACCTGTGGGTGTTCAGGGATATCGACACCATCAGGGCCCGGATGCCCGACCTTTTCGAAAAGATGCCCGCCTTCGACCCCTCGAGCTTCCGGCCCTATACGTTCTCGCTGCACAGGCTGGAGTCTTCGTACGCCACCGGCATCGGGGTCAAGCGCGACCCCGGGGCGCCCCTGGTGGCTGTCGGGGGTGTGCTCTTCCTGGTGAGCCTCCTGCTGTTGTTCCTGGCGCCCGGGGCCGGCTTCGTCCCCGGATCGGGCAGCGGGACCGCACCCGGAGAATCCCACGGGGAAAAGGACCCTGCCCCGGATGCGCAGGGCGAAGGGGGCAGGGCATGAGCAGCGGGACCGTTATCGGCGTCGTCACCTTCGTTTACCTCGGGGCCTTCTTCCTGTCCATCGTGGGCCTGGTGTCGGGGAAGAAGGAGATGGGCCGGCTCGTCTTCTGGACAGCCGTGGCGGGTTTTGCGGCTCATGCAGCCGGCATCTTCATGCGGTGGCACGAATCCTATGCCCTGGGCATCGGGCATGTGCCCCTGTCGAACTTCTACGAGTCTCTCGTGTTCTTTTCCTGGTCCACGGTGCTTCTCACCCTTGTGGGCGTGAGGGGGCAGGTCAGGGACGTGGTCATGGCCTTCATCCTGCCCGCCGCCGCCCTCATGCTCGGGTACGCGTCCTTTTCACCCGGCGTGGAAAATGCCATCCAGCCGCTCATCCCCGCTCTCAAAAGCAACTGGCTCGCCATCCACGTCATCACGTGCTTTCTGGGCTATGCTGCCTTCTTCGTGGCGTCGGTCTTCGGGATTGTCCTGCTCCGGGGGGATGGCGACCCGTCCCGGGGGGACCCGGCCGCACTCATGTTCTCCCGCTGCGTGATGATCGGGTTCATCTTTTTCACCGTGGGCATTCTCACCGGCTCCGTGTGGGCCCAGATGGCCTGGGGTCGATACTGGGGCTGGGACCCCAAGGAGACCTGGGCGCTCATCACCTGGCTCGTCTATGCCGCCGTGATCCACGAGAGGATCAAGGGGGGCAGGGTGTCGAAGAGGGTTGCGCTCTTCTCCCTCATCGGGCTCCTGAGCGTCCTGTTCACGTACTTCGGGGTGAACTACCTCCCGGGCCTCCACAGCTATCTCTGAGAGGGCG
>ERZ1645192.3471-NODE-3471-length-12814-cov-5.985422_pt1 | contig 12814 bp, 9 predicted proteins | sample MGYA00575354_ERZ1645192 | MGnify/ENA primary metagenome ERZ1645192 (study PRJEB40844, sample SAMN11349763) | freshwater sediment metagenome | isolation source: river sediment | host: Sediment | place: India: Faizupur Khadar , New Delhi | collected 2017-02-21 ... | reverse complement strand
TCCCCGACCCCAACCCTGAGTTACGCAATTCGCTTACCCTTCGTTATGAAAAAGAAGGCTTGATTCCTTTGCTTAATCTCTTACAAGAACTTGACCCTGCATATTATAAAATAGTAGACAAAAAAAACCCGCACCGCATATTGCGCGCATTGGAAGTATGCCTGCAAACAGGTAAATCCTATACTTCCCAACGCACACGCACACCTAAAAAACGCAATTTTAACATCCAAAAATATTGCCTCTCACTACCCCGTAATGTTCTTAACGAACGCATCAACCAACGAACCGACGAAATGATGAAAGCCGGTTTGTTGGCAGAAGCCCAAAGTCTTTACCCTTACCGCCATGTAAACGCACTCAAAACCGTAGGCTATAAAGAACTCTTCGACTTTATGGATAAAAAATGCACATTGGAAGAAAGTGTAGAGAAAATCAAAACCCATACCCGGCGTTATGCCAAACGACAAATAACCTGGTTTAAACGTGACAGCAGCTATCAATGGGCAAATCCGGAAGAAATACACCTTGAGTTAACAAGAAAAATTTAAGGTTTTTCGTTAAAAATCATCATATGTAACTCGTTAATAATGAACCTTTCCGCAACAGCTCAAATTATTGACGCAATAATTTTGGTTATTGACGCAATAATTTAATTTATTGACGCAATAATTTTGGTTATTGACGCAATAATTTTTAATATTGATTTAATCATAAATCATTTCTTTATTTTACGCTCGTTTTTCTTGTTCTTTTTATGGTTTTTTAATTAACAATATTCCGATTTTTAGTTTCATTATGATGAGTTCGTTCATTTGGACAAATTTATATTTTTTACAAAGAGACCATTCTTTTTGTTTCGGCAGAAAATAAAAAATAAATGCAGATATATCTCCCCTACGGGATTTAAATTAGAAAGGGAAAGTAAATTACAAATTGTTTTTCAACACAAAAATAATATGCGATAAAATTAACACATTATCACATCAAAGATAAAAAGAAATTTGGCAATATATTTGTAAGCATAGAAATGCTTTTATTTTTTTATGATTTTGATACTGATTAAATAAAGAAAAATCAAGAAAAACACTTATCTTTGCAAATCAAAACTAAAAGCCATCTTAAGATAGTTAACTTTTTATAATCTAATACATTAATTTAAATGCATTGTATAAAACCCACCTTTTTTTCTTCCAAAATACGCTTGTTTATTTCCCTTATTGTACCCATGGTGTGGCTGATAAATGTAAATGGACAAGGAAAATTAAACGAACAAGCCAAAAAATTAGTAACAGAAAAAACCGGTGTTTTTGTATGTACATTAACCGACGACTTAAGTCATCCTCTTGAATATGCAACAATTACTATTCTAAATTCTAAAGATTCATCCTTAATAACCGGAGGCATTACCAATGCACAAGGTATTTGTTTAGTAAATGCTATCCCTTGGGGAACATACATTGCAAGAATAAGTTACATAGGCTATACTGATATATATATACCGAAATTCAGTATTTCCAAAGCCAATCCTGTATATCAGTTATCAAAACAAAGCATGAAACTCAGTCATCAACAGATAGAAGGGGTTACTATTACAGCACAAAAAGAAATGCTGCAAAACAATTTAGACAAAAAAGTATTTAATGTCGATAAAAGCATGTCCTCCGAAGGAGTAACTGCCATCGAAGTCTTAGAAAACATTCCTTCTGTGAGTGTAGATGTAGAAGGAAACATCTCTTTACGTGGAAGTGAAAGTGTTACGATACTAATTGATGGACGTCCAACCAATTTAACATTAGACCAGATTCCATCAAGCATGATTGAAAGTGTGGAATTGATAACCAATCCATCGGCACGTTTCGAACCCGACGGAGTATCAGGAATTATCAATGTTGTATTGAAAAAGAAAAAAGAAGCCGGCTTAAACGGCATGATAACACTCGGTACTGGTATCAGCAATTTAGACAAAGATTTTTATTTCTTTGGAAGAAACAATGCCTCTGTCAACATTAATTATCGTTACAATAAAATAAATGTTTTTGCCAATTACGATTTTCGCACGCATAGTAGGGTAAACAACAGCACTTTAGAAAGAGAATCTATTTACAATAACGATACTACACTTTTAAATCAGTTATCAAAGAGCACAAGTAATGGAATGTCTCATAATGTACGTACCGGGATAGATTATTTTATTGATAAGCAGAATACATTATCCTTTAATGTTTCGTATAGCACCTTCAAACGATTTAGTGAATCTAACACCGACATTAAAAATCCAAATCCCACAAATTCAAACATCTATAACAAACACTATACGTTAAACAATTCAAACAATCATCAAAATCAAAACATAAGTACAAATCTATATTACAAACACAATTTCAATAAAGCCGGAAGAGAACTCATTGTTGATTTATATTATACTCAACGATGGGGAGAAAATAAAAACGAAAGTATAGAAGAATACTTGATTCCTACGGATAGAGATGATTATTATAACAACGAGCAAACCAATGCCAATAACAAACTATCATCAATTCAACTGGATTATGTGAGTCCCATCGGAAATGGAGGGCGTATAGAATGTGGATATAAGTTCAATTTCAGGTATACTAATCAAAAATACAGTCAAAAAACAGGGATCTCTTTATCAACATTAACAGAAAGTATATCTGATGCTAACAATTATGATTATTACGAATACATTAATGCCGCCTATTTTATTTATTCCAATACCATCAAAGAAAAGTTCAAATACCAAGTTGGATTACGTGGAGAATTAGCAAATAATATATTTTCTTTAAGTAATGTAGACACCAATAGTCGCAGTTTTTATCCACACATTTTCCCTACCTTGCATTTGGTATACGATATTAATAAAAAACACTCTGTTTCGCTAAGTTATAGCATGCGTGTACGTCGCCCGAACATTTATGAATTAAATCCTTACGTAAATTATTCCGACCGCTTTAACCTATCAAAGGGGAATCCGAATTTAAAACCCGAGTTAACAAATTCCGTTGAATTAGGGTATCAATTTATGTTAGAAAAAACAAGTATTACAGCCAACATTTTCTATCGTCATCGCTATCAAATGATAAGTCGTTATACCGAACTGCTAAACGATTCCGTTTTCATGACATCCTTTCAGAATTTCGACCAAGCACAATCGTATGGTATCGAACTTTATGTAGCACAAACTATTTTTAAATGGTGGAAAGTAAACGTAAACGGCAGTTTCTACCAAACCCTTATCGACAGCCGTCAAGAAATGTTAGACCAAAATTTAATGAACGACTGGAGCTGGAATGTACGAGGTACATTTAATTTTATATTACCTAAGGATTTCGACATCCAAATTACGGCAAATTATCGTTCACCCATGTTAACAACCGGAAGTATGGGTGGCTTTGGATGGGGTGGCGGAAGTGGTCAAGGACGTATGGATGACCAATGGCATATGGATATCGGCATCAAGAAATTATTCTTAAAGAAAACCCTTACCTTGACTGTACGTGTCAATGATGTATTTGCAACCCGCAACAGCTTAATACATACTTGGGGCTCAGACATTAATAATCCGGGCAATACTTTTGATGCTTACAGCACCCGCAAAAACGATAGCCGACATTTATACATATCACTATCTTACAAAATAAATAATTATCGTCCCAAGAAAGATTTACATTCAGGAGATATGGAGGACTATGAAGAATAAATAACAATGAAATCAAAACATAACGTAAGAATCTGTATATTAATAACAGCATGCCTACTTGTTTTTTACGGCTGCAAACCTATCATTGAATTTCCGATTATCCCCTATATAGAATTTGTAAGTTTTACTAAAATCTACAAAGGAACCTCTAAAGATGACAAAGGAATACTTACCATTTACTTCACAGACGGCGACGGAAACATCGGTTTTAAAGAAAATGAAAACGACTCCTCGTACAATTTTTTTATCGATTACTATGAAAAACAAGAAGGTCAATTCGTGAAAATTGACTTACCTGCAACTTTAAATGTCCGTTTACCCATCATAAATACGTCCAAAGAGCCTCAATCCTTGGCGGGAAATATTGAAATTGAAGTATTTTTCAACAATCCCTTATCGACTTATGATACTATAAAACTCGAATGTTGGCTTTTTGATCGCGACAGCAATGAAAGCAATCATATTTTTACCCCCGAAATCATCGTAAATAAATAGTTTTATCCGAATATTTACCCTTGATAAAAGAAATATTCACAAAAATAACTATCTTTGCAAAATATATCAGACTGTGTAATTGTTAACATAACATTTTATTTATGAAGATACTATCAGGAGTATTAATAGCTTTATTCTTACATTTAACGGCTTATCCTCAGGAATTACATTATGTATTTAAAGATGCTACTCATAAAGAGATTCGAATGGGAGCCGACAGGACGGAAATTTATATCCCATTGTTAAAAAATAAGCGTGTTGCCCTTTGTGCCAATCATACGACAACTTTAGGCAATCAACATTTAGTCGACAGTTTATTGGCATTAAATGTGAATGTTGTTAAACTTTTTTCCCCCGAACACGGTTTTCGTGGCGATGCCGAAGCAGGGAAAAAAGTTAATCATTCCATCGATAAAAAAAGCGGTCTGCCAATAATCTCTCTCTATGGTGACCATAAAAAACCCGACAGCAACGACCTCCGCGACATTGATATTGTTATTTTCGACATACAAGATGTAGGAGCAAGATTTTACACCTATATATCTACCATGTTTTACATTATGGATGCTGCTGCAGAAAACAATATTGTTGTTATGATTTTAGACCGTCCTAATCCAAACGGGTACTGGGTCGATGGTCCTATTTTACAAAAAGAATATGCTTCCTTTGTCGGCATGCATCCCGTTCCTATTGCTCACGGAATGACCATCGGCGAATACGCCAAAATGATAAATGGTGAAAAATGGCTCACTGATGGCAGAAAATGTCTGCTCCAAGTAATCAGCATGCAAGCCTACCATCACACCTTCAGGTATCAACTTCCGATAAATCCCTCGCCTAACCTATCGAGTATGACTGCCATATATCTCTATCCTACCCTCTGTCTCTTTGAGGGCACACCTATAAGTGTAGGAAGAGGAACTGACAAACCCTTTTGTGTGATAGGTCATCCTGATATAAGCATCGGCAATTACACCTTCACTCCCAAAAATATCCCAAAAGTAGCAAGCAATGTCCCCTGCAGAAATCAAAAATGCAATGGCTTTGATTTAACTACTCTCGGAAATGTAATCATGAAAAATAAAAATTTTATCAATATTGACCTAATTATTGAATTTTATAATAACTTTCCCGATAAAAACGCTTTCTTTACCCCTTTCTTTGATAAATTAGCAGGCACCGACAGCATCCGCAAACAAATCATCGAAGGAAAAACAGCCGACGAAATTCGCAAATCATGGGAAGATGACCTTCTGGCTTTTAAAAAAATACGAAAAAAATACTTGCTCTACGGAGATTTTGAATAAGCAATAAAATTGAATTATGTTATTAGAAGCACTTAAACAGATTGACATACAAATTCTTTTATTAATCAACGGATTACATACTCCCTTTTTCGATACCTTGTTTTATGCGATAACCAATTTCTTGTATTGGATTCCTTTTTTTGCCATTGTACTAGGCTTTATTATCAAGAAATACAAATCAAAAACATGGATTATCCTTTTATTTATCAGTCTTTCCATTGCATTGACCGATCAAAGTTCTAATATCATAAAAAAAAGCGTAAAACGTTATCGTCCAAGCCATACTTTGGTTTTGCAAGATCAGTTGCATTTACACACTTCCGATAATGGAAAGGTATATAGAGGTGGTCCCTACAGCTTTGTTTCATCGCATGCTGCCAATAGTTTCGGAATCGTTGTTTTTTTAATCTTTATATTTGCTCCCATCACCAAACAGGCTTGGTGGATTTTCCCTTCTTGGGCATTACTATTCAGTTATTCACGTATCTACCTGGGCGTGCATTACCCCTCCGATATCTTTGTCGGCGCTCTTTTGGGCATAAGTTGCGGAGTATTAATCGTGCTTTTATATAAATATCTATATCTCTTTTGTAAAAAAAGAAATAACATCATATATAAAAAAGAACTACCTTCAACTAACACGTATCTGTCGGAACAAATCGCAACAACCACAAAAAAAATAAAACCTTTTACACTTGTATATACCGATTTTCAAACAGCAGGACGCGGACAGCAAACAAACAAATGGGAAAGCGAAAAAGGCAAAAATCTATTGATGAGCATATTCTTATATCCTCCATTGGAACCAAGCAACCAGTTTCTTGTCTCCGAATGGATTTCTCTTTCAATTACTGATTTCTTAATCAACACTATCGGACTAAAAGAAACTACAATTAAATGGCCAAATGACATTTATGTAAAAGATAAAAAAATTGCAGGCATACTCATCGAACATAGCCTTGATACCACCAATATAAAATACAGCATTGCCGGCATAGGACTCAATATGAATCAAGAGATATTTCCGGCATATTTACCTAATCCCACTTCTGTAAAATTAGAAACTCAAAAAAACTATACCATTGAAAAGGCTATCAAGTCCATCACAAAAAACCTGCAACACTATATGAATCAAACGCCTGAAAGTGTCCATAACACATATCTTCAACATCTTTACAAATGTAATACATTCTGTAACTTTCGTATACTTTCCACCGGAGAAATCCTTGAGTTGGAAATTACACACGTATTATCTTCCGGATTATTGCAGGTAAAAACAAAATCTGGAGATACTATGACTTTTAATTATAATGAAATCCAATACCAATTAGCATGAATCACATCACAGGAATTATAACCACCTTAAACGAGGAGCATAACATTGAGGCATGTATTAAATCCCTACAACTCATTTGTGATGAAATCATTGTTGTTGACTCTTTAAGTACTGACAAAACGCTTGAACTAGCGAAAACTTGTGGAGCAAAAGTATACATCCAAATTTACTTAGGCGACGGCGTACAAAAAAATGTGGGATTAACACATGCTGCCAACACCTGGATTTTTAGTCTGGATGCCGATGAACGTATCAGCCCCGAATTGGCAAATGAAATCAATGCCATTGATATTGAAAACACCCCCTATGATGCCTTTGCCGTTAAAAGAAAAAATTTTATTGGCAGTCGCTGGGTAAAAGTCTGCCATTGGTATCCCGATTATTTAATCCGTTTGTACCGTAAAGATAAAACGCGTTATACAGAAGTAAAACAACATGCACACGTTCCATCTAACAACAAAAAAAAGTTGAATAATGCCATAATCCATTATCGATACAATAACATAGGAGAAGTTTTTGCCAAACCTGAACGCAATTACAGTTCAAGAGGAGCTAAAATATTATATATAAAAGGAAAAAAAGCAAATGCTTTTTCTCCTATACTACATGGAAGCATTGCTTTTATAAGTAATTATTTCTTTCGAGGTGGCTTCTTAGGCGGCATTGACGGACTTTCACTTTCAATAGCTATTGCCCAAAACAGCTATTTGAAATATGCTAAACTTTTAGAATTTCAACGGGACCCGAAAGTATTGGAAAGTGAAAATTTTGATACTGTTTGGTAGTAATCAAAAAAATATTACTTCGCTGATTTAGTCCCTGTATACGAAATAGCTTTTACTTCTATTATCTCTAAAAGTTTATAGGTAATTGCCAAGTCCAATTTATTTTCAGAGAAAACAAGTTCACAATTTGCATTTTCAATTTTATCGCTGGTAACCGTAGGCGCAATTAATTGTATAATGGTTGATAATTGACTTCCGGTAAGATAATATTCCGTTTCTGATGTTTTATTTAACATAAGACCATCCATATATAAGGCAGTAGCATCAGTTACTCCATTTGTAATGAGTATCTTTATATTATCTTTTACGACTTTGTTAGTATCAAGACCCGAGGACATTGTTCCTGTATATGTACCTGCATACTTATTTGAAGTAAGTGTATCACAACTTACAAATATACTTACTGTGATAGCTACAACGGTTAATAATGTTACTACTCTTTTCATAATGCTTATTATTTTATTTATTAAGTTTTTTATATTTGCAAAAGTAATAAAATAACACAAACAAGAATAAAAAATTAATTTATTTTAATAAAATATTTCTTTTAGCCATATTTGAACAATAAGAAATGATGTTTCCGAGATTTTACTATTATTCATCTGCCTTAAAAGGCATTAAAAAGAGAAAGAAGGCATTAAAGAAAGCAAAAAAAGTAAGACCGTCCTGCCGTTCAAAAGTATCATCGGTCATCATGGCAGAGATTACAATCACAAAAAAAATAAAAAACAAATCATTTTTAAAACGCCGAGAGGCTAAAAAAGGATAAAAAAACGAAATAAGAATCAACAGCAATCCTAACGTACCAAAACTAATTAAAAAGAGCAGAAATTGATTATGACTTAACTTATTAGAATCTTTCAGAGGAGAATCAGATACGCCTAACTGAGCAGCAAAGGCTTCTTTCACATCACCGGTTCCAACTCCAAACACCGGATGTTTTTCGACTAAACAAAGAGCATTTTTCCATAATTCAAAACGTTGAGGAAGTGTATAGCCGCTTACCGTACCATAGGCTCTATAATCACTCAATTCCCATAACAAACTATAAATACGTGATTTTAAACCCATACGATTAGCATAAACTACATTGGCAATGCCTTGTTCGATATGGGTAATATCTTCATCTTTCAAAGTTTCAACCCCTATTCTATCTTTACGCAATCCTTTTGAATTTAAATAGCGAATCAGGGTGTTTTCAATTTTATGTTGTCCATATATATCACATCCATCAAAAGGAAGGTCGCTGCGTTTCTCCCAAGCACTAACTAACTCTTGTTTGCATACATAAGAAAATACATAACTTCCATTCTCAATCAAACCATTTTCAATGTGATGCCTGTAGGGATTCCCATCCGGACTTAATTTGTCTGCTGTTTTAATATCAAAATTCACCGTATAATACTGTTTGACAATTATAAAAGTATAGACACTTATAGCACCTAGAATCAAAACAAGTACAGTGGAATACACCAATCGATAGCGTTTTCTTCTGTTTTCAACGGCTTTTTTAATTAATAATGCACTTAAAACAACAACAAGCATAACAATAGCCGTTAAAGCACCTATATACAATATAAGAAATATAAGCCAACCTAAAGAAAGTAAGAGAACAAATCGTTGCCATTGCATTTTTTTATCGTGAAAGAATACATACATACAAACAAAAACCGCAAAACAAAGATTCATTTCAAAACGAATATACGAAATAAATACAGCTATCTCTCGTTTGTCGGACCATGCTTGTAAATGATACATGCTAAATCCGTAAATAGTACTTATCAACACTCCTATCAAATAAACTTTCAATAAATTATGAAATTCATTGACGGATAATGGCCGGCTGGTAGCTAAAATAATCGGCATAAACAACAAAGGGGTTTTCATCCATATATCGTTCCATGCGAGCGTATAATTATCGGTAAAAAGTAACCATAAACCATAGACTAAAAATATCCAAAGACTTACAAATAAAAAACGATTTGAAATCAAGATATTCCATTTTTCTCGAAAGCGACCTTCCAAAAACCAATTTACTACCAATACAATCCCTCCTATACTCATAAAGGGACGACAAAAAGGAATGCCAATAAGCATTAGCATTAAAGCAATAAAAAAAATCAGGCGATGAAACAACTCCCTTTTATTCAAGCTCGGCAATTTTTACTTTTTATTATTTCCTTTTAACACGCTAAAATATTTTTCCTTATCAGCCATGATTTCTTTAATTTTTATTATCTCAGGGTCAATCAATAAAGATGCTTCCACTCGACCCTTTTGATAATAATAACGAGATACTATTTCAAGATACAATAATTCTTTAATCTCTTTTTTATATCTTTGTAAATCATTGCTTTTCTCCTTTAGAATGACTGTTTTCAAGCCTTCGATTTCTTTATTTACTTCCGATGAGAATTTATCATCTTCGACACTTTTTTCTAATACTTTCAGCTGTTTTTCGGTAAATGTTTCGTATGCTACTTTTTGACGATTAAAATACTTGATGAAATCTTCATACATCACATCGGTAAAAACAAACTCTTGCACAGAAGGTATTTGATTATTCGCCAATTTGAACTCATTGGCATAATTAAAAATAATTTTTTTGTCGAACATAGCCAAGAGAATGGTACTGTACTCATCCTGTTCTATACGTATATCGGGTTCAACACCACCGTAATCATACACCGTTCTGCCATTTTTAGTTTTAAAGGCAATGGCATTTGAATCTATTTTTAATTTAGAATGTCCGCTGCTGTCTCTATCGGAATAGTCAATCTTTTGGATACAGCGTCCGGACGGTATATAATATTTTGATACGGTTACTTTTAACTTCGTATTATAACTTAAAGGAACAATATTTTGCACCAATCCTTTTCCAAAGGTACGCTGACCGATTACCAGACCTCTGTCTAAATCTTGTATGGCACCGGCTACAATTTCCGAAGCAGAAGCACTATAATCATCGACTAAGACTATCAATGGAATCTGCGTATCTACAGCTTCATTACGTGTATAGTATAACTGATTTCTTTCCGGAATTTTCCCCTTTGTGCTGACAATTAATTCACCTTTATTCACAAATAGATTCACAATATCGACCGCTTCTGTTAATAAACCGCCTCCATTTCCACGCAAATCAAGTACTAAAGAAGTTATTCCTTCTGATTTTAAGAGTTTGAAAGCATTATTCACGTCCATAGCCGCATTTTCCATAAACTGTGATAAGCGAATATAGCCGATTTCATCGGTAATTTTCCCTGAATAACTTATGTTTGGAAATTTAATTTCTTCTCTTACAATTTTTTTAACAGAAGTAGATTTTTTACCATAGGATTGTATTTCCAATTTTACGGTAGTACCGGGTTGTCCTTTTAAAATAGCACTAACATCGGAAACACTTTTCCCTTTTGCACTTACATCATTAACAGCAATGATTTTATCACCGGCTTGCAATCCCGATTTAAAAGCGGGAGTCCCTTCGTAAGGTTCTGAGATAAGAACATAATCATCATCCTGAAGTATCATTGCTCCTATTCCCCCATAATGACCGGTAGTCAACAGCTTAAACTCTTCCATCTGAGATTCCGGATAATAAACAGTATACGGATCTAATTTCGTCAACATGGCATTAATAGATTCTTCTACCAAATCGGCGGGATTGATATCATCCACATAATTTTCATTCAGTTGACGCAATAAGGTAGCATAAATATCTAAGTTTTTTGCTATTTCAAAATCATTACGTATAAAACCTATTGTCAACGAAGTCAGCAACACAAAAACAGCGACAATAAGTATATTCCTTTTTTTATGGTTCATAGATAAAAAATATTTTCTTCTAAAACGGAAAGCCTTTCTTTTTATTGCAGATGGATGATGTAAATAAAAAATGTGAAAGTAGAGAATTTTTTAAGAAAAAAATTCTACTACTTGGAGAAAGAATCTAATTATCAATTTATAATCAAATAACAAAACAAAAAAGAATCCATAAACAGCACCGTAGAAATGGGCTGTATGTCCAATATTATCCATATTTTTCTTTGCCATGTACATGGAATATATTAAAAATAAAATGGCGAAAATAAAAGCAGGAATACCGATAGGAATAAAAAATAAATAAATACTCTCCATTGGATACAACATAATAAAGGCAAAAACCACTGCCGATGTAGCCCCTGAAGCCCCAACAGCTTGATAGTTATAATTGTCTTTGTATTGTTTTAAATCAAACATCGTAGAAATTACAATCGCCGTCAAATACAACAACACATACATTATATGTCCTTTCTGATCAAAAATATACACATAGGTATCCTCCAGTAATTCACCAAAAGTCCACAAAACAAACATATTAATAAACAGATGCATCCAATTGGCATGTATAAAACCGTAGGTCAACACACGATACCACTGCCGTTGATGTACTACAGCATACGCATTGAATGATAAACGGGAAAACACATCCTGACGTTGAAAGGAAAGGATGGATATGATTACTGTTATTGTTATGAGAATTATATTAATCATGTATGATTGATAAGAATAAAAATGAAATGCAAAAGTACACAAATTTTGCAAGGCTGTATGTAATCACTCTATTGTATTACATTCGTACTACACTATCAATATCGTTGCAATAATAGTATAAAAAAAGAGGTTTCTGTGTAAGTTTATATAAAAAAAGCTATATTTGCTGAATAAATAAAACACATTATTCATTTATTAAAGTGTTGTAATTAAAAGTTATCAAATATGAAAAAAATTTATTTTCTCTTACTTTTAGGGTATTTATTTCCAAGCGTATCCGCTCAAACCTATTCTAAAGACAAAATGGTGCCACTCACTGCTACATATGATGCATCTGCACCATCGATTACCTTGCATTGGTTGGAACAAGAAAATACAACTTCCTATGATATTTACCGAAAAACAAAAGAGTCAGACACATGGACTGACAATCTTGCCACAGGATTAAGTGCAACAACTACATCTTTTGTTGACACAAACATAGAAAAAGGCAAAGAATACGAATACATTATCAGGCGAAATTTTTCGGTCTCTCCTAATCTGGGTTATGGTTTTATACTTTGTGCCATCGAACGTCCTGCTATCTATAATCAGGGCATCCTGTTATTAGTGGTTGACACTCTTACCTGTGATAGTTTACAAT
>ERZ1645192.3466-NODE-3466-length-12817-cov-5.537847_pt1 | contig 12817 bp, 5 predicted proteins | sample MGYA00575354_ERZ1645192 | MGnify/ENA primary metagenome ERZ1645192 (study PRJEB40844, sample SAMN11349763) | freshwater sediment metagenome | isolation source: river sediment | host: Sediment | place: India: Faizupur Khadar , New Delhi | collected 2017-02-21 ... | reverse complement strand
GCTCGTCGCCCCTCGACTTCGGGCTGATGCCCTCAGTAACCGGGGGCTCCTCGCTGGCTCTCGGTTCTCACAATTGCTGACGGTCGACCGTGCTCGACTCCACTCCCTCCGGTCCGTTCCGCTCGCACCGTCTCCCTGATCTCCTTTCTTGGACTGTTGGTACGGGGACGCCCGTGATTTCGTCGCAGGCTCCTCATCACCGGCTGCACCATCCCGCTCCTCGCGGACCGTTGTACGGACCGCTCGTCGCTGTTGCATGAGGCGCAGTGACACTTTCACAGAATGCCCCAGAGAAAGGTATGGCCCGAAGAGCATCCTTCATGATCACTGCCTCTCCCCTGGGAGAGGAGGAGGCCGTCCTTTAGGCGAGGAGCGAAGGGGGTAGCAGTGCCCCCCTGGAAGCGACGAGAGGCCGGGGAAGTGGGTGGCTACAGCGGCCCGAGCGAGCGCCGGTTACCGAGTGCATCAGCGGGCGTATTGGTGGCCTGTCGATATCTTGGAAAAATCCGTCTGAAAACAGGATACGAAACAACTAAGCACTCCAGTACCGTCCTAATTACATTTCTTTCATCTCATGACAATTCGTATTAAAAATAAAAGAATAAATAACAAAGATTAGAGATTATCTCATATGCGGTATGCCTTCTCTATTACAATTCTTCTCACTATTATCCTATCCCTGATGGTTCTCCCCTCTTCTGCCATTTATAATGAAGAGGGAATTCCGGTCGAGACCGTCGCCCAGGGGATCATCAGGGGCTCGGTCCAGACCAATGGGACCTATGGTCTCACGAACCCTCCAGTTGAGCTCACCCTCCAACTGCCCGCAGAACCGTCCTGGTCACGGATGTATGCCGGGATCTGGGGGGGGACTGAGTTTTATTCCGGCTGGGTAGAGTTTGAGGTCAATGGGAAGAAATCAGGAAAGATACTCCTCTATGGGAAGGATGACAAGACGCCCGGGGTCTATACTTCAAGCCATGGGGTGTACTGGATTGCCCTTGACGGGGCCGGTCTCCTGCACAACGGTCAGAATACCATCACCATCCATACCAGCCGGGGCGAAGAAGGGTCCAAACTGGACGGCAGGGTCTATGCGATCCACAGTATTGCGATAATCGAAGATACGAAAGGACCGCTGTGCCAGTACTGGATCGCGGAAGGAAATGACAACCTCCATGGCGAGGGCTGGGCCGGGAAGAATCCGACCCGGAAAGACCGGGCCGACCTCCCACTCATGGGTGCGTTTCCCGAATTGAGCCGGTCGGCCGAGCTGACTGTTCTCCTGCTGGCAACAAATTATGGCCAGCCCGATTATGTGCTCTTCAATGGCAAGGAACTTGGGCAGGAACCGGTTGATACGAGTCTCTATACCAGTGGTGCACGCGATATCGGGAATGAGCAATCGTTCGATACCGAAGGGAGTCCTGGCCTGAAATCGCGGTATGTCGATTGCGAACGATTTTCGGTTGGAGATAGCTTCAGCGGGACTAACCAGGTCACATTCCTGAGGGGGAGAGACCTTGACGGCGATGGCAGGCTTGCTACCTCCGGCACCCCCACCGAAGCGGAAGATTACCTCCACCCGGTCTTTGTCGCACTCGTATCACAATTGTCCGGGACGACCGCTCCCGTCGATCTGGCGGTAAGTGACCTTCGGGTAAGTGAAGCCTACAGCGGATCAACAGCAGAAATCACGGTAACGGTTCTGAACAATGGGGCCATACCTCCCGGTGGGGCAGAGGTTCTCCTTGAATCGGATGGCAGGAACCTGGGGTCCCAGAGAATTACGGTTGACTACACTGGCATACAGGAACTGCGGATCCCCTGGAGACCGGATACCGGGTCTCATGAGCTGACTGCCCGGATCGTTGTTTCTGGGGATGTCCGCCCGGAGAACAATGAGGTCCGGAAACAGGTATCGGTAGGGGATCTTCCGGATCTCTCGGTCAGTATCGGCAGCCCTGAACGGGCCGGCAGCCCTGCACCAGCCCCTACCAGTGCTCCCCTCTCGCTCCTTCCGGCACTCCTTGCCCCATTGGGTTGCCTGGCCCTCATCCTGCGAAAAAGGGGCCGGCCAGTACAGAGTGTCATGATAATGATGGTCGGGATGGTGATCCTGGTGGGGCTGCCGGTCTTCGCACCACCGGTACAGGCAGCAGGTGAAGGATACCAGTATACCATCCCTATTGAAGTGAAGAACCTGGGAGGGAGCGACGCGGGCCCCTGCAGGGTCTCACTCTCACTGGACGGTGAGCGGGTGGCAGTGCATACCATCAGCCAGGGCGTCCCCTCCGGTGGTTCGGTCAACCTCCCGCTTACCATCACCGCATCGCCCGGTACTCACCAGCTGGTCGTAATCGTGGATGAAGGCGGGCAGGTCACGGACAGCAACCGGTCAAACAACCAGGTACAGGGAACCTATGCGTTTCCGTAACGTCCTATGGGTGGTTGCAATCCTCCTCCTCGCACCAGCCGGAGCAACGTATGCCGGGGACCGGCCACTGGAGACCGTCTTTGTTGATGACCTCAATGGCGGTTTCTGGTACTCAGCCGGGAACAGCACCTATGCCGGGAGTCTCCCGCCCGGTGAACCCTGGCAGGTCGCCTTCACGCCGGATCTTCCTCCGGGAGCTGAGGTCCGTTACCAGCGGTTGTATGTGTACTGGACCTGGAGCAGGCTTGGGCAGGAACCGGTCTACCCGGATCTGGAGGTGCACTGGGGAGCAGGAACAACCCTCCCGCTCTCCCGGGCAGCCCGGTATTTTGATCATAAAGGATTTGCCGGAACAAACGACTTCTACACCGGGATGGACTCGTACCTGGTCCCGTCATTTCGTGCCGGGGAGCCTCTCACCGTCACGGTATTAAATGCCGCCCCTGACAACAGGACGGTAAGCCTCTATGGTGCTGCCCTCCTCGTGGTGTGGGAAGATCCTGGATCCCCATCAAAGACGATCTGGGTGAAGGAAGGGGCCGATCTGCTCTACAGCAGTTACGGGATCAGCCCGGAGATGGCGACCAGCACCCTGGTCTTTGATGGCACAGTCGCTCCCCTCAAAGAGATCACCTCTGCGAAAATCTTCCTCGTAGCCCCCTCAGGAGGCTATTCCCGTGAAAAAATACCCGGGAGGAATACCCTCATGGTGAACTGCATCCCCGATGACCAGCTCCCCTCCTCGTTTTCCACTATCTTCTCCCTGATGTTCCCGGGATACAAGGGGAAGGAATGGACTGATGTCTTCGAAGGAGATGAGCTGCACCAGATCGGCACGGAAGAGAAGGAGGTCACCCGCTATCTCAGGGCAGAGGGCAACCGGATCGAGGTCAGGGACCAGGGGGACTACCTCCTCCTGACAAACGCGGTGCTGGATGTCACCAGGTCCTTGGGGGCGGGTCCATGACATCCCTTCTCGAAGTGGAAGACGTCTCACGGGTGTATCCCAACGGTGTAAAAGCCCTCGACCGGGTCAGCATCGCCATGGACAGGGGGGAATTTGTCAGCGTCCTGGGGAAGAGCGGCAGCGGCAAGAGCACGCTCCTCAACATCCTGGGCGGCCTGGACCGGCCGGATACCGGGAGGGTAGCTTTGAACGGGGAGACCATCGATTTCGCCAACCGGAATGAGCTCGTCCATCACCGGAGGAAACATGTCGGGTTCATCTTCCAGCAATTCAACCTCATCCCCTCATTCACCGCTCTCGAGAACGTGGAGTACCCGCTCATCTTCCATAACGTCCCGCGATATCAACGGCATGAGCGGGCATCCGGTCTCCTGGACCGGATAGGGCTGTCGCACCGGGTCCGGCATTACCCGGCAGAGCTGAGCGGAGGTGAGCAGCAGCGGGTGGCTATTGCCCGGGCCCTGGTTGCAGCCCCCTTGATCGTGCTTGCCGATGAGCCGACAGGGAACCTCGATTCGGCAACGAGCAGCGAGATCGTGTCTCTGATGAGAGAGATAAACCGGGACCTCGGGATCTCATTCCTGGTGGTCACCCACGACCGGGACCTTGCAGCCCAGGCCGACCGGAGCTGTGAGAGCGTTGATGGGAGGATGATCCTGTGACGAACCGCATCCTGGACGAACTTCTCCTTGCGTTTAGGAGATTGAAGACCCGGAAGCTCCGGGTCCTGCTCACCGTTCTTGGGATTGCCATCGGCATCGCTGCCGTACTGGGAACGGTTTCCCTCGGTGAGGGGATTCGCACCCAGGCCGTGGAGACGATCAGGGCAAGCTCGGATCTCACCCTCCTGGAAGTAACCCCCCGGGAGGTGAACGGGACAGTATACCTGATTACCCCGTCATCCGTGGAATACTTGCAGACCCTTCCCCAGGTATCAACGGTCTCCCCGGTCCTGCATGACTCCTATGCATCCCGCTCCCAGACCTACCTACCAATCATAGGGGCAGAACCCGACCAGATCAGCCCGCTCCTGGACCTGCGGTTGGAGACAGGAAGGATCTTTTATTCGGGGACTCAGGAAGCGGTGCTTGGTGCTGACATCGGGGAATATCTCCGGCGGTATGAGGGCATGCAGATCGGGTCACCGTTCACGGTCATGGTCCGGGAGTACGATGAGCAGGGTCGGCCGCGTGACCGGGAGATCACCATTACTCCGGTCGGGATATTCTCCCCAAGGGACGATCGCTTTGACGCGGTGATCTTCCTTGACACGGAGATGGTCAGGTCCCAGAAGCCGGGACAGGAGGGCTACGATGCTGTCTATCTCCGCGTCGATGATCACCTCTCTGTTGCGGATGTTGCCGATGAGGTCCGGCAGCTCGGGTTCTCGGTCGGCGGGGCATTCGAGCAGATTGAATCCGTAAACCGCTTCATGGACGTGGTCATCCTGGTCTTTGCCCTCTTTGCCGGGGTCTCGCTCTTGGTCGGCGGGCTCATGATTGCCAACACGATGATGATCTCGGTCTATGAGCAGACGAGGGAGATCGGGATCTCAATGGCTCTCGGAGCCGCTGAGGGAGACGTCATGCGGCTGGTACTCTTTGAATGCCTGTTCCTGGGGATACTGGGGGGCTGTGCAGGGATCATCGGGAGCCTGGTCTTTTCAACCGCGCTGAATGCGGTGGGGAGATCCCTCCTGCTCTCCCGCATGGGCGGGGAGTTCTCGGGGTTGTTCGGGGACTCCATCAGTATTATCACCCCGGTCATGCTCATCGCCGGCCTGGTAATTGCCGTGGTACTGTCCCTGGTCTCCGGTATCTATCCGGCCTATCGTGCTGCCCGGCTCGATCCCGTGGAGGCGATGAAGAGATGATGATAAAAAGAACGGGTTCGGGAAGTGGGGTCAGGGTCGTGGTTGTCATGGTCCTGATCATCATCAGCTGCCTCGGCGTCGTCATGCACATATCAGCTGATCCCTATGTCGGGGGGCTTCCGCTGGAGACCGTCAATGAGGGGACCGTTTCGGGAGGCGTGTTCATCGACGCGTATCCCGGTTTTGATACTGTGGCAGAGAAGTCCTTCCTGCTCCCCGAGTATCAAAAAGTCCGGTGGGCACGGCTCTATGTCGCGGTCTACTGTGGCCATATGGAGAACAACTATCCTGGTATCGCGACAGTGGAATTCAACGGGGGGAACGGGTGGCAGACGCTCGGGACCGAGACCCTGGATGTCCCCTACACCTTCCCGGGCAAAGGGGGGACCGGGCCTGTCATGGTCAACTCCCATTGTTCCCGGGTGAGCAGCGACTACCTGATCTGGTACGATGTGCCTGCGTCCATCTCATCCCGTACCGTATCAGCCCGGGTCCGGACCGAGAAACTGGGGGGGACCGGTTCGTTCGACGGCAGAGTCAAGACCATCACCCTGGTGGTCGCCTATGATGACCAGGACCGGGACCGGGTCCTTTACTGGATTGCCCAGGGCCATGATACGGACAGTTACCGGACCGAGCAGGAGCTTGGCGAATCGTATAACGGGGAATTCAGTATCGATACGAGTTCGGTTGATGAGGACTGGGCAAAGGCTGACCTCAAGATTGCCTATCTCGCCAGCAGGGATGCAGGCTACACATTCAACAACGATGTCCTTGAGCCGAGCAGCCCTACCGGGGCATACTTCGGGATCAACAGCTGGGAGGTAACCGGCATCCTTGAACCGGGACAGGAAAGCGAGGTGACCTACGATAACCAGCCGAACGAATACTACAAGATCTTCCTTGCCGCCCTCACGGTCAGGTATCCCGAACCGGATACCGGCAGCCTTGCGGTGTTCACCTCTCCTGCCGGAGCAACAATCTTCGTCGACGGCATGGAGCAGGAAGAGCGGTCGAATACCACAATAATGAGTCTTTCAGAAGGTTCACACCAGATAGAGGTGGAGAAGGAAGGGTTCCAGAAACCGGCAGAAATGAACGTACAGATCAGGAAAGGAGAGACAGCCCAGGTCAGCTTCGTCCTCACCGCTCAAAGCGGGAGTGTGAGGATCTCATCAGAACCCCCCGGTGCGACCGTTTTGCTGGATGGCGCCTTGCAGCAGTGCACCACACCTTGTACCCTCCCCGCTGTTCCCACTGGAGAGCACCAGGTCATCGTCCGGAAGAGCGGATATGGGGACGAGACCCGCGAGGTTGTCGTGGAGGAGGGTGAAAGTATTGACATCAGCGCCGATCTGGTACCCCTGTCAGGCGGTTCATCGGGAACGACCACTGATAGCGAAGGAAGCACCACGACATCCCGCGCCGAAGGGTATGCGGGCAGGGAGTTCAAGCCGGCTCTCCATGCAGAGGTTCAGGGAAACATCAGTATTGTGACCGTCGGAGATTACTCGGGTCTCCTCTCCAGCGGTGACAACCAGACCTATCCTTTTACCATCGCCATCCCCGAACATGCGAACTTCGTCTCCGGCAGGATGTATATCTACACCACATGGGCGCATGACGAACGGTCCAGGACTGGTGAACCTGCGGTCTGTACCCTGACCCTCAATGGCAGACCTATCCCGGTGACGACCACCTACCTGGACCGCAAGGGGACAGGAACGTTTGATTACCCGGCAGAAACCCTGGTCTGTACGCTTTCGGGAGACCAGATCAGGGATGGGAAGAACGAGCTGATCATCTCAAACTCCGGCGGAGGGAACCATGCTTTTGCTGCATATGGAGCGGTCCTGGTGATGGTCTGGGATGAGCCGGAAGGACCCCGCTACTATTATTGGATCGGTGAAGGGAGCGATATTGTCCTCACTGACCCGGAGTTCGGTATCACCGCAGATGAGGCGGCCAGCACCTTCGTATTTCCCGGAATCGAAACAAGCACCGGTGTGCAAGAGGCACGCCTGGTAGTGATAAGCACCGCAGCATCCGGAGAAGAAGAGGACCAGAACCGGATTCTTTTCAACGATGCTGAGTGGTTCAATGCGCTTTCCGCCGGCTCTTCCGGCATCAGCCGTGCTGATATCGACGTTCGTGAATTCATCAGCTCACGGGAGAACCGTGTCGTGGTCCAGAGCTATGCAGCAGAGGGTAAAGGCGATTACCTCGAAAACCGGAATGCCATCCTGCTCATCAGGATGTCCCCTGGTTCGGGTACGGGTGCGGACGGTCTGCGTATCTCTGCGCCTGCTACCGGGTCCCCTAAGGAGACACCGAAGGTATCGACTGCTCCGAATGGTTCTTCCCCTCCTCAGAGGGGGCATGAGGAGGCCATCCACCCCGGCTTCATCGGGTCCCTCCTCTTATGGTTCGATGCGTTGTTCGGAGGGATTCCCGGTTCACTCCTGGGAATGCAGGATGGTCAGGATGAACATACGAGTTTAGGGGGGCTTGTAGAGAATGAGACAACGGCGATACCGGTTGAGGGACGGGTATATCCCCTCGAGCGTTACACCCTGCAGGTCACCACCGATCCCGCAGGGGCAGCGCTCACCCTGGATGGCTGCTTATATCAGGAGCGATCACCGGTTACCATCAATGAAGTCCCGGCAGGGGATCACCAGCTGCTTCTCGAGATGGAGGGGTGCGCACCTGAATCACGATCGATAACGATCGATGATAACGCCGAGATTTTTGTGACGTTCTCTCTCCCCGATAACGGATACGGATCCGCCAGTGATTCAGAGGAGGACTCCGGGCTTGGCGGTCTCTATGTGGAGAGTTACCCGTCCGGGGGGGAGATCATCATTGACGGCTCTTCAACCGGGCTTTTGACTCCTCATGTTGTGTACGGGATGCGAGAAGGATCCCACACAATCAAAGTGACCTATGATAGGGAAGGTGCAGAGGAATACACTGCCCGGGCATGGGTCTATGCCGGAGCTCTCTCACGGGCCGAACTCAATGACGAAAACCATGCTCCACGATCTATCGAGATCACCTCAGATCCGTATAAGGGGGCATACTTTACCGTTGATGGAACATATCCCCGCTACCGGATCCCGGCAACGATAGATGTCCGTGCCTGGCAGGGGTTTGTGACGCTCTCGTGGAACGGGAGTTATCTGTCAATCCCGGTGCCGGTAACGGTGACCGATGGCGAAACCTTCCTGATAAGACCCGAAGAACTCCCCCTTGTCACCCTCTCGGTCGATTCGGACCCCCAGGGTGCCAGAATATTCATTGACGGGTTCCCTGGCCCTGCCACCCCGGCCCTGGTCCGTAACGTTTCTGCCGGGCGCCACCGTATCGCGCTTGCTCTTGACGACCATATCCCGGTTGAAAAGGAGATCCTGGTGATCGACCTCCCGGACCAGGAGATCGATGCCAGTTTAAAGGGAGTGCTGGTGCCCTATGTATCAGGAGCGGTCGCCCTGAACAGCACCCCTCTGGGAGCCAGGGTCTATATCAACAACAGGAACACGGGACTGACGACCCCGGTCGTGATCGACCACCTCCCCATCGGGAAGATACCCCTTAAACTACGCTATGAGAAATCGGTGAGGGAACCGGATATCGTGGTCCTGCCCGGTAAGACCGTTTCCTATCACGCTCAGTTCACATGAAAAGAGAGAATATGACCTGAATTTTATTTCTAGCAGTAATTTACGAGAATATTTTGCTCTTTAAATATTACAGAGTGTTTAAATAAATATATTAAGTGCTACGGAATCAAACAAATTTCGTAATGTATATTACGTACTATTGGATATTTATCTCCATATCGTGAGTACTCCTCACATGGAGATGTCAAAAAATGAAAAATTACATGATTCTGGGCGTTATTGCCATTGTTTTCCTCCTGGCGCTGCCGGGAGTGGTATCGGCGGCTCCGCTTCGGCTCTCGACCACCCAGAGCGGTACGGTGTCGGGCGATCTCTATATGGGCGCCTTCCAGAACCCGGCATGGCGCAGTCAGGCATCGACCCCGGGCGTGAAGGAATTCACCCAGTCGTTTTCAATTCCTGCCTTCACTAATATCCAGTGGGCGCGTCTAGAGACAGTAGTATATGCTGCAGGTACGGATGCCCGCCATGGACAGACCACGGTAAAGTTTGACGGGAATGGTGATGGCACCTACGAGACCACCCTTGGCATCGAAGACCAGCAGACCGCTTCGACTAGTGATGCCGAGGTATACCCGGTGAACGACCACATGGACCGGTGCTATTCCGATTACCGTATCTGGTATGATGTCACGAGCCTGATCACATCGCAGAACCCTGCGGCATATGTAAAGACAGAGAATCTCGATTCTTCGACTTTTGACGGTCGTGTAAAAGAGACCACGCTCATCGTCGCTTACAACGATGGCGATTCTGACGAAGTGAAGTATTGGATAAACACTGGACATGATTATCAGGCAAGCGGAGCTCCCGGCGTTACGACAAGCTTTGATACCACCAGCGTACCTGCCGGATTCACCGCGGCGACACTCAGGAATGTCGGTCTCGCCAGCAAGGACGCGTTGTATACCTTCAACACACTGACTCCGACCGGTGCCAATCCGGTTGCTCCGTATAATTTCTTCGAGGCCAACTCATGGGACGTGACTGGCGGTATCACTGCCGGATCCGGCAGTACATTTGGTTACACAAACAACGGCGGATCGTTCAAGACTACGATTGCCGCCCTCACGGTCCGGTGTCCTCCACCAGCACAACCTGACCTCGTCGTGACTGCAATATCGCCCAATGTGGGCGTGGGAGCTAATCTCTTCGCCAATGAACCCAATGTCATTTCGGTTACCGTGAAGAACAACGGTCCCGGAAGTTCCGGTGCATCCACGCTCGGCGTTGATGTGGCAGGATCCGCATACACTGGCAATGTAGACCCCCTTGCAGCTGACGCGTCGCAGATAGTCACCGTGACTGATACCGTGTCCCGCACCGGTGGCGCGAGTGTTACGATCACCGCGACTGCGGATTCCACTGGAGTTGTCAGCGAGTCCAATGAAGCAAACAACGTGCTGACATCAGCCCAGACTGTGTATAATAACGGGTACAAGGGCAAGCGCTTCACTGGGGGAAGCGACATCAATACCCAGGCATCGTTTGACGGGAAATACGGGCTGGTCTATTCTGCCGGAAATTCAGTGTATAATGGTGCAGGATGGACCGAGAAGACGTTCAGCTGGACATCTGCCGACCTTACTGTTCCTGTTGGAGCAACGGTTTCCAGCGCACGGCTTTACCAGGGATACACCTGGGACCAGACGCCCGGTGGAAGCCCGCTCTGGACGATGACGTTCAATGGTGTGACCATTACACCGGTTGCGACGTATACCGACCGGAAAGGCTACGGCACCTATGACTACCCGCAGGGGCTGTATGTCTATGATGTGACCAGCCAGTTCAACACTGCCGGAAACAGCATGACCATCACACCCGGGGCAGGGAACAACAACGGCATCTACGGGGCATATCTTGTCGTCGTGTACCAGGACCCGGCAACCACCGTCAAGAAGATCTGGATCAATGACGAATGCGATATCCTCAATGCAGGAACTGCACGCTCAGCCACGAGCGACGAGGCAACCGCGTTTGCCAACTTCGCCGGTGTGGACACCAGCGGAGGTGTGAGTGCACGGGCTGTCGCCATCCTCGCAAGTGCGGGTGACAGCGGAAAGAGCAAGTTCTTCTTCAACAGCAACGAATACACAGGTTTCTGGTCTGACTACCTGTCCTCACCGCAGATCGGGTTTTCCTCCTACGATGTGACCGGTGCGATTACCAACGGTGCAAACACTGCCCGTATGCAAAGCTATGATTCGGGATCCGGTGGCGACAATATGTACGCCCAGAACACGATCCTTATCGTTGAAACATCTTCCACAGCACCGGTTGCCGCATTCTCCGGGACCCCAACATCGGGCATGGCTCCGCTGACGGTTGCCTTCACGGATGCATCGACCGGTACCGGGCCGTTCACCTACGCCTGGGACTTCAACAATGACGGGACACCAGACAGCACCTCTCAAAACCCGTCATTCACCTACACATCAGCCGGAGCCTACACGGTAAAGCTGACCGTTACCGGCCCCGGAGGATCAGATGACGAGGTCAAGACCGATTATATCAACGTCAATGCCCCATCAGAACAACCCGACCTTAATGTGACCAAAATCTCACCCAATAGTGGTGCGGGAGATTCTCTCTTCGCCAACGAACCGAATATCATTTCGGTCACGGTGAAGAACAATGGGCCTGGAAGTGCCGGTGCATCCACGATCAGCGTTGATGTAGCAGGATCCCCCTACACTGCCACTATTGACCCCCTTGCTGCTGATGCGTCACAGACCGTCACGGTGACGGATACCGTGTCCCGTACCGCTGGTGCGAGTATCACCATCACCGCGACTGCGGACTCCACTGGTATTGTCAGCGAGTCCGATGAAACAAACAACGTGCTGACATCAGTGCAATCGGTATATAACAATGGATACAAAGGGAAGCGGTACACACCCGAACTGGGTGGCGACCTGACCACGCAGATCACCTATGACGGGCGGTACGATGTCAAGTACTCTGCCGGGAATTCGGTTTATGCAAGCGCGAAATGGACGTCGGTTACTGATACCTGGACCTCCAGTGATCTTCCAGTCCCCTCAGGAGCCACGGTTGTAAGCGCCCGGCTCTACCAGCCATACTCCTACAACAAGATGGCTTCAGACCCGGCATTCACGGCATCCTTCAACAGCAACCCGATCTCAACCGTTGCAACGTACAAGGATGTCAAGGGCTTTGGCTCCTACAACTACCCGTATGGTCTCTATGTCTATGATGTGACCAGCAGTTTCAGTTCGGCAGGGAACACCCTCGTCCTGACTCCTGAAGGGACGGCTGGCACGACCAATGACTACGCTCTCTTTGGAGCATACCTTGTCGTCGTATACAGCGACTCAACAACCACCGAGAAACAGATCATGATCAACGATGAATTTGATATGATCTGTTCCCGTACCTCATATTCGGCGAACAATGCAGAGGCTACTGCGTATGCAACGTTTTCCGGGGTCGACACTACCGATGTTACCAAGGCCCAGGCAATTGCAATCCTTGCAAGCGCTGGCGACCCCGATAAGAGCAAGTTCTTCTTCAACAGCAACGAATACACAGGATTCTGGCTTGACTACCAGTCGACCCCCCAGGTAGGGTTCTCAGTCTATGATGTAACATCCGCACTCCAGAGCGGCGCTAATGAAGCCGGGCTCCAGAGCCTCGATCCCGGGACCAACGGCGATAATATGTACGCTATGAATGTAATCCTGGTGGTCGAAAATGAAGACCAGACTCCAGGGACCGTGACGCTCAGCCTCGATCCGGTATCAGATGCCGTCCCGGTGGGGTCATCTGCAACCTACACGATCATGATGAACCACGCACCCCAGGGGATAGCCGGTTACAACATCTCCCTCCGCCTC
>ERZ1645192.3464-NODE-3464-length-12820-cov-23.069722_pt1 | contig 12820 bp, 8 predicted proteins | sample MGYA00575354_ERZ1645192 | MGnify/ENA primary metagenome ERZ1645192 (study PRJEB40844, sample SAMN11349763) | freshwater sediment metagenome | isolation source: river sediment | host: Sediment | place: India: Faizupur Khadar , New Delhi | collected 2017-02-21 ... | reverse complement strand
TCATCTCCCGTCAACATCAGGACGCCTGGGTTTTAGGCGCCGACACCATTGTCGTCATTGACGGCGTTATTTTAGGCAAGCCTGCAAACAGGCGGGAGGCGAAAATGATGCTGGGGAAATTGAGCGGGCGCGAACACAAAGTTTTCACTGGTTTTACGATTGCCCGGACGCGATCGCAAATCTGCGCCACCGGGGTTGTGCAATCTGCCGTGAAATTCAAAACGATCAGTCCGGACGAAATGAACTGGTATCTTGCCTGTGATGAACCCTACGATAAGGCCGGCGGTTACGCCATCCAGGGAAAGGGCGCTTACTTTATTCAGTCTATCCGCGGCTCTTACACCAACGTCATCGGATTGCCGCTTTGTGAAGTTTTGGAAACATTAAAAAAATTAAAAGCGATCAACTTTCGATAGATAATTATGGAAACGGATATCATTGTCAATATCAAAATAATCAGACAGAGAATCGCGGCTGCCGCCGCGCGATGCAACCGTTCTCCCGATTCCGTCAAACTTCTGGCCGTCACCAAAACTGTCGCGCCCCACATCGTGGAGCAGGCGATTAAAGCCGGCATAATGGCCTGCGGTGAAAATTACGTTCAGGAAGCGAGAGACAAAATCGCTCTCATCAAGGAGAAGGTTCAGTGGCATATGATCGGCCATCTGCAAACCAATAAAGCCAAGTATGTCGTCAACCTGTTTGACTACATCCACTCCGTTGACCGCCTGGAACTCGCCAGAGAAATTGACCGGAGAGCCGGGCTGTTTGGCCGCAAGATCAATATCCTGATGGAGGTCAACATCAGCGGCGAGCCGTCAAAGAGCGGCATCGAAGCCTCTGAAGCGATAGAACTGATTAAAAATGTTTCAGCGCTGGAAAATCTGAACGTGCAGGGGTTGATGACGATGGCGCCCTACTCCGACAATCCGGAAAACTCCCGCCCCCATTTTGCCGCGCTGAGAAATCTTCAGCAAAAGATTATTCAGGAAGGCATCGCGGGCATTCAGATGAATGAACTTTCCATGGGCATGACGGATGATTTTGAAATCGCCATTGAGGAAGGCGCGACCATCGTGCGCATCGGCAGAGCGATTTTCGGCGAAAGAAATCCGTCGAAACCTGTGGTTTAAGTTTCACGAAGAAATAATTTTCCGCAGGAATTGACCGGTGACGGAGTTTTCGTCCCGGGCGACCTTTTCGACGGTGCCGGAAGAAACAATTCTGCCGCCGCCGGTGCCCCCTTCCGGTCCCAGATCAATAATATGGTCGGCGCATTTAATGACATCCAGATTATGTTCGATCACCACCATGGTATTGCCCATATCCACCAGACGCATCAGGACATCCAGCAGTTTTTGAATATCCGCGAAATGCAGCCCGATGGTCGGCTCATCCAGAATGTAAAGGGTATTGCTGTTGACCTTCTTGCCCAGCTCCCGCGCGAGCTTTATTCTTTGCGCTTCACCGCCGGAAAGGGTGGTTGCCGACTGCCCCAGATGGATATAGCCCAGACCGACTTCATTGAGCAGTTGCAGGTGTGATTTAATGGAAGGAATGTTGGAAAAAAATACCAGCGCCTGATTGACGGTCATATCCAGAACATCGGCAATGCTCTTGTCTTTATATTTAATATCCAGTGTATCCCGGTTAAACCGTTTGCCGTGGCAGGCATCACAGGTCACATAAACATCCGGGAGAAAATGCATCTCAATTTTAATCAAGCCGTTGCCTTCACAGGCTTCACAGCGCCCGCCCTTGACGTTAAAACTGAACCGTCCCGGCTTGTAGCCGCGCATTCTGGATTCGGGAAGATTGGTGAATAGATCACGGATGATGGAAAAAACACCGGTGTAGGTTGCCGGATTGGAGCGAGGGGTCCGGCCGATAGGATGCTGATTAATCATAATGACGCGTTCTATATCACCCAGGTCAACAATTTTCTTAATTTTACCCATCGATCCGCTGTACTGATTCAGGCGGCGCGCCATCACTTTGTAAAGCGTTTCAATAACCATGGAGCTTTTGCCGGAACCGGACACACCGGTCACCGCCGTAAAAAGACCCACGGGAATTTTAATGTCGATATTCTTCAGGTTGTTTTCGCAGGCGCCTTCAATGATGATGAACCTTCCTTTCATGGCTCTTTTCTTTGAGGGCCGTTCGATGACATCCTTTCCCGATAAATACCGCCCCGTCAACGATTTTTCATCATGGATGATTTCAGCCGGCGTTCCCTGAAAAACGAGTTCTCCGCCTTCCGTACCGGCACCGGGACCGATATCCACGATATGATCACAGGCCAGAATCATGTCGGCATCGTGCTCCACGACCAGAACCGTATTCCCCATGTCGCGCAGCCGCTTCAAGGTATCGATCAGACGCAGATTATCTTTCTGATGCAGCCCGATGGTCGGTTCATCCAGCACATATAAAACGCCCATCAGGCCGGAGCCGATCTGTGTCGCCAGCCGGATGCGCTGACTCTCTCCGCCGGACAAAGACGATGTCGCCCGGTCCAGGCTCAAGTAATCCATGCCCACGTTGAGCAGAAACTGGAGGCGGTTCTTGATTTCCCGGACGATCCTTTCAGTGATGTTTCTTTCCTGAGGCGACAGGTTTATCTGCTCAAAATAGTTATAGCAGTCGCGAATGGACAACTGGCACAACTCATAAATATTCTTGTCCATAATGGTAACTGCCAGAATTTCTTTCTTCAGGCGCGCGCCGCGACAGGTGTCGCAAGCGCTCAGATCAATGTAGCGCATCAGATCATTGCGGATGGCCGTCGACGCCGTTTCCTTCCAGCGGCGCTCCAGTTGTCTGACTACGCCTTCAAAAGGCCGATGCGAGAAATATCGCTTGTCGCCGCGGTCGTGATAGAATTTGATCAGCTCATTGCCCGATCCATAGAGCAACATCTTTTGAATTTTCTCCGGCAGCTTGTTAAACGGCGTATTGACGTCAAATCCGTAATGGTCGCAGAGCGCGTCGAGCAAATTATAATAATAAAGAGATTGCCGTCCGGCCCACGGCGCGATCGCCCCGTCCCGTAAAGACAATCCGGCGTCCGGCACCACCAGATATTCGGTGAAACGCATGGAAGAACCCAGACCGTTGCAGTCCGGACACGCGCCATAGGGATTGTTGAAGGAAAACATCCGTGGCGTCAGCTCCGGAATGCTGATCCCGCAATCGGGACAAGCGTATTTTTCGCTGAAAAGCATTTCCTCGCCACCGGTCGTGACAATGCGAACCAGGCCTTCCGCCCGCGCGGCGGCCAGCTCCAGAGAATCCCGCAGCCTCTTTCTGACGCCGTCTTTTAGAATCAAACGATCGATCACGAGATCAATGTCGTGGCGTTTGTTCTTTTCCAGGGCAATTTCTTCCGCGAGATCACGGATTTCCCCGTCAACGCGGACGCGCGCGAATCCCTCTTTCTGAAGCTTCTTGAGCTCTTTCTGAAACTCTCCTTTTTTCCCCCGGACCAGCGGCGCCAGCACACTGAAGGCCGTATTTTCAGGAAGCGCGGAAATGCTGTCCAGAATGCCGTCAATCGTCTGCGATTTGATTTCCCGGCCACATTTGTAGCAATGACAGACGCCGACAGCGGCATAAAGCAGACGAAAATAATCGTAAATCTCCGTCACGGTGCCGACGGTGGAACGGGGATTGTGGCTCGCGGCGCGCTGTTCAATCGCAATGGCCGGAGACAGACCTTCGATGGATTCCACGTTGGGCTTATCCATCTGTCCGATAAACTGCCGCGCGTAGGTGGAAAGGGATTCCACATAGCGTCTCTGCCCTTCGGCGTAAATCGTGTCGAACGCCAGAGAAGATTTGCCGGAGCCGCTTACCCCGGTGATAATCACAAATTTGTCTCGGGGAATATCCAGGTTGATATTCTTTAAATTATGCTGGGCGGCTCCTCTGATTTTGATCGTATCCATCGTGATATTAATTTCTTACAATTTTATATCGATATGCGATTTATCCCTCACGGAAGAAATCCATTCATCATATTTTTTATCAAGTTTCTCATCTTCTATTTTCGTTTTGATCTCTTCCCTCACTGCGGCAATGGGCTTGACGTTCGCGCCTTTCTTGTCGATGACTTTAATAATATGAAATCCAATTCCCGATTCGATCACATCGCTGACCGTATTTAAAGGAAGGCTGAAGGCGACCGTTTCAACTTCCGGAATAATGGTGCCCTTCTCGATAAAACCGACATCGCCGCCCTGGGGCGCCGCCGATCCCTGCGAATATTTTGTCGCCAGCAGATCAAATGATTCTCCTTTTACGGCGAGTTCCCTCAAACGCAAAGCTTCCATCTTGATTTTGTTTTTTTCACCTGGAGCCGCTCCTGAAGCGACAAGCAACAGAATCTGTTTCATCCGGACGCTTTCTTTTCCTTCGTAGTCCTGACGATGTCTGGCATAGTATTCACCGATCTCCTCATCGGTCACCATGATTCTGTCCTTGACCTCTCTTTTCAGAACTTTCATCCGGATGATTTGCGATCTGATTTCCTTTTTTATTACCTCGAGGGAACTGCTTTCCCGGGCAAGATTTTTCTGGAACTCCGCCATACTGATTTTTTGTTTGCCCAGCATCCCCTGAATAACATTCATCACATCCTCGTCCTTGACGGTAGTGCTGATGCCATTCTTTTTGGCTTCCTGTTCAATCAGGATGTTGTCAATCAGCCTCTGGAAAAAAGTTTCTCGGGTCTGTCTGATGATGGCATCCTTGTCTTTCCCCTTGTAAGTGTTTTCGATGTTTTTCTCATAAGGTTCGAAGGCGGTGCTCAGATCGTGAAGCGTAATCACTTCATCATTTACGACAGCGATGATCCGGTCCACAACTTCGGCGCGCGCCTGCACACTGATAAAGATCAGCAGTAGCAATAAAACGTATTTTATATTTTTCAAATTCATTCCTCCCCCTGTTTCATTTGAATGATGATTCATTTCAGTTTTTGATATTGGGTTTTTTCTTAATCACCGCTTTTCTTTTTAAGTCTTCCAGCCAGACGCCGAAAGCCGCTTCCTCTTTCTGCGTCCGGATATCGTCCATCACTTCCTGCCGGACATCGGCCAGCGTTCTCTCCCCGGCCGGCTGAATCTCCAGAACTTTAAAGATATGGAAGCCGTATGAACTCTGGACAATCGGGCTGATCTTATTGACCGGCATTTGAAAAATCGTTTTGTCGAGCGGATTCGGCATGACCCATTTCGTGAGGAATCCCAGATCACCGCCATGCTTCGCTTCCGGCCCGATGGACATGTTCGCGGCGACCTTTTCAAATTTTTCGCCTGCTTTTAATCTGGCCATCGCCCTGTTGGCCGCGGCCATGTCGCGGACAACAATTTGCGCGACGCGCACCCGCGTGTCATTCTTATAGCGGCCGCGATGCTGATTAAAATAATCGCTGATTTCCTTCTCCGATATTTTTATTTTGTCGTTCACGTCCGCGGCAATCAGTTTCTGGATCAGCATCTCGTCGCGGAATTCGGCCTTCCATTGCTCGTAGTTTATATTCTGCCTGGCAAAAAGTCCGGTAAACTCCTCTCCGTAATCTTCTTTTATTTCTTTAATTTTTTTCTCCAGATCGGCATCGCTGACGGAAATATTGAGTTCCTGAGCGCGCTGCTGCATAATTTTCTCCGTAATCATACTGTCCAGGACTTCCGCCTCAAATCTTTTCATGTAATCAGGCTGATTCAGGATATCTCCGGACAACATCTGCTTCTTTTTATTCAGACGCGCCTGATACTCTTCCTGATAAATTTTGGCACCGTTGACCGTGGCTACATAGGGTTTGGAAAATGTGTCCATCTGATCACAGGCGATGATGAAGCACGGCAGCATCAATGATAAAAAAACATACTGACCCATTAAAATCTTTTGTGATTTTCCGGTTAAGAAAATGAAAATGGATTGAGCCGTCGTTTTTCTCATATCGTTTCCTTATATCCTGCTTGTGCCTATTGGGCAAGCATCTTTAACAGCATCTCCGCCTGCACGATAATCTCTTTCTCCTGTAATTGGGGTGCGGGAACAAAGAGCTTATAATCGGGAGTAAAACGCAATTCTCTGATTTTTTTCCGATAGAGCGCCATAATCTTTGCCGGATCAATCGGGGAATGATCCCGGAAGAAAATATACAGAAATTTTCCGTCATAGCCCATTTTTCTGGCTTTAAGCGGCTTCAGAGCATTTCTGATGCTGATGATCTGTAGAAGATTTTCGGCGTTCCCGGGCAGATCCCCGTAGCAGTCCTTCATCTCGTTTTTAATTTCAGAAAGCTCTTCGTCATTCGAGGCCAGCGATATTCTCTTGTATAAAACCAGACGCTGTTGAACATCCTGCACATACTCTTCGGGAATGAAGGCCGAGATGCCGAGCTGAATTTCAGGCAGCAGTTCCTCTTCCTCCGTTTTCTCCCCCTTGATTTCCCGAATCGTTTTCTCCATCAATTCCGTGTAAAGCTCATAGCCAACCGCAGAAATATGCCCCGATTGGGAAATGCCCAGCAGATTGCCGCCGCCGCGGATTTCCAAATCATTATAGGCAATTCGAAATCCCGAACCCGGCTCGGAAAAATCCTTGATGACCTGAAGCCTTTTCATTGCCTCTCGAGACAGCATCGCCCCCTTGGGCAGCAGCAGATACGCGAAGGCTTCCCGGCTGGAGCGTCCGACGCGTCCCCGGATTTGATACAGTTGCGCCAGACCGAACTTTTCGGCGCGGTTGATAATGATGGTGTTGGCGGTCGGAATGTCCAGACCGGAACCGATAATCGTCGTGCACACCAGAACGTCGCATTCCTGACGGATAAAGGCCGTCATCGTTTTCTCAATCTCCGCCGGTTTCATCTGTCCGTGCACGACACCGACTCTCGCCTGCGGCACGAGCCGCTGTGCAAGAAGAGCAATGGAATAAATGGAGCGCACGCGGTCATGGACGAAAAACACCTGCCCGCCGCGCGCCATTTCTTTTTCGATGGCCGCTTTAATCGCATCCTCATCGAATTCCAGCACGTAGGTTTTGATGGACACCCGGTCTTCCGGCGGCGTGTTGATAATCGACAAATCCCTGATACCGACCAGAGACAGATGCAGCGTGCGCGGAATCGGCGTCGCCGATAGCGTGAGCACGTCCACCAGCGTGCGCATTTTCTTTAACTTTTCCTTGTGCGACACACCGAAACGCTGCTCCTCGTCAATGATGATCAGCCCCAGATCTTTAAAGGCGATATCCTTCTGCAGCAGGCGATGCGTCCCCACCACAATATCCACCTTCTGATTTTTCAGGTCCTCGACAATTTTCTTCTGCTCGGCGGAACTCTTGAAACGGTTGAGCACTTCCACACGAACCGGAAAATCATTCAGACGGCGGGAAAAGGTGCGATAATGCTGTTCCGCAAGAATGGTCGTCGGCACCAGAACGGCAACCTGCTTGCCGTCCATGACCGCCCGGAACGCGGAGCGGACCGCGACTTCCGTTTTGCCGAATCCGGCGTCGCCGCAAATCAGCCTGTCCATCGGCTTTTGATCATCCATGTCCATGTGGATGTCTTCAATGGCCCTGACCTGATCCGGCGTTTCCTCGAATTCAAACGTGGAACAGAATTCCTCATAGATGCGATCCGGCGGTGAAAACGATTTTCTTTCCAGGGCTTCGCGGGCGGCATAAATGGCCACCAGCTCTTCGGCGTATTCCCGCACGGATTTTTTCACTCTTTCCTTGGCCGCTTCCCAGGACGTGCCCCCCATCTTTTCGATTTTCGGCACATAGCCATCCGGGCCTAGATAGCGCTGGATTTTTTGCAGAGCGTTCACGGGAATGTAGAGCTTGTCGCCGTCCGCGTATTCAATGACCAGAAAATCATTTTCGATTTTCCCCACGGTGATTTTCTTCAAACCGCGATAAATCCCGATGCCGAAATCCGTGTGAACGATAAAATCCTCTTCCTTCAGATCGCCAAACGACTTGATAAAATAGCCTTCTCTGACCGGCCGCGAACGGCGGCGCGTCGTTTTTTTTACAAATATTTCCTCTTCGCTTAAAAAGACCAGCTTCATGGCCGGAATGACGCAGCCGGCGGAAAGCTCGCCCTTGAGCAGAACAAGCGTCGCGTCTTGATCGCCGCGGTTGATCATGTCCAGAACCGTTTCGCCGGCCGGCAAAAGCTGCACCGGCACATCATACGACAGAAGCAACTGCTTCATCCGCTGAACATCTTCCAGCGCGGGACAAAAGAGGCAAATCAACATGTCGTCGGCAAGCCACGACTTGATCTGTTCCACCGTCCACCGTAAAGCGGCGTCTTCCCTGATCTCACCGGCCTGGAGTTCTCCCGAACAGATATACCGGTGAGTCTCAAATTCAATCGCTGGAAAGCTTTCCTCTGCTTTGTCCAGATTCAGGCCTTCCAGAACAATTCGACCGAAGCTCTCCAGACGGGCCGTCACGTCGTCAGGCTGAAAATAGGTGTTTTCTTTTTCCAGATGAAATTTCCCGCTGTTTTTTGTTTTGAACAGCAGCTTGTCGATGCCCAGCCGGGCATTTTGCAGAGATTGATGGAATGCCAGCGGATCATCCATAATCACCAGAGTATTTCCGGACAGATAATCAAAGAGACCGGAAAGTTTATTCCGCGAAAGCCCTTCTTCACTGTCATACGACTCATAAAACAGTGGCAGGAAAACGGGATTCACCGAGTCCATCAGGCCTTCTTTCAGCGTGTCCACCAGACGGTTGCGAATCTCGCGGGGAAGCGACAGTTCATCGGAGCGACGTCTGATATTGCGGACGGCCAGTTCCAGCGTGGAGGAATTGATGATGACTTCACCGGACGGAGGCACGATAAAGGCGGTTGCCGTACCGATTGAGCGCTGGGACGAAGGATCAAAAACCCGGATGGTTTCAATTTCATCCCCGAACATTTCCAGCCGCAGCGGATTTTTTTCGGCCGGCGGGAAGATATCAATAATATTCCCCCGGAAGCTGAACTCTCCCTTTTCATCCACCAGGCTTTTTCGCCGGTATCCCTGCGCGACAAGCCCGGCGCCGAATTCATCAATGTTCAGCGTATCGCCCACGGAAATAATCTGGAAATGCCGGCCAAATTCATCTACGGGCATCACTTTCTGCATTAAAGCCGCCGCAGACGCCACCACAACCGTTTTGTTGCCGACCTGCAGATTCGCCAGCGCCTCCAGACGGCTCAATTCGTCCTCCTTCTGGAGCGCGAACATATCAATGGTCAGGAAATCCAGTGAGGGGTAGTGAAAGACGGATTCGCCGCCCAGGAAAAGAGAAAGCTCACGGGCGAAAGCGGCCGTTTCTTTTTCTGCCGGGCAGACAATCAGCAGCGGCCTCTCCAATTTTTTAAAAAGCTGAGCCGCCAGCAAAGACCGGGACGCTCCCTTCAATCCGCCGACATCAATTTTGGACCGGCCCTCTTCAGCATGCCTGACAATCGTATTGACGGGCTCGACATCCGTCCTGTTTTTCGTTGCGACAATTTTTCGCACGGATTTAACTCATCCTCAAATTAAATTTTCCAGCACTAAAACCCATTCCGGATAGAAACCAATCTTTCATCCGGAACGGGTCGCTCTGGATGCTTCCTAATCTTCTTTGCCGGATAATTCAATTGAAAATATTTTTATATTCGACAATCCCGATATCCTTCGCTATCGGGATAATTCGACTTACAGTATTGGGTTGCTTTCAGGCTCCCCAATACTGAGTCTCATTATATATTGACAAGCGCCCTGTCTTTGATAAAGTGCTGCCCATCAATTTTGTGGAGATGGAAAAATGATTTCTGTGGAAGAAGCGCTGAAGACGATCCTGGTGAACTTCCGGCCGCTGGGACTGGAAAAAATCAATATTCTGGAAGCCCGAGGCCGCGTGATCGGCGAAGATGTTTTTGCCCCGCGCAATATTCCTTCCGCCAACAATTCGGCCAGGGACGGCTACGCGCTTCGCTGCGCCGACATCAAAGACGCCTCACGAGAAAAACCGGTGAAGCTCAAAATCATTGAAGACATCCCCGCGGGGACACTGGCCGTCAAAAAAATAAAAAAGGGTGAAGCCGCCCGCATCATGACCGGCGCGGTGCTTCCGGAAGGCGCCGACTCAGTCGTCCACCAGGAAGATACGATGAAGGAAGGTAAAACCGTTATTGTTTATACCTCGGCGGAAAAATCTGAAAATATCCGTTTTGCCGGAGAAGACGTGCGGACCGGCGACCTTGTCGTAAAAAAAGGAAGCGCTCTGCGGCCGGCGGACATCGGTATGCTCGCCGCTCTGGGCAGAGCCTTTGTCAGCGTCTATCAGAAGCCCCGCGTGGCCATTATGTCCACCGGTGACGAACTGGTGGACATTGAAATCGAGCCTCCGCCGGGAAAAATTGTCAACAGCAACAGCTTCTCCCTTGCGGCTCAGGTGATGGAATGCGGCGCGATCCCGATTATGCTGGGAATTGTCAAAGACAAAAAAACGGATCTGCGGGAAGCCTTCAAAACCGCGCTACATGCCGATTTAATGATTTCCTCCGGCGGCGTTTCAGTCGGCGATTTTGACTTCGTCAAAAATGTTATGGGCGAAATCGGCAACGCCATGCATTTCTGGCGAGTGGCAATGCGGCCGGGCAAACCGCTGGCTTTCGGCGCCATCGAAGGCGTTCCGCTGTTCGGCCTGCCGGGCAATCCGGTGTCCTCAATGGTTTCTTTCGAACAATTCGTCCGCCCTTCCCTTTTAAAAATGCAGGGACATAAAAAAATATTCCGCCAGACCATTCAGGCAGTTTGCAATGACGAATTTCAGAAGAATCCCGGCTTCCGGCATTTTATCCGCGCTGTTGTCAAAAAAGAAAAGGATCGATACGTCGCCATCACCACCGGCGATCAGGGATCGGGAATTCTCAAATCGATGGTCGCGGCCAATGGCTTGATTGTCATTGGAGAAGAAGAAACCAGAATCAAAAAAGGCTCAGAGGTAACCGTCCAGTTGCTGGATGATTCTTTGTTCCGGTCCGAATCTCTTCAATTATAAGAAATTGTTTTTTTGCATGTTGACACGTTGCGATTTTACAGATAAATTCCTTCACGGAAGTGCCAAGGTCACTGGTGGGCCTCTCAGACTTCAAATCTGATGTGGGGCGCTAAAACCGTCCCAGGTGGGTTCGATTCCCATGCGCTTCCGCCATTTTTTTAATTAAATCAATCACATTATAAATTCTTAAGCAGGCACATGGCAGGCACATGTGCCTGTCTGCCTATCGTTATTTAACAATCTAACAAAAGGAGGAAGCCATGACTTACCGGGAAACATTGAAAAGTGTGGATACCGAGAAGGCTTTAGCCTTACTTGGCATTGAGTTTGAGTCGCAGGGAGGCTATGCGAAATTCGCTTGCCCCCAGCTTGACTGCGAAGGCAAAGCCGCAATTAAGGAATACGGCGAACGCAAAAATCTTTTTTACTGTCCGAAATGCAAATCAAGCGGGCATATCATTTCTTTGGTTATGCGGACGAAAGGCATTGACTGGAATGCCGCCAATGATCTTTTGTTGAAAGCGCATAACAATACGACGAAGAGGATTACCGAGGAATTGAATATTACCTATGAATTGTTTTACAACGATTTCATAAAAGAGAAAGGCATTGAGGAAGAAATGTGCCGGATGCTTGAGATCGGGATTCCCAAAGGCAAAACCATGCTGGCCGGAAGTGTAGCCTTTGCGGTCCGGGATGCCAAAGGAATGAAGGTGGCTTATTATGGAATAAAAATAAAGAATGGCAAGCCGGTATTCCATAGCTCTTTCAGTCCTGAATTGTATCTTTACAATTTCTGCAACATTGATTTCAGCGAGCCCGTATATTTTACGACTGACATATTCCGGTGCGTATGCAATATCGGAAATGGAAGGCAATGCGTTTGCAATTTCGGACTCCCTTATCTTTCTGATGCGCAGCTTGATCTCCTGCACCAGATAGAGCACATTATTTTTCTTGTTGATCAGCCATTCGTAAAACCGTTAGCGATTCAGATGGCGGAAAACAAAATGAATTACTTCCGGTTTGAGTAAAACGAGCAACAAAAAACGGGCTGTCCTATCGCGGATCAGCCCGTTTGTCTTTTTATATTTATACACTCTACATGCTTTGCTCAAAAATCTATTTCAACATATAATTAAGTTGTCGCCCAATTCGATTTAATCTCCGATTTTTTAATCAGCATCTTTGCCTTAAAAGGGCAGTCTGCCAACGATGTTGATCTTCGGAGATACTGACTTGGGCGACCAGACTGCCCTTTTAAGTTTTTAAAAAACAAAAATATGAAAGGAATTATTTATGTCAGGGTAAGCAGCGAAGAACAAGTTAAAGGCACATCCTTGGAAAATCAGGATGAGCTTTGCCGTGCCTATTGCAAAAGCAAAGGCATTGAAGTCGTCGGTATTTATCGCGAGGAAGGAGCATCTGCTAAAACAGCCCAGCGCGCGGAGTTTTTGCGAGCCATTGAATTCTGCCGGAAGAACAAAGGCAAGATCGACGCTTTTGTTGTTTATAAAGTGGACCGCTTTGCGAGAAATACCGAAGATCATTTTTACGTCAGAAAAATGCTTATCGAATACGGAGTAACTTTACATTCCGTAACTGAACCTATCGGTAATAATCCCGCCGAAAAGTTTATTGAGACAGTTTTAGCCGGAAGCGCTGAGTTTGATAATGCTGTCAGGACGCAGAGTGTCAATAGGCATTTAAAATAGACCCAGTATAGGCGTCCAAAACTGACCCACCC
>ERZ1645192.3463-NODE-3463-length-12822-cov-6.481162_pt1 | contig 12822 bp, 12 predicted proteins | sample MGYA00575354_ERZ1645192 | MGnify/ENA primary metagenome ERZ1645192 (study PRJEB40844, sample SAMN11349763) | freshwater sediment metagenome | isolation source: river sediment | host: Sediment | place: India: Faizupur Khadar , New Delhi | collected 2017-02-21 ... | reverse complement strand
TGGCGCCCTGGCCGTACTTGATCTCGATGGCGCAGGGGTCTTCCTTCATGTCCGGTATGGCGTGGATGATCTCGTCCCATCCGAAATAGCCCGAGGCGATCTGCAGGATGACATATTTGAGAAACCGCGAGCGGAGCAGGCGCGGGGGGCAACCTCCCTCTCCCGTGCAGATGCGCACGGGCATACCCAGCTCCTCGTTCAGGTAGGCCACGCCCATCTGCAGGCCTTCCCACATGTTGGGTGACAGGGCGCCGAAGGACATGCTCCCGATCATCAGCGGGTAGATCTCGCGCACCGGCGGGGCCCACCCGTGTTCCTTGATGGTGGCCAAGCCGTCCAGGGGGCTCTGCACGCGGCCGATGAGGGTCTTCAGGTCGAATTCATGGCGGCCCGAATCGAGGGCAGGGTCCGTCAGCATGGAGATGCGGATGAATTTGATCTGGTCCAGGACCGAGCCGTTGTCGTTGCGGCGTCCCCCCCGGGTGCGGGGCTGGCCTCCCAGGTTGATATGGAAGCGGAGCTTGTCCTTTTCATCCGAGTGCATGGGCAGGATGGCATCGTTGGGACAGACCATGCTGCAGGTTCCGCAGCCCACGCAGGCCTGGTGAGGGGCCGTGCGCTGGCGGATGCCGTAGTAGATGGTGTGCTCGTTCTCGGGCTTGTTCTTGAACCCCGCCGCGACCTTGATGCTGCGCTTGCGGAAGGTGCCGAGTTCCAGGGACTGCATGGGACACACGGCGCAGCACTGGCCGCAGAGGGTGCAGCGTTCCTTGTTCCAGACAATCTGCCAGGGCAGATCCTTGATACTCAGTTGTGAAGGGGTAATGGCTGCGACTGCCGACATATTCTGACCTCCTGGCGGTCCGGGCCAACAATGGCCGAGTCAAGATGCATGGGTTGAAAATCCTTGGTTCTGTCACGATCCGGGATGGCCAGGTCCAGGCCGCATATCTCGGAGGAGAATGCGAACAGGCCAGGCCTGCCGCCGACCACGCCGGGGCGGAGCTTTTTGCTGTCCTGGACCATGAACATGGACTTGTCCGGCAGGCAGCCGATGACGCAGTTGGGTCCGTCGATGATCAGGCGGCGGCAGATCTGCTTCAGCTTGGTCAGGAATTCCCTGTCCGGATGGTTATGCATTTCATGATCCTTCAGAGGGGTGATGACGTGCTTGTATGCCTCGAAAGGAAGGGCCAGCCTCTTCAAGGCATAGTGCAGGATATGCGTGAACACCTCCGAATCGGAATTGTAGCCCTCGTAGCCGGGGATGCCCTGGCCCATGAGGTAGTCCCGGATGGGCACGAATGCGGTGTTTTCACCGTTGGTCATGGTGCTGATGCCTTCGATGAAGAAGGGGTGGCAGGCGTAGAGATTGATGGCATAGTTGGTGTTCTGCCGACCCTGGGCCAGGATGAGTCGGCTGTGGATTTCAGGACGGTCCAGGCCCAGGTATTCCCCGACCTGCAAGGGATCTCCGATCTCCTTGATCATGATTGTGTCCGGCCAGAAGGAGAAGACAGTGATGTCCTCGCTGTCCAGTCCCATGTGCTTGAGCTGCAGGCGGGTTCTCAGGCAGGCCAGCCCTTTTTCCTCTGCTGTCAGGGTGGCCCAGGACTCGGGAACGTCATAGGCGCGGACCACGTAGGCATCGCGCTTGGGCGTCCAGGTCGGCAGCGCCCCCTTGGGGGTGATGGGCATGTCGTACCTGAGGGTGAAGCCCTTGGCTTCCATGAACTCGTCGAGACGCTTCATCCCTAAGTCGGTGAAGATTCCGGACAGGACTGGGCTGTCCTTCATGGACTCGAACGGACCGGCCAGATCCGACAGGTACAGGCCGACGCCCGAGCCGTCGTGTCCCTCGCGCATGACATCCAGGGCCCGGATGGCATCCATGGGGGAGACGGGATCGCTGCTCGTCAGAGCAAATAATCGACACATAGCGCATCACTCCCTTTGCTGTTCAATCCCGGATTGCGCGCAGAGGCACAGAGAAATATGACAATTCTGTCATATGGCGATGCGTCAAACCGGGCTGTTATGACAAATTTGAAAAAAAAGAATGCATTCCCGGCTTCAGAAGAAGGGGACCACACGTACAGCAAGGACAGGGCCAAAGTCGGTTATCGGGGCGGGGGAATCGGAAGGGGTTTTGAAAGAGGTGCCATGCATGGGTTGCCGATGTTCCGCAGCGCAACCCTTACTGCCTCACGTTCGGGGCACAGACGGGTTCTTGCGTTCCGGGGTGAAGAACCACCAAGGGCGAGGGTCGTCGCCGTCCATGAAGCGGATCACGGACACGAAAACGTCCAGGATACAGGGATCCTGCCGCGCTCCGGTCAGTTCGCAGAGGCGGTCGAAGAGGGCCAGCGGGTCCTGCCCGGCGAGCTGTTCCGGCCGATCGAAGCCCAGGAGTCGCAGGTCCTCGGCCATGGCGGGTCCGATGTTGGGCAGGTCGGTCAGGGAGGACAGGCGGTCGCGCCTGACTTTGTTCGGGTTCAAGGGGTCCTCAGACCATCCGGCGGCTGATTTCGTGATGGTTGATGAGGATCTTGCTCACGTAGTCAACGGTTTCGGCGAAGTTGGGGATGCGGCCATAGGCTGTGTATATGCCTGCCTGATAGTCCGTATTGCCCAGTCCGGCGTTGTATCCGGCCGTTGCCGCCAGAATATTCCCGCTGCGGGAGCGCATGTTTTCAGCCATCATCCTGATCATGGCGTTGATGCTGTGGGAGTAGAGCACGCGCTGTTCGAATTTCTCGAAAAATGCCACATCCTGAGGGTCAAAAATGGAGCGACCCTGGAAATTTTCGGCGAGGTATTGGCGGCAGTTGTCCCGCGCCTGGGTGTACTGGGCCTGGGCCAGATCCATGCGCTCCAGGGCAAGGCTCAGGTCGCCTGCCTCGGCGAAGGGAAGGCCCTGCACCTGTCTGGAGAGCAGAGTCCGCAACATCTTGGCGGGATTGTTGAACAGATCGGATTGGTCCCTGCGCATGTTCCGCATCTGCTCGCGCAGCCTGGAGGCGCGCTCGAATTCAGTTTCCAAGTCCATCCGGCGGGCCTGCCCAGGAGGGAGACTGTGGGCATCGGCGCAGATCAGTCCATACCCCCTGGCCGTCGGGGCTATGAACTGGCAGGGACCCACGGCCAGGGCCGAGGACACAGCGAACTCATAAAAAAAGGATTCTGCCATCATCTGACCCATGATCCAGCAAGGATCCACTGGATAGATGGAGGCGTTGCGGATGACCCCCTGGACCACGTGTCGGCAGATCTCCGGAATGCGCGCATGCAGGTCCACTTGGCTCAAGGGCTGTTTCCAGACCGGCAGATTGCCGCTGGGGTAGTTTTCCATGACAAAGGTCAGGACCGACTGGGCCAGAGCGTGGGCAAATCCTGGTGCGGAAACCGTGCCCACCACGCGGGAGGGGTCCTTGGTCTGGATGACCCGGATTTCCGAAACCTCGGACAACGGAGTCTGGGCCGCCTTGGCCGCCGGACTCAGCAAGGGAAGGAGCAGGGGGGCAAGGGAGGCCTTGAGCATGGTACGGCGTGCTGTATTCATCGTATCAACCGGAATTGAGGGTCATGCGGGCCACGACCTTGCGGAAATACTCCTCGTTTTCTTCCAGGAGCAGCCCGCCACTGCGGATCTTGGCTTTGGCGATGACAAGTTGGACTTTCTGGATCTGACGCATTTTTTGCGCTTCGTCCGTTTCGCTTTCCAGGCATTCGATCAGGGATCGGATTTCGCGTTGGGTCTGGATTTCCTCGGGCACATAGCCCCCGTTCTTGAGCACCTTGTAGGCCATGCGCAGATGCTCAGGCATGAACGGGTCCGAGTCCAGGGTCAGGGGTTGTCCCTGACCCTGGAGGTTGTCGAACTCTCCGCGCTGCTGGGCGTTCTGAATGGCCTGTTCGGCCAAATCAGCAAGAATTTTCATCGCATCTGAGAGGCCTTTTTCACGATGTGGCGGAACCCTTCTTCGGAGATGATTCCCAGATGGTCCAGGATCATTTCTCCGCTGGGACTGTAAATTATGGTCCTGGGAATGGATTTGACGGAAAGCGTGGAGCCGATATCCCCATTGTCGATGTAAACGGGGAAATTGATCTTCTGCCGGGTGACGAACGCATCCACCGCCTTGGGACTGTAATCCAGGGAAATCCCGACGATATGCAGGTCGCGCTCGGGGAATTCCTGGCGAGTGGCCATCAGAGCGGGTAACTCCTTGACGCAGGGTCCGCACCAGGTGGCCCAGAAATTGACGATGAGAACCCGTCCCTTGCTGGAGTCCACGATTTGCTTCAGGTCCTGGGGACCGATCGTGCGGACCCCCTGGGCCAGGGCTGCGCCGTTCAGACAGAAGGTCAGCAGGAGAAGCGCGGTCAATGTTTTGATGGCGTGCATGTGCGAATCCTTGTTTCCGTTGTTGTTGCACGATTGCTAGCCTGTTTGCCGTTTGGCAGTCAATCGAGGGAAGAGGTCATTGCCTTTTGCGGGCAATTGGCTGATTGCAGGGACGCGAAGACCCCAGGAGGGAATATGACGCAATTCGTCAAGAAAAAAGTTGAGGTCGAAGACGCAGAGGCGACCATGGTTTTCCGGCCCGGTCAATTCAAGCGCGAGCCCTTTTCTCTGGAAAAAAAGAACATTTTTCTGCTTGGCATGCGCGCCAGCGGCAAAACCACCTTGGGCCGGGCCCTGGCCGTGGCACTGGGCTGCGACTGGGTGGACACCGACGCCCTGGTCGTCGAGGCCGCCGGGCGGAGCATCGAGGCCATCGTCGCCGCCGAGGGCTGGGACGGGTTCCGTCGGCTGGAGTCCGGGGCCCTGGCCAGTGCCGCCGGGCTGCCGGGCAAGGTGGTGTCCACGGGCGGCGGGATTGTCCTCTCGGAGGCCAACCGGGATCTCATGGGCAAGACCGGGGTCAGTTTCTATCTGGCCGCGGACGCGGGGTTGTTGGTTGGCCGGATGATGCGCGATCCCAACGCAGCCCAGCGACCTCCGTTGACTCCTCTGGACGTGCATGAGGAAGTCGTGGCCGTCATGACCGAACGCGAACCCCTGTACATGTCCAGCATGGATCACCTGCTGCAGGCCAACCGGGCCGTGGAGGAGCTGGTGGACGACGTGCTCGTGGCCCTGGGGCTGAAGGAGTGGGACTACAGGCAAAAAGAGAGGGTCATGGACCGCTATTGAAAGTCTGGGGGGTATGCCTCAAATTCTGGCCACGGCCAGGAATACGGCATGCAGGGTTGTGACCAGGACGACGAACAGCTGCCGGCTGCGTTGGGGATCAAGGCCTGCAAAGGCATAGCCGATGTGCGCGTGAGGGCATCGAGGCAGGCAGTCCCCGCACAGGGAGCAGGTCAGACCGGGCCGATTGCGATCCAAATCCGCCCGGGTCAGAGCGTTGTAGCGGCAGGCCGCGGCGCAGGCCCCGCAACGGGTGCAGCCGGCGTCGATGCGGATGCGCCAGGGCAGGATCCTGCCCAGCAGGTTGTTGACGAGACCGACGGGGCACCAGGTTGTACAGTGGGTCATGGTGCCGGTCCGCCGGGACCACAGCAGCATGATCCCGACCCCGGCCAGGCCGAAGGCCGCGGCCAATCCCAGGGCCCAGATCCAGGGAATGTGCATGGCCCGCAACACCAGAGGTGTCAAAATGGTCGCGACGAGGATGGCCATACGCAATCGAGGGGCCCAGGCCGGCAGTGTTTTGGGCCGCCCAAAGTCCCAGCGGGCCAGACGGTCGTCCCAGGCCCCGATATAGCAGAGGTGGCTGCACCAGGCCGGGCCGACCAGGGCCAGGGAGACAGCCAGCAGGGTGAGCATGAAGAATCCTTCCCCACGGTAGATGGGCCCGGCCAGAATCAGGGCCGGCACAGGCAGATGCAGCTTGCCGGTCATGAGGAACGCGGACCAGCCGGCCAGGCCCAAGGCCAACTGTCCGAAGAACACGGCCGAAAACAATGTCCAGATCCGTCCGCGCACCCTGTCTGCCCTGTTGCCGAGGAGCAGGCCGCCGATGGCTGCACCGTAAAGTGCGAAGGCAACTATCCAGAAGGAACCTGAATCCGGGAAGAAGCGCTCCCCCATGAGCAGGGGGATCTTTGTTGTGGCCCCGGCAAGGACCAGGGTTGCCGAAACCAGCACGAATATGGCCGTTTTTGACCAAGCCACACCATCCAGGTCGCCGAAAAGCCTTCGCCCGGCTTGACCAGCAAGCAGGGCCAGGGCGGTCAGATGCGCCACGCACACTGAACCAAGGATTGCGGCCAGGCGTACCCAGGGCTGTCCGAGGCTGAGCCGCCATTGGACCAAGTTTGCAGCGTGGTCGACCCAGAGCAACGCTCCGCCCAGGGCTGCCATGCAGAGCAGAGGTCTGGGCAGGATGCGAGGCCAGGCAAGTGCAGTCATGGGCAGAACGCAGGGTACGGCGTCCCACAGGGTCCCGAAACGCAGAAAGTGGGCCGCCGTGGTCAGAGAGCACAGGGCCATAAGCACACGCAGCAGGGCGATCATGGTCGGACCTGCGCGTTGAAGTTTTCCTGTCCCATCCTTGTCACCAGATCCGCCAGGCGCAGGCCGGGACTGTAGTTTGCCATGAACATGTGCAGGGTGTTGCGGAGAACGGCAAGGGCCGCGGCCTGGGAAAGAAAGCCCAGCTCATGGGCCAGACGGGGGTGCCTTCCGAGCTTGCCGCCCAGCAACACGCGGTAGCCTTTTTGCCCAATGGCCAGACTTCCGGTAGGGCAGACCCGGGCGCAGGATGCGCAGCCGAGACAGAGGGCTCTGTCCAAAACGATTCCTGGTTCAAGCCGCAGGGCCTTTTCAGCGCATGCCCCCACACACAGGCCGCAGGCGGAGCACGAGCCGGTATCGACCTCGATGTGCGCGGCCCCGATGAGGCCGAAATCGGCGATGTGGGGCTGCGAGCAGCCATTGGGACAGGCGGATACGGCCGCGCGGAACTGGTGATGGTGGCGAATGGGGGACTGGCGTTGGATCAGAAACTCCGGCCAGCCCGAATCCTGGATGATTTTTTCCAAGTCAGGGGCCAGATCGTCGGTCGCGACAGCGTGGGGGCATTTGGGGCTCCGGCAGAATTTCAGGCCAAAGGACGGGATGATGGCATCAGGATGGATCATGGAGCACGCATGCCATGGCCGGCAAAGGCAATCCTTGACTTGCGTCAAAATTCCTTTTTTCCTTGTATGCGGTTGTCCTGGGCTCAGGAGGTCTTGATGACCAGGGGAATGGCATGCAGGGATTTGGAGATTTCCCGGGTGGGAGACAGGGTCCAGGAGGCCATGGGCGTGCCCAGCTGCCCGCACAAGGAGGCGGCCATTTTGTCCACGGCCAGCACAGGGTGCCGGGCAAAGACCTGCGGCAGCCCGTAAGTCAAATTGCAGGCCAGGCACTTGCCTGGACGCTGGATCAGTTGAAAGGCAAAATGGAGTTCATGCCCCTTTTGCTCCTGGAAGCGGAGGCGGATATCGTAGGCTCCCTCTTCGGCGTCCCCGAACAGGGCGTCGAAGAATGCCGCGGTTTTGGAGGGGGGAAAGACGTCATCCAGGTAGGCAGGGGTGAAGATCTGGGCCGCATTGGTCATGGTTTTCTCCTGTACTTCCGGATTGTTCGAGAAATCCTACGCATGACGCCGGGTACAGGTCAAGTGGACATCAATGCGGGGTGGCCGGAAATGAAGCATCAGTCACAGCATCAACCGGGGTCGGCATGAATCAGCGCATGGAAAAACTGGAAATCCGGTATTCGTATCTCCAAAAAACGGTTGATGATCTCAGCACAGTTGTCATAGAGCAACAAAAAGAAATCCAGGAGTTGCGGCGGCTGGTCATTCTTCTGGGCAGCAAGCTCAGAGAAGTCTCTGCGTTGCAGAGCGAATCCGATCCTGATGAAAAGCCTCCACATTATTGAGCAGGTTGGAGATCAAGTGCACACCACTTCCCATCAGACTCCGACGGCGGACGACAAAGCCGGCTCCTCGACGGGTGAGGAGCGCTCCCTGCGGGCCATATTGCAGCAGATTGAGGCCCTTCCGTCCCTTCCCGCCGTGGCCAACACCATTTTCGAGCAGGTCCTCAATCAGGATTTCGAGCATTCCAGACTGGCACGCGTCATCGAGACCGATCCCGGGCTGACGGTCAAGATTCTTGATTACTCCAATCGGGCCATCTATGCCGCCCGGGGAGAAGTCAACCAGGTGGAGCAGGGTCTGAACCGGTTGGGCAGCAGGGTCGTGCGGGCCTTGCTCTTGTCCGTGCTGATCAAGGATTCCCTCATCTGGGGCGACAAGGCCGCGGAAACCACCCAGGCCGGGTTGTGGAAGCACAGTCTGGCCACAGCCGTTTATGCGTCCCTCATCGCCGCCAAGTCCTTTCCTGTTCTGGCGGACGAAGCCTTTGCCGCTGGGGTCATGCACGACATCGGCCGTATTTTTCTGCAGCTCTATGTCAGTGACGAATACGCGCAGGTCACGACCCACAAGGAAGAACTGTTCGAGTCCACTCTCGAGGCCGAACAGGCCGTTTTCAAGACAGACCACACGGCAGTGGGGCGGTGGATTGCCCAGAAATGGAAGCTTTCAGCAGCCATGGCCGATGTCATCTGGCTGCACCATCAATCCGCGCCCGCCTTGGGTGTGATGAAGGAGAACTCCAGCCTGGTGGCCATCGTGGCCTTGGCGAATCTCCTGGCCCATGCCACGCTCATGGATGAACCCAGGGCCATGGTCCGTGAGCATCAGCGCCAGAGCGGCCTGGTCGCCATGCTGGGCCTGACCGACAGGGATCTTCTCGCCATCCAGGCCGCTTTTGCCCCGGCATTTGCCGAACGGGCCGAACCGTTCGATCTGGAAGGCGACCAGGTCGAGCTTTTTCTTTCCTCCCTGCAGAAGGCCAATCAGCATCTGCTGCGCATGAGTCTGGACCTGGACCAGATCAATACCCGCCTGGAGGACGCCAACCGTTTCACTGCCCTGGGATCCATGGTCGGACTGAAGATGAGCAAGGCCAGGGTGCCGGGTGACGTCTTTGAGTCCATAGCCTCCTGCATGCTGGAATCGGCAGGGATCCGGGGCGGGTTTGTGTACTGGATCCTCCCGGGCGATCGGACCATGCAGGGGCTGATCTGGAACGGGAGTGGCAATCAGCGGCCGGTTTCCTACGCCCTGGATGGAGACGGACTTCCTGATTTGCACGGCGGCACGCCGTTGCCCGAGACCATCAAGTCCATCGTGCTCTCCCATCGCCAGCGGTACGGCGGGGCCTCGCTCATGGATTGGGAGTTGAGGCTGAAGCAGTTCTTCGTGGTCAGCGGGTACTACATCTTCCCGCTGGTGGGCAGCGATTTTTCAGGCGAGATGTGCATCCTGCGCTCCCAATCCAGGCCTCCCAAAATGACTCCCCAGGAATACATGGGCTACTCGCAGGTCACCTGCGTGGCTTCAGCCACCCTGGACCGGGTCAGGCTCTTTGACAATCTGCAGATCCGGGCTGACGAACTGTCCCATGCCTTGTGGAAGAATCAGCAGATCAATCTGCAGCTCCTGCAGACCGAGCGGCTGGCAGCGGTTGGGCAGCTGGCAGCGGGAGCAGCCCACGAGATCAACAACCCCCTGGCCATCATTTCGGCCCGCACCCAGCTGCTGGAAAACCGGGAAATGGATGAGAAAAAACGCCGGGATCTGCGCCAGATCTCGCAGCAGATCGAGCGCATTTCATCTATCCTGCAAAGCCTGATGGGTTTCGCCCGGCCCAATGCCCCGCAGGTTGGCAAGGTCGATCTCAATGCCCTGCTGGCCAAGATCTGCGGGCTGGTGGAGTCGATCTTCCACACCCACCGCATCCCCATCGTCCAGCAACTTGACCCGAATTTGCCCTTCATCCTGGCCGACTCCAACCAGCTGGAACAGGTCTTTCTCAATCTGTTCATCAACGCCCAGCACGCCATGGAGAAGGATGGCGGGGTCCTCAGCGTTGTTTCCACCTTCATGCCCGACAAAAAACGGGTTGCGGTGTCCGTGCGGGACACGGGCACAGGCATCGCACCAGAAAATCTCTCCCGCATTTTCGACCCGTTCTTTTCCACCAAAGCCGAAGGCAAGGGGACGGGCCTGGGACTGTCCACAGCCTACGGGATCATCACCAACCACTACGGTGAGATCAAGGTTGCCAGCGAACTGGGGAAAGGCACGGAAATGATTGTCATTCTGCCTGTGTCCACCCCCGTGACCGTTCCGGACAAGACAGCGGCCGTGGTGGAACCCGCAGCTTCGCCTCCTGAAACTGCGGGGGGGCGCATTCTGGTCGTCGATGATGAGCAGTACATCCGGGACGTCCTGACCGAGACCCTGCACGATGCGGGGTACGCGGTGGATACTGCCGCCAACGGGGAGGAGGCGATGGTCAAGTTGCGGTCCGGATTCTACAACTTGATTCTGCTCGACATCCGGATGCCCATCCATTCCGGATTGGACCTGCTCAAGGCCCTGGCCCGCGGCGGCTCGCATCCTCCCATCCTGATCCTGACAGGACACGCTTCCTCGGAAGAGATTGACGAGGCGTTGCGTTTGGGGGCCAGCAAATGCATCCACAAGCCCTTCCATCTGAAGAGCCTGCTGGCCGAAATTGCCGGGATCATGCAGCCAGGCGCGACCGCCAACACCTGATTCCGTCCTGGTCATCATGCAGCACTCCACATCCACAACGACATCCAGATCTGCTCACACGCGCATTCTGGCCCTGGCCAGCGGCAAGGGCGGAACGGGCAAGACCACGGTGGCCGTAAATCTGGCCCTGGCCCTGAACCGGGCGGGGCATACGGTCTGCCTCATCGACGCGGATTTCGGTCTGGCCAACGCCGAGGTCCACCTGGGTCTGCCTGCCCCGCTGAAGACCCTGGAGCATGTACTTTTCGAGGCGCTGCCATTGGAGGAGTGTCTGGTTCCGGTCCGCCCGGGATTCGACCTCATCTCCGGCAGCAACGGCGTGGCCCGCATGGCCGAGCTGGATCTGGAGGCCCGGCGGCGCCTGGTCCGGGAGTTCACGGCCCTGTCCGGCTACGACTTTATCGTCCTGGACAATTCTCCCGGCATTTCCGCACAGGTCGTCTCCCTCTGCCTGGCCACGCGCGAAATTATCCTGATTCTCAATCCCGAGGCCGCCTCTCTTGTGGATGCCTACGCCTTGATCAAGGTCCTCAAGGAGCACGGCCTGTGGTGGCCTCCCCTCGTGCTGGTCAACCGGGCCGAATCCGGGATGCAGGCCAAGCAGCTGTTCACCCGGTTCCAGGAAACTGTGCAGCAGTATCTGGGCCTCAAGCCTCTGTTCCTGGGGGTCATCCCCTTGGACAACACTGCGCGCAGGATGTCTGCGGCCGGCATGCCCTTTGTCACCCTGCGTGACGATCTCCCGGCGAGCCAGGCTGTCATGGGTGTGGCCAAGCTCCTGGTCGAGAAGCTGAACAAGGAATGGACCAGGAACGATCCGGCCGTTTTTTTCGAGAGCGTGGTTGTCCGCATGAAGCAGCGCCCGGAGTTCGGATTGACGGGCTTGCTGGGCAACCTGAGCGGGGTAGCCCCGTCCTCCTCCCAGCCCGATGTCTACATGGAACTGGTAGCCCTGATCGACAGGGCCTCAGCATTGTGCGAGAATTTGTTGGAAAATCCAGCCTACGCCTTTGTACGGGATCGCTTTGGGCTGGTGCGTCTGGCAGTGGACAATTTTCTCCACCCCTTGGACAGGCTGCGTTCGCCGCAGGGGTCAGGCAAACATCGCATTCTCGTCCTTTCCAACCATGAGCAGATGAGGACCATGCTCAAAGAAATCGTGACCGAGATGGGCTATGACGCGGAGGTCTGCATGCCTGCCCATGGCGGCGTTGCGCAATCCCGGGGCACATGCAACCTCATGCTTGTTTCGTGTGACCGGCCGGAATCCCTGATCCGATCCACCCTGACCCAGATACCGGAACTCCCCCTTGTGTTGTTGACCGGGTTTGGCACGTCCAGTCTGGAAAGGGAATTTCGCCACCGCACGGTGGCCGTGCTGCCCAGGCCTTTCCATGTGGACGAATTGCGCACGATCCTGCAGTCGGCCCTGCGTTAGCCTGTATCCCTCTTTACAATCCATGTCCCCTGGCATAACCATTTTGTCCTTCATCAATCCCTTCATCGGGGATCGCCATTTTCCTGCGGAACTGGTGTGACGTTCAGCAGCCATCGGAAAAACATATGCGCAGAGATATCGAGCACGTCGGTTGGGGAAAACTGACCTACGAAATCCGGGCCATCGTGGCGGTGGCCCAGGATCTTCGCAATCTGGGCCTGGAGATCATCTGGGAAAACATCGGCGATCCCATCGAAAAGGGCGAGCAGGTGCCGGTATGGATCAAGGAGATCATCGCCGACCTAGCCATGGATGATAAATCATACGGATACTGCGCCACGCAGGGCATCCTGGAGACCCGCGAATTTGTGGCCCAACTGGTCAATCAGCGCGGCAGCTACCAGGTCACCTCCGACGATATCATCTTTTTCAACGGCCTGGGTGACGCCGTGGCCAAGATTTTCGGCTTTCTCAAGCGCGAGGCCCGGGTCATTGGACCGTCTCCGGCCTATTCGACCCATTCTTCGGCCGAAGCGGCCCATTCCGGATACGAACACCTGACCTATGAACTGGACCCGAACAACGGCTGGATGCCGGACCTGGTCGACCTGGAGAACAAGGTCCGCTACAACGATTCCATCGCCGGCATCCTGTTCATCAACCCGGACAACCCCACGGGCGCGGTCTATC
>ERZ1645192.3462-NODE-3462-length-12823-cov-4.254699_pt1 | contig 12823 bp, 7 predicted proteins | sample MGYA00575354_ERZ1645192 | MGnify/ENA primary metagenome ERZ1645192 (study PRJEB40844, sample SAMN11349763) | freshwater sediment metagenome | isolation source: river sediment | host: Sediment | place: India: Faizupur Khadar , New Delhi | collected 2017-02-21 ... | reverse complement strand
GTCCGCAAAAACTCCGCTTATCAAAGCCCGGTCATACACCCTCAGGATCATCGACCGCCCGTGGATATCGGTGAGCGGTTTGCCGGGAAACCTCGTGGAGGCGTACCTTGCCGGGATGATGCCAAGAATGCTCATAACACGGTTTATTTGAACAGCCCGTGAATTTCGGCCTGGATTTTTTCAATGACAAAGCCGAGATCCCGGGGATTGTCGGCAAAGTTGAGTTCATCCACATTGATGATCAGCAATTTGCCCTGTTTGTACTTCGAGATCCAGGTTTCATAACGCTCATTGAGGCTTTTCAGGTAGTCCAGCCTGATCGATTCTTCATACGTCCGGCCTCTTTTCTGAATTTGCTTAACAAGATTCGGAACGGAGGACCTGAGGTAGATCAGCAGGTCGGGCGGACGGATCAGGGCGCTGATGAGTTCGAAGAGGGCGCTGTAATTTTCAAAATCCCTGGTTTCCATGAGGTTCATGGCATGCAGGTTGGGTGCAAAAATGTAGGCGTCTTCATAAATTGTGCGGTCCTGGATGACATTTTTCCCGCTGGCCCGGATATTGACAACCTGCCTGAAACGGCTGGCCAGGAAAAAAACCTGCAGGTTGAACGACCATCGCTGCATGTCTTCGTAAAAGCTGTTCAGGTATGGATTGGCTTCCACATCTTCGTAGTGCGGTTCCCAGTTAAAATGCCTGGAAAGTAGTTCAGTGAGGGTGGTTTTCCCTGCTCCGATGTTCCCTGCAATGGCAATATGCATAGTTATTTAGTGGTTATATGGTTGTTTTAAAAAGGCATAAGACCAGTTACCGGCTATTCGTCACTTGATCTTACAAGATTCCTTCTGCAATTTTACTAATTTCATCGATATAAATCCTGTTATTTGACAGGCGGGGCACTTTATTTTGTCCACCGAGTTTTCCTCTCAATTTCAGCCAGTTATAAAATGTGGATGGGGGAACTTTTTTAACAAGCGGCGGGCGAAGGATCATATCGTGGTATCTTTTCGCTTCGTAATCGGAGTTGAGTGATTTTAATGCATTGTCGAGCGTTTCGGTGAAATAGTCAAGGTCGGCAGGTTCCTGTTCAAACTCGATAAGCCATTCGTGGGCGACCCGGTTCGCTTCATTGTAAAATACCGGTGCTGCCGTGAATTCGCTCACAATGGCATGGCATTTTTTGCAGGCGATGGAAAGCGCTTTTTCGGCATTATCCACGATCACTTCTTCACCGACGACGTTGATGAAGTTTTTTGTACGGCCTGTGATCCTGATGCGGAAAGGATCCAGCGATGTAAATTTGACGGTGTCGCCGATCATGTAGCGCCACAAGCCGCCATTGGTGGAAATGACCATGGCGTAGTTCGTTTCCGTGTCCACCCCGTCAAGCCCGACGGATTTTGGATGTTCTTCGCCTATCTGTCCCACCGGGATAAACTCATAATAAATGCCATAATCGAGCATCAGCAGCAAATCGTTGGAATCCGAGCGGTCCTGTATGCCGAAAAAGCCTTCTGAAGCATTATACGTTTCCATGTAATTCATGGAAGAAGAGCGGATTATTTGTCTGAACTGATCACGGTAAGGATCGAAGTTGACACCTCCGTGGAAATATACTTCCAGGTTAGGCCAGACTTCAGAAAGGTCGCTTTTACCGGTTTTCTCGAGGACACGCTTAAGCAGCAGCAGCAGCCACGAAGGCACGCCTGAAAGGCTGGTCAGGTTATGCGGGATGGTTTCGTCGGCCATCATTTCAATTTTCTCTTCCCAGTTATCCATGAGGGCTTTGCTTTTTTTGGGCACCCGGATGAATTCGGCCCAGAAAGGCAGGTTTTCGATGATGATGGCGGAAAGGTCGCCGGTGATATAATTGGTATTGCTGATCTCGCTGATGCTGTGGCTGCCGCCGATGGCCAGTCCGCGCCCGCTGAACAGCGCTGTGTTCGGGAAGTTGTTGCAGTAAAGAGAAAGCATGTCTTTCCCCGCCTTGTAATGGCATTCTTCCAGTGATTCCAGGCTGACCGGGATGAATTTGCTTTTATTACCGGTGGTCCCGCTGGATTTGGCGAACCACTTGATTTCACCGGGCCAGAGGATGTTTTGCTGTCCTTCGCGAAGCTGATCGATATAAGGTTTGATCTCTTCGTATGTGCTGACGGGAACCCTTTCTTTGAACTGTTCAGCATTAGAGATTGAATCGTAGCCGTACTTTTTTCCCCATTCCGTATCTTTTGCGGTATCGATCAATCTGTTGAACCATTCTGCCTGGACATCGTGCGGATATTTCACAAACAGCTCGATCTGGTGGATCCGCTTTTTAATGTACCAGTAAAGGACGGAGTTGATCAACGGCATAGTGCAGCAGTAAAAATTGATGATCAAAAATACAAAAAATCTGCTGAAGGCTGTCCAGCTGTTTATAACTTACGCTTGAAACATCTAACAAAATTAATTATATTTGATGGAATAAATTCAGTAATAAAATTCATGAATTGCTTTTATAGTCTCATATCAGGCTTATTTCACCCTCGTTAAGGGGTTTGCTCCTCGATGGCAAAAATATTTGATCAATAAAGCTCCTTAAAAAAATTAGTATTACTTTTAAAGTTATTGAAAATGAAAAAATTAGTTGTCGTTATTATAATGTTATTGCTTGGACTGCCATCTTTTGCCCAATCGACTGAAACAGGATATGTCACGGTAAAATGGGATGCGGTTGAGCCATGTTGCACCCCAATGCAATATTACGTATGTATTACTGTAATGCGTGTATCTGATCGGGTTACCATTATAGAAGATTTATGTGAACTTGTCAGTTATTCTGTTTTAGAATACCAATTTGAGTTCGAATTTCCTTGTGCAACGCCAAATGAGCAATTTCAGGTTTTTGCCTCTGTTAAAGCGGGTTGTGAGGGTCCTCCTCTGGTTGAGTGCGAATCAGGAACGAATTCTGGCGAAAATGCAAGTTGTGCTGATTTAACAGGTGGTGATTTTGAGATGGAGGTCTTATTACAATAGCCTGAATATTCAGGGCGCTTTACGGTTAAAAGCAAAGCGCCCTTCTAAAAATAAGTGGTATGCATTGTCGGAGGCTAATATTATTAATACTGATTTTTACTCTTATTAAAAGTGACTTGATCATTGGGCAAAAGGAAGCAGACAACTGGATATTTGGGCAATGGGCCGGATTGAATTTCACCACGGGTGAGCCGGTTCCATGGTTGCCGTTGAACTATGATCCAAACGGCGGTGGATTTAACCATGGAATGACAATGAGTAATTGCAATGGAAATCTACTGTTTTATTCATCGCACAATAGAGTCTGGAACCGGGAAGGTGAGATAATGCCAAATGGAGAAGGAATTATTGGAGAGCTTGGTTGGGAACAAAATTATGTCGCATTTCCAAAACCGGGATTTTCTGATATTTATTATTTATTTCATATTTCCAGTTCAGAAAGTCCAATAGGGTTATATTATTCTGTAATAGACATGAATCTTGATAATGGATTGGGGGCAGTGACCTTAGAAAAAAATGTTGAGTTAGTTCAGGCTTTTTGGGCCCACAATAAATTATTTGCTTTGCGGGGTCTATTACCGGATACTTATTGGATTATAAGCCGACTATTCAATGATGACAGGTTCATAAGTTTTCAAATTGATCTAAGTGGAATCAATCCTGATCCGGTATATAGTTCTACGGGAATATATCGTGCTTTTAATTATGGTGATAACGGCTATATGAAAGTTTCACCGGATAAAAAATTCCTGGTAGCCGGCTATACTAATGGTGGCACAACAGGGGTGCCAAATCCGCTTTATTCTTTTGATATTTGCAAGTTTGATGTGAAGACCGGCCAAATTACATATAAATTTATGATAAATGATTTTAACCCTGAAGTTGGTACCTATGGATTTCCAACAGGGTGTGAATTTTCACCGGATAGTAAATTTCTATATGTTACTTTCATTCGGGGGGGAAATACCAATTTGTACCAATTTGAAACAAGATTTATTGAAGATTCTATAAATTTTATTAATTCCAGAGTGCTGATATCTGATAAAGCCTCTTATAGTCTTCAGCTTGCTAATGACGGACGTATTTATTGTTCTAGCCCTGAAAATGAAATTCCGGATTATGAATACGTATTTGGTGTGATTTCCGTACCATGGAAAAAAGGTATTGATTGCAATTATATACCCGATGAAGTTTATTTATCGGGCCGACTGGGCTCGCGATGGACACCCAATATCCTCCTTGATTATCTTTATCGTTTCGAATGGGAAGGCGAAAATTATTGCGTGGGCACTCCAATTCATTTCCTGCCTCATTTTGTTCCGACACCCGTCAGTATCGTTTGGAACTTTGATGAATTTGCTCCGGGGAGCACATCCAATGAACTTTCACCGACTTATGCATTCAAATACGCGGGCGTGCATGAAGTGAGTGTCGATGTCTGGTACCCCTCAGGACGATACGAGCATACCTCGCGAGAACTAGAGATTTTCCCGGTTCCGGTACCTGACCTTGGTGCGGATACCCTGATCTGCCCGGGATCGTCCCTTACGCTCAACGCGGACTGCGATGCCGGTTTCTTTTCCTGGTCCACCGGCCAGATCGGTGTTTCGTCGATCGTGGTATCGGATTCAGGAACCTATTGGGTGAAAGCAAGATACATTGAATCCGGCTGTGAAGGATATGATACAATTCATGTTGGATTTTATGCGCCGGTATATATCGATGAAACCAATCTGTCGATAACGCCCACTACCTGTGACGGAGCAAACGGAAAGATTGCCGGATTAACTGTTCTGGGTACTCCGCTCTTTGCATTTCAATGGCTCGACCTGTCAGGGAACGATTATGGAACGAACATTGAAGCGACAGGCCTTCCCGCCGGCCAGTACCAGCTTACCATCACCGACGGCAACGGATGCGAAACGGTGTCGGAGATGTATACAATCGAAGATGCCGGCCATCTTCAGGTGCCGGAGGTGGAGCGCAGCCGGCCGCATTGCGACAGGCCGGACGGGGAAATCGTCGTGCATGCCTTTTCGCCCGCCGGTTTACCCTTGCAGTATAGCATCAACGACGGATTGACTTATCAGGGCGATAGCCTGTTTACCGATCTTTCGGATTCGGTATACGTGATACGGGTTACGGATGAGATGGGCTGTTATGGGTTTTATGAGGACAATCCAGTCTGGCTGACCGATATTTCCGGTCCGCTGGTGACCGGGTTGAATATCACCGATGAGACGGATTTTCTGGGGAACGGATCGATTGAGATTATGGCAAGCGGATCGACGTCTGTCATTTATTATTCTATTGATAGCGGAGCAACCTGGCAAGTTAATGACGGGAACTTCGAGAATTTAGTATGTAATATGTACTATGTACTTATTAGAGATGATAATAGTTGTGATACTGCTTTTACTGTTGAAATTCAGAATATTATCCTGACCTACCTGCAGGCGGTAACTGGCGAAGGAGCGCATTGCCTGGGCCAGACGGCGATGGTGCCGGTACAGGTGGAGAACTTCACCGCTGTGGCTGGATTTCACCTCAGGCTGAGTTACAATGCCTACAATCTGGAATGTGAAGGATTTACCCATGTTCATCCGCTGCTGGCCGATAGCCTCAGTGGCTGGGTTGATCCGGTGGCAGGCGATATTCACCTGACCTGGGATTCTCCCACTGCGGTCACCCTGACCGGCGCTGAAAAAGTCGCTGACCTGGTGTTCACGACCAAAAATCCGGGACAGGGAGAACTTGCCTGGTACACAGGTGAAACAGAGAGCTACTTCACCAATGCCGGCGGCTACCATATTCCTGTGGAGTTCAGCACCGGGCAGGTTGACATATACCAACCGCCGGAGATCCTCCTGGCTCAGAGCAAAACCGTTTGCGCCGGCCAGTTGGTGAGCATCATGGGCATCGCCACAGGCAACCAGCAGCCGATCAGTTACCAGTGGATTTACCCCAATGGCGATACAACAAGCAATGATCCGTTCTTTTTTTCCGTCACTGCGTCCAACGAGGGTCTCTATACGCTACTGGCCACGGATGGTGTCGGTTGCACTGATGAGCAAAGCATCGGTCTGATTGTCAGCGAAAACCCTGTAGCCGCCTTTCATGGCGCCGATACGCTGGAAATGCACGCCGGCGATGTGCTGGATGCTGGAGCAGGCTTATCTTCCTATCGCTGGAATACCGGCGACAGCACAGAAAGCATAATCATTAATGTTGAAGGTATATACAACGTTGAGATGGAGTCACCGATTGGTTGTACGGGTACCGATTCGGTTTATGTGAAGCTTGTTTCCGCAGAAATACCGGAATTTGAGATATACGTACCCAACGCCTTCAGTCCCAATGGAGATGGGATGAATGATGTGTTCAAGGTGATATACAAAGGATTGTCAATTGTCAATTGTCAATTGTCAATTTTCGACAGGTGGGGAGGAGAAGTCTATTCTGCTCAAGGCATTGACAATGGCTGGGATGGCAGGAAAAACGGGAAGGAATGTCCTGGTGGAGTTTATGTGTACAAGATTGTGTTTGAGGTGGAAGGTATGGCGGGGAGCAAGGAGAGAGCAGGAACGGTGATGCTGGTGCGGTAAAATAATCCCTACCGACTGCCGACCGCCGACCGCTAACTGCCAGTCTGTTAATAACTTTTCATTAAAATATCTATTACAAATGACTATATTTATTGATCAATTGCCAGATTTGCCAATCCGATGTTTCCTATCACACAATATTGCAAGTATTTTCTTTCGCTTAATTTTTTCTTAAATTGCCATCCCGCTAGTCTTCTTTCTTTCTTTCTTTCATACGGTACCAGGACTTTCCTGAAGACATTGACTTATCTGGATTTCGAAAATATCCATCAATTATCGGCCACCGGATATAGAAAATCAAATATCATTATAGCGAGATCTCACCCACCATAAGGGGGCTTCCAATCCCTGAAAAATGACATTTTCCAAAATCGTATTTAAATCACTTTCACAATAAACAGTTAATTGATTAATTTTAATAGCCAAACGAAATGAAAAAGACTTTTAGCTTTATAATCATCATTATAATCTTAGTATTTGCTGGGATGCAATATGCAAATGCACAAAAAACAGTTGTTGTACCTTTTATAGAAGAAGAGTGTGATTGTCCGGGACTTGCGGAATTTATCTATAGAGTGGATATTGAGGTAATTGATCAATGCGGTGAGGATCATTATACAATTTATGCAGATTTTCAATTTGTCAGCCAGTCTCCTGCAACTTTTGCTTTACAAAGATTCTGCAATAATACGAGTAATGAGGAGTGTTATTTGTTAGTGGCAGCAGTTAGTAAATTTTGTTCTGACGGTAATGGAGGATATACTGAAGTATGCAGTGGTAAATATGAAGGAGATCATTATTCTTGCCCATTCTTGATGTCAAGTGGTACAATTATCATTCCGACAATCACAATTGATTAATAATATTTGTGTTCCGGCATGAAGTGCCGGGACACATTTTAACGAATATATTCAATGATCAAAATAGTATTCCTTTTTCAGTTTATATTTATTTATGGCTTTCTGTACTCTCAGAACCAGGCTAATATGTGGTATTTTAACGAACATTGTGGTTTAAACTTTAATGATGGCACACCCACTGTTTTGCATGACGGTGAAACATATTCAGGATCCGGAAATGCAACAATTTCGGATTCATTAGGAAATTTATTATTCTATACAGATTGGGAAAAAGTGTTCAATAAAAATCACGAGATTATGCAAAATGGCACAGAGTTAAATCATCCGGGTGTTGCAGGAAGAACAATTTTAAAATGGCCTGGTAAAGAAAATCTTTATTACATTTTTACTGCAGTGAATCCTAATGGCAATACGGGTTTTTATTATTCGCTCGTGGATTTGGCTCTTAATAATGGCTTAGGGGCAATTATTGAAAAAGAAAATCCGGTACAATTGGGGTGGGATGCAGCTGATAGAATTGCTATTGTAAAAGTTGATGATTCTGATAACGCTTGGGTAATTGCCAGAAAATTTTTTGATGATTCTTTTGCTTGTTTTCTAGTAAATGAAAATGGTTTAAATTCTGAACCAATAATTAGCATATTACCCAACCAGGATGCAAACTTAGCCCGTTGGGGATATATTAAAATTTCATATAATAAAAAATATCTGATTTCAAGTTACCAATCAGAACAATTGATAGAGATATGTAATTTTAATTCGACAAGTGGTGAAATAGATTATTTGTATTCTTTTGAAACGGATTATACCATTTGGGGGATTGAATTTTCACCAGATTCTAAATATTTATATGTCGGGTATTCTTCAGAAAATCCAATGATATATCAATATGAAATTGAATACATTGATGATCCGGAATTATTTAGACAATCAGGCGTCCTGATTGGTTATGGCGCAGCAACAGGTATGCAACTGGCACGCGATGGGAAAATATATTGTTGCTATTATAAAGCACCACCACCTTACCATTATGTTAGTGTAATTCATAATCCTTGGCTCAAAGGAACTGATTGCTTATTTGAACCAGATGTGATTGATTTATATCCAGGCACAGGAGGTCATAGTTTACCAAATATCCTTCTAGATCATCTTTACCGTTTCGAATGGACCGATGAGCCTTGCAAAGGCTACCCAATCCGGTTTAAGCCAAATTTTATTCCCATTCCCGACAGCATCGTCTGGAACTTCGATGAACTGGCTCCGGGAAGCACCTCAACAGAACTTTTTCCAACCTATACGTTTAAATATCCCGGCGTGCATGAGGTACAAGTAGATGTCTGGTATCCTTCCGGGAGGTATGAGCACACCTCTCGTGAAATCGAAATTTTTCCGACTCCCGATCCCGATCTGGGCCCGGATTCCCTGATCTGCAACGGCGCTTCCATTACGCTCAACGCCAATTGTGACGCCGATTTCTTCTCCTGGTCCACCGGCCAGTTTGGCGTTTCTTCAATCACCGTTTCCGATAGCGGAACCTATTGGTTGAAGGGCTGGTATAACGATTCCGGCTGCGAAGGATACGATACGATACATATTGGATTTCATCCCCTCACATTAATCAATGAGGACAATCTGATTATCAATCCAACAATCTGCAACGGATCAAACGGATCGATAACAGGACTCCAGGCTTCAGGCTTTACACCCTTCGCATTTCAATGGCTCGACCTCTCAGGAAATGATTACGGCACAAACATCGGTGCAACGGGCTTGCCAGCCGGGCAGTATCAGCTCACCATCACCGACGGCAACGGCTGCGAAACGGTTTCCGATGTGTATACAATCGAAGATGCCGGTGATCTGCAGGTAACACAGGTGCAGACAGCCAGGCCCCATTGCTTCCGTAACGACGGGCAGATCATGATTTCGGCTTATTCTCCATCAGGTTCAACACTTGAGTATTCAATCGATAATGGCAATTCGTATTCTACAGACAGTGTTTTTTCAGGGTTGTTTGCAGGAGACTATGTTATTCGAATACAAGACATTAATGGTTGCGAAGGATTTTACCTTGACAATCCTCTTAAATTGGAAGATATTCCCGGTCCTCAGGTGACGCAGGTGAATGTGACCGATGAAACGGATTTTCTGGAGAATGGAGCGATTGAGATTGTGGCCAGCGGCTCGACACCAACTATTTATTATTCAATTGATTCCGGCGCTACATGGCAAATAAATGACGGCAATTTCGAAAACTTAGTACATAATACATTCTACATAAAAATTAAAGATGAAAATAATTGTGATACAGCTTTTACTGTAGAAATACAGAACATTATACTTACATGGCTGCATACTGTAACTGGCGAAGGAGGACATTGTCTTGGCAATACCGCCATGGTTCCGGTGAATGTCGATAATTTCAACGCTGTAGCTGATTTTCACCTGAAGCTGGGCTATAACGCGGATAATCTTGAATGCGAAGGCTTTGCCAACGTCCAGCCACTACTTATCGATAGTCTGTCCGGTTGGGTAGATCAGGTTGCGGGCGATGTCCACCTGGCCTGGAATTCGCCAACTTCTGTATCTTTCCCGGGAACGGAAAAAGTCGCTGACCTTGTATTCACCACGAAAAATCCCGGGCAGGGACAGCTTTCCTGGTACACCGTAGAGACCGAAAGCTATTTCACCAACAGCAGCGGCAACCAGATCCCCGCGCAGTTCAGCACCGGGCAGGTCACTATCTACGAGTCGCCGGAGATCATCCTGGATCAAAGTAAAACCGCTTGCACCGGCCAATCCGTCTTCATCATGAGCATCGCCACCGGCAACCAGCCTCCAATTGATTACCTCTGGATTTACCCCAATGGTGACACTACTGCTAATGATCCAATGTATTTCAATGTATATCCAACCGATGGTGGTATATACACCTTGCTGGCTACGGATAGGGTAGGTTGCACCGACCAGAAAAGCATCGAACTGATCGTCAGTGATAATCCGGTCGCCGCTTTCCATGGAACTGACACACTGAAGATGCATACCGGCGATGTGTTGGATGCAGGGGAGGGGATGGCATCGTACAGGTGGAGTCCCGGAGACACCACACAAAGTATTGTGATCCGGGAATCTGGAATGTACTCCGTGGAGATGGAGTCTCCGATCGGATGCATCGGCTCCGATTCGGTTTACGTAAAACTGGTTTCGGAAGAAATTCCGGAGGTTGAGATATACGTACCCAACGCCTTCAGTCCCAATGGAGATGGGATGAATGATGTGTTCAAGGTGATATACAAAGGATTGTCAATTGTCAATTGTCAATTGTCAATTTTCGACAGGTGGGGAGGAGAAGTCTATTCTGCTCAAGGCATTGACAATGGCTGGGATGGCAGGAAGAACGGAAAAGACTGCCCGGGAGGCGTGTATGTTTATAAGATCTTGTTTTCCCTGGATGGTGTTGCAGGAAACCAGGAAAGGGTAGGGACGGTGATGTTGGTGCGGTAGTGCCAAATTACTGATTAATGACCAATGACCAGTGACCAATGACCAGTGACTAATGACCAGTGACTTATTTACTTCGGCGCTGTCCTTAGCAAAAACAACCCGATGATGCCAAAAATAATATTCGGGATCCAGGCAGCCAGGTAAGGAGGCAGATCGCCTACCGTGGCAAAAACGGTTGTGATACGCATAAAGAGAATGTAGGCAAAAGTCAGCAGAATACCGAGACCCAGATGCATGCCAATTCCCCCCCTCAGCTTCCGACTGGATAAAGAAACCCCGATGAGGGTCATGATGAGCGTGGCAAAAGGCGATGCCAGACGGTTGTTTTTTTCCATTTCATAGTAAACGATCTCCTCGGCCCCTTTCAGCTTCTCCCTTTTTATATATCGCTGAAGGTCCCCGAACGTCATTTCCTCATAATTCTCTTTTTCTATATAGAGTTCGGCAGGTAAAAGGTTAAGGGTGGTATCCAGGGAGGTGCCTGCAACAATCTTTTCCTTTGTTCCATCAATGGTTCTTGCGGTGTAATTTTGGATGGTCCACCGGTTATCCAGGCTGTCGTAAACGATCCGGTCGGCAATCATCTTGTATTCCATCGTGTGCCCGTTGAACTTCTCCAGTGAAAACCGGTAACCTGTTTTCGTTTTAATATTGAAACTTTCCATGTAAACAAATGTGCCGGGATTGATCTGCAGATGAATGTGCTCGTCTTTGTTTTTTGAAAGGTTTTGGAAATAAAGATCAGTAAAAGCCCTTCTTTTCTGGTTGGTGTGTGGGATAAGGAAATTGGCCAGGTAAAAAGATAGCAGGGCCAGGAAAATCGCCGAGATGAAATAAGGCCGGAGCATCCGGTTGTAACTTACCCCACTGCTGAGAATGGCGATGATTTCAGAATTGGACGCCATCTTCGAGGTGAAATAAATGACCGAAATAAACGTGAACAGGTAACTGAACAGGTTGATGAAATAGGGGATGAAGTTGATGTAATAGTCGAAAATGATCGCTTTCAGCGGGGCTTGCTTGGAAATGAACTCATCGATATTTTCCGAAAGGTCGAAAATGATCACGATCATGATCAGCAGGGAGATGGCATAGAAAAATGTACCCAGGAATTTTTTAATGATGTAATAATCGATCGTTTTCACGGGTAATTTTCTATGATATACGTTGTAAAAGTAGAAAAATTGTTACAGACGTTGCGTTAATTGCGGAACCATCCGGTCTTTCCAGGCACGGAATTCCCCGGTGGTAATTTTTTCCCGGGCTTGCTCCATCAGCCAGAGATAGAAAGTCAGGTTATGCAGGCTGGTGATCATCGCGCCGAGCATTTCACCGGAAATGATAAGGTGCCTGAGATAAGCTTTACTGCAGGTACGATCAGGAGGCATGATGCCATCTTCATCCACCGGGGTAAAATCATGCTTCCATTTTTCATTTTTCATGTTCATTATGCCGTTGGCTGTAAAAACCATCCCGTTTCTGCCGTTCCGGGTTGGCATCACGCAGTCGAACATATCCACGCCGAGTGCAATGCTGTTCAGCAGGTTGGCCGGCGTGCCCACGCCCATAAGGTAGCGCGGTTTATCGTTTGGAAGTATCTTATTTACTAATTCCGTCATCTCATACATCACCTCTTCCGGCTCACCGACCGAAAGCCCGCCGATGGCATTGCCATCCGCATTTTTCGACGCAATGAAATCCGCCGATTTCGCCCTCAGGTCGGGAAAAACACCACCCTGCACGATCGGGAAAAGTGCCTGCTCAAATCCATATTTCGGTTCGGTTTCATAGAACCGTGTGAAGCACCGGTCGAGCCAGCGGTGTGTGAGTTGCATG